>Ga0081540_1000538_pt1 | contig 36679 bp, 26 predicted proteins | sample TabmetS2T1R1_FD_71024 | JGI IMG/M metagenome (GOLD analysis project Ga0081540, IMG submission 71024) | Tabebuia heterophylla rhizosphere microbial communities from the University of Puerto Rico - S2T1R1 | ecosystem: Host-associated > Plants > Roots > Rhizosphere ...
ACGAAGCTGCGGGACGAGGCGGAGACGTGTCTGCGGGCCCTGGCGGGCGAGCACGCGCGGCTGCGCGAGGACCAGTGGACCGCCATCCGCGCCCTGGTCGCGGACCGGCGGCGGGCGCTGGTGGTGCAGCGGACCGGCTGGGGCAAGTCCGCGGTCTACTTCATCGCCACCGCGCTGCTGCGCGCCCGCGGCGCCGGGCCGACCGTGATCGTGTCCCCGCTGCTCGCGCTGATGCGCAACCAGGTCGAGGCGGCGAAGGGGGCCGGAATCCTGGCGCGCACCATCAACTCGGCCAACACCGCGGAGTGGGAGGCGCTGTACGCCGAGGTGACCGCGGGCCAGGCGGACGTGCTGCTGGTCAGCCCGGAGCGGCTGAACAACCCGTCGTTCCGTGACCAGGTACTGCCCGAGCTGAGCCGGTCGGCCGGCCTGGTGGTGGTCGACGAGGCGCACTGCATCTCGGACTGGGGGCACGACTTCCGGCCCGACTACCGCAGGCTCCGGACCCTGCTGGATGGCCTGCCCGCCGCGATCCCGGTCCTGGCCACGACGGCGACCGCGAACGCGCGGGTGACCGCCGACGTCGCCGAGCAACTCGGCTCCCCCGGTGAGACGCTGGTGCTGCGGGGGCCGCTGGACCGGGACTCGCTGCGGCTGGCCGTGGTCACGCTGCCCACCGCGCACCAGCGGCTCGGCTGGCTGGCGGCCCGGCTGGACGAGCTGCCAGGATCCGGCATCGTGTACGCGCTGACGGTCGCGGCCGCCCAGGAAACCGCGGCCTTCCTGCGCGAGCAGGGGCTGCCGGTCGCGGCCTACACCGGCCGGGACGAACCGGACGAGCGCGCCCGGGCCGAGGAGGACCTGCTCGCCAACCGGGTCAAGGCGCTGGTCGCCACCAGCGCGCTCGGCATGGGCTTCGACAAGCCGGATCTCGGCTTCGTCGTGCACCTGGGCGCGCCGCAGTCCCCCGTCGCCTACTACCAGCAGATCGGCCGGGCCGGACGCGCCACGAAGCGCGCCGACGTGATCCTGCTGCCGGGCCGGGAAGACCGGGATATCTGGGCCTACTTCGCCTCGCTGGCCTTCCCGTCCGAGCGGCAGGTCCGCGCCACCCTCGCCGCCCTGGCCGAAGCGGACCGGCCGCTGTCGGCCGCGGTGCTCGAGACGCACGTGGACCTGTCCCGCGGCCGGCTCGAGTCCATGCTCAAGGTGCTCGACGTGGACGGCGCGGTACGCCGGGTCGGCGGCGGCTGGACGGCGACCGGTCAGCCGTGGCACTACGACGCCGAGCGTTACGAGCGGGTAGCTGCCGAGCGCGCCCGCGAGCAGCAGGCCATGCTGGCCTACCTGGCCACGGACGGGTGCCGGATGGAGTACCTGCGCCGGCAGCTCGACGACCCGGCCGCCGTGGCGTGCGGCCGCTGCGACAACTGCACCGGGCAGCGCGTGGGCGGCGAGGTCCCTGAGACGAGCGTGGCCGCGGCGCGCGAGCGGCTGCTCCGCCCGGGCGTGACGGTCGAGCCGCGGCGGATGTGGCCGACCGGGATGAAGGCGCTCGGGGTGGACGCGGCCGGGAAGATCCCGCCGGAGCTGACCGCCGAGCCGGGCCGGGCCCTGGGCCGGCTCACCGACATCGGCTGGGGCAGCCAGCTCAGGACCCTGCTGGCCGAGGGCGCGCCGGATGAGCCGGTGACCGAGCCGGTGGTGGCCGCGGTGATCACGGTGCTGGCCGCCTGGGACTGGGCGCAGCGCCCGGCCGGCGTGCTCACCCTGCCGTCCCGCACCAGGCCCCGGCTGATCACCAGCCTCGGCCGCCAGCTCGCCAGCGCGGGCCGGCTCCAGTACCTCGGCGCGCTCGCCTACGCGGGCCAGGACGGCCGCAACGGGCCCGGGCCGCGGCGGCACAACAGCGCGCAGCGGCTGGGCTCGCTGTGGCACGCCGTGGAGGTACCCGGTGACGTGCGGGACGCCGTCGGCGGCCTGGACGGCCCGGTGCTCGTGGTGGACGACCGCATCGAGACCGGCTGGACGATGACGGTGGCGGCCCGGCTGCTCCGCCAGGCGGGCGCGCCCGCGGTGCTGCCCCTGGCGCTGGCGGTAACAGCGGGCTAGGCGGCGGATGGCGGGAGCGATCGCGGCAGGCCGAACCAGGCGAGCACGCTGCTCTCGAAGCGGGTCAGGGCGCAGATGCGGTCGCCGGCCAGGGTGAGGACGAACAGGCCGGTCCCGTGGCGGATGCCGTCGGGACCGCGCACGTAGGCGCCGAAGGCGGGCTGGCCGTTGGCGCGCGCCGGCACCAGGCTGTACGCGCGGCCCGAGCCGAGCAGGATGGCGCAGAACCGGGCCACGGCGTCCCGGCCCTGGTATTCCAGCGGTATCGGCGGCATCGACATGAAGACGTCATCCGTCAGCAGGGCCACCAGCGCGTCGAGGTCGGCGGACTCGTACGCGCGGACGAACCTCGCCACGATCGCGTCCTCGGCCGGTGAGCCTGGCGCCGGCGAGGGCTCGCGGACGGCCGCGGCCGTCCGCGAGCGCTGCAGGCTGGCGCGCGCCCGCTTCAGCGCGCTGGTGACCGACTCGACGGTCACCTCGAGCATGTCCGCCACCTCGCTGGCGCGGAACCCCAGGACGTCGCGCAGGATCAGCACGGCGAGCTGGCGGGGCGGCAGGACCTGCAGGGCGGTCACGAAGGCCAGGGAGATGGATTCGGCCTGCTCATAGCGGACCTCCGGGCCGGGCGGCGCGCCGATCGCACCCTCGAGGAGGGCGTCGGGAAACGGCTCGAGCCAGACGACCTCGCCGAGCCGGGTCGGCTCCGGGGGTTCGACCCCGGGGATGTTCCACTCCCGGGCGGGCCGGCGGCTGGCCGCGCGGCGCGCGTTCAGGCACCGGTTGGTGGCGATCCGGAACAGCCAGGTGCGGAGCGAGGCGCGGCCCTCGAACCCGGCCAGGCCCTGCCAGGCGGCCAGCAGCGTGTCCTGCAGGGCGTCCTCGGCGTCGGCGAAGGACCCGAGCATCCGGTAGCAGTGCACCTGCAGTTCCCGGTGGTGCGGCTCGGTCAGCTCACGGAACGCCTCACCGTCCCCGGCGCGCGCTCTCGAGATCAGGTCGGTTGTCATCACCTTCAGGTAGACACCGGCCAGGGGCCGAACTGGGCGGCTCAGGCGACGTGGGGTTCGGTGCCGTCCTCGCTGACCATCGGGCGGCCCGCGACGGCCCAGCCGGTCATGCCGTCGGACACGTTGACGGTGTTCAGCCCGCGGGCGGCCAGGGCCTGGGCCGCGTAGGCCGACCGATTGCCGCTGCGGCAGATCACGTACAGCTCACGCTCGCGGGGCAGCTCGCCGAGCCGGGCACCGAGGTCGCCCAGCCGCACATGCACGGCGTCCGGTGCGTGCCCGGCCGTCCACTCGTCGTCCTCGCGCACGTCGAGCAGGAACACGCCGGCCGGCAGGTCCGCCGACATCACTTCGGGCACGGCGACGGGCTGGTTCATGTCTCGGTCACTCCTCATGCGGGCGGGCAGCGGCCCCCGGTCGGGCCGCGGTCGCTACTGTACCCAACCGGGAAGGGCCCGCATGAGGGTGCGGTCAGACGGGAACCCCGGCCCGTTCGGCCTGAATCTCTTCCCTGATCCCGTACCTGGCGTACAGCCGGCGCAGCGGCCGCGGTGCCCACCAGTTGGCCCGGCCGAGCAGGCGCATGGTGGCCGGCACCAGCAGCACCCGGATGATGGTCGCGTCCACCAGCAGCGCCACGATCATGCCGACCCCCATCAGCTTGATGAACGTGATGCCGGAGGCCGAGAACGCGCCGACCACGATGATCAGCAGCAGGGCCAGGCTGGTGATCAGGCCGCCGGTGCGCTGCAGGCCGCTGGCCACCGCCGCGGTGTTGTCGCCGGTCTGGTCGTACCGCTCCCGGATCCGGGACAGCAGGAACACCTCGTAGTCCATGGACAGGCCGAAGATGATGGCCAGCATCAGGATCGGCATGGTCGGGTCGATCGAGCCGGTCGGGGTGAACTGCAGCAGGCGGGACAGGTGCCCCCACTGGAAGATCCACACCACCACGCCGAACGTGGCCGCCAGCGACAGCACGTTCATCACGATCGCCTTCAGCGGCAGCACCACCGAGCCGAACGCCAGGAACAGCAGCACGAACGTGCTGACGCCGGTCAGCAGCGCCATCCAGGGCAGGGTGGCGCCGAGGCTGGCCAGCTCGTCCACCAGCTCCGCGGTGGCCCCGCCGACCAGCACGGTGACACCGGCCGGGGGTGAGAGATCGCGGATCTGGGTGACGATGTGCCGGGCCGCCGGGGACATCGGGGCCGGCTGGTAGCCGACGTCGATGCGGGCGACGTTTCCCTTGATTCCAGTCACCTGGGCGCCGGTCACGCCGGGGATGGCGTCGATGCGGTGCAGGTAGGCGGTGAGCTGGGCGGGCGCTCGTGCCCCTGTGACGAGCGCCTCGACCGGGGCGGTGGAGTTGGCCGGGAACTGACTGTCCAGCGCTTCCGATACCTGCCGGACCGTGGAGGCGGCGGGCAGCGTCCTGGCGTCCGTGCCGCCCCAGGAGATGCGCAGGAACGGCGCGCCCAGGGCCAGCAGACCGATCACGATCACCGTGGCGTAGACGGCGGGCCTGCGCATGACGCTGTGCGCCAGCCGGTACCAGGCGCCGCTCGACTCGTCCCGAACGGGCCGGTGTACGTTTCGCCGGATACGCAGCGCGTTCACCTTGGGGCCGAGGACGGCGAGCAGCGCGGGCAGCACGGTCAGCGCGGCCAGCATGTCCACCGCGACCGTGGCCACCCCGCCGAAGCCCATCGAGCGCAGGAAGTCCTCAGGGAACAGCATCAGGCTGGTCAGCGCCAGCGCGACGGTGATGCCGGAGACCGCGACGGTCCGGCCCGCGGTGGCCACCGTGCGCGCCACCGCCTGCTCCACCGTCGGCTGCCGGTACAGCTCTTCCCGGAACCTGGTCACCATGAACAGGCCGTAGTCGATGGCCAGGCCGAGGCCGAGGATCGTGGTGATGTTCACCGAGTAGACGGACACCGGGGTGACGATGGTGAGCAGCCGCAGCACCGCGAACGAGCCGAGGATCGCGATGCCGCCGATCGCCACCGGCAGCGCCGCCGCGGCCAGGCTGCCGAAGATCACCAGCAGCAGGATCAGCAGCACCGGCATCGAGAACAGCTCGGCCTTGGCGATGTTGGCGGTGACCTCGGAGTTGATCGCGGCCTCCATGGGCACGGTCCCGCCGACCCGGGCGGTCACGCCGCTGGAAGCCAGGCTGGCCGGCGTCAGCTCGGCCTTGATCGCCTGGTAGCTGTCTTGCCTGGCGGCGTCGTCGGCCCCGGCGAGCTGGAGCACCGCGTAGGTGGCGTGCCGGTCGGCGCTGACCAGGCGCGGCGACCCGGTGGACCAGTACGTGCTGACCCGGTTCACGTCGGCCCGTGGCAGTCCGTTCAGCGCGGCGATGACCGCCTGCCGGTACGCCGGGTCGCCGACGGTCCTGGTCGCGCTGCGGTACAGCACCACGACATCGGCGTCGTTCCGGCCGAACGCCTGGCTGGCCTGGTCGGCCTCACGCTGGCTCTGGCTGCCGGGCGGCGTGAAGCTGTTCCCGGAGGACAGCTTGCCGAACACCCCGGTCCCCCAGACCGCGGCGAACGCCACGAGCACGAGCGCGATGCCGAGGGTCAGCCGCCGCCTGGTGTACAAGGCTCGTCCCCATGCCTCGAACATCCCCGTCTCCCTCTAACTGTTGATAATTTAAGTAAACGGCGTAAACTGATTACGTCGCTAACTTCGCATACGGCGTTCACTGATGTCAAGCGGGATAACGGCCGTCAAAGCAGATAACATCAGGGCAACGCCGGGTCGATGGGTCTCCCATCAGTGGTTCCGGCGGGGTATGAATGGTCCAGGAGGCAGTTGTGACACAGTCGGCACAGGTCACCGAGGCGGCGCCGGGCGCGGTTCAGCCGCCGTCGCGGCGCGACCGGCTGCGCGCGGCGACCATCGACGAGATCATCCAGACCGCCCGGCAGCTCCTGGTCAAGGACGGGCCCGAAGCGGTGTCGCTCCGTGCCATCGCGCGCGAGATGGGCATGACCGCTCCCGGGCTCTACCGGTACTTCGGCAGCTACGAGGAACTGCACCGGTACCTGTGCGCCAACATCTTCACCGAGCTCGGCGCGGACATCCACAGGGCCATCGAGGCCGCCACGGCGCCGTCGGAGGATCCGCACGCGAAGCTGACCGTTAAGATGGTCGCCGCCTGCCGGGAGTTCCGCCGCTGGGCGCTGACTCACAAGGACGAGTTCGCCCTGGTGTTCGGCGTGCCGCTGCCCGGTCTTGACGACGGGCGGTACGACATCGCGGACGAGTGCGCGCTGGCCTTCGCCGGCACCTTCTTCACGCTGTTCCTCGAGCTGTGGCACAAGGTCCCGTTCGGCGTCCCGGACGACGAGCAGATCGACCCGGGCCTGCGCGACCAGCTCAGCCGCTATCGCGACGCGCTGGGCACCAGCATCCCGCTGGGCGCGGTGATGACCTTCCTGCGCTGCTGGACGGTGCTGTACGGGGCGGTGGCGATGGAAGTGTTCGGCCACATGAGGTTCGCGCTGGAGGACCCGGCGCCCATGTTCGAGATCACCCTCGGCGACCTGGCCACCCTGGTTGGCCTGCGCTACCCGCTACCCGGCTAGGCGGGCACCCTGGACCCGCGCAGCGCGATCAGCGCGGCCGGCGTTAGCGCGCCCGCGGCCAGCACCTCGACGTATCCGCGGCGCCAGGCCTCCCGCTGGATGCGATTGTGAAACCGGTCGAGCTTCCGGGGGAATGGCGACCAGCCGAACCACAGCTTGGCCGGCTTGTCCGCATCCGGCAGCGCCGCCCCGGCCATCCCGGCCAGCACGGCCGTCCGGCGCGCGGGCGGGGCCGCCGCCGCGAGCGCGCCCGCCACGGCCAGGCTCACCAGCCCGTCGGCCACGGCCACCCGCAGGAACCTGCGCTTGGTGCCCCAATCGCCCCAGTGCGGGATCGCGTCAAGCACGAAGTGTGACGCCATCCCGGCCGCGAAGGCCTGCCCAGGACCGCGGGCCCGCGCGCCGATAAGGGCGCCAGACAAGACATGATTGGTCAGCAGCACTCGCCCCCACCTTCCCGGTCGCCGCATACTCACCGTACCCGGCGGTGCCGCCCTGGCTGACGGGCCGTCCTCGGCGGGCCGTCCTCGGCGCGCCAGCCAGCCCAGGCGGGCCGGAAAACCGCGGGGCGTCGGGGCGGCCACTGCTGGTAGCGTTTTCGTGGCGGGCTGACAAGCAGTGAACTCCGCGACTTCACCGAAGACACAAGGACTGACGCGTACCCATGCTGGACAGGCGAGAGATAAGAGAGAACCCGGACGCGGTGAAGGACGCCGTCCGGAAGAAGGGCATCGACCTGGACGTCGACGAGTTGCTCGACCTCGACCGGGCCGTCCGCAAGCTCCAGCACGAACTGGACCAGGCCCAGGCCCGCCGGAAGAGTTCGGCCAAGGAGTTCGCCCAGGCCGACGACGCCAGGCGCGTCCAGCTGCGGGCCCAGCACGCCGAGCTCGAGGCCCAGCTCAAGGAGCTTCGCGAGCAACTGGCGGAGACGACGGAGCGGCTGAACGGGCTGCTGCTGCTGACCCCCACCATCCCGTGGGACGGCGCCCCGGTCGGCCCGGATGAGTCCGCCAACGTCGTCATCCGGACCGTGGGCACCCCGCCGGAGTTCGACTTCAAGCCGCTGGACCACGTCGAGTTGCTGGACAAGCGCGGCTGGGCGGACTTCGCGCGGGCGCGCAAGGTCTCCGGGGAGCGCGCTTACGCGCTGACGTCCGACCTGGTCCTGTTCGAGCGCGCGGTGCACTCCTACGCCCTCGACCTGCTGAGGGAAAAGGACTTCGAGCTGGTCAGCGTCCCGTCGCTGGTCCGCGAGGAGGCGCTCATCGGCACCGGTATGTTTCCCGCGCACCGCGAGGAGACGTACGCGCTGCCCGCCGACGACCTTTACCTGGCGGGCACCGCGGAGGTGGCCCTGGTCGGCTTCCACAGCAACGAGATCCTGGACCATCGGAGCCTGCCGATCAGGTACGCCGGCATCTCGCCGTGCTTCCGCCGGGAGGCGGGCAGCGCGGGGCGGGACGTACGCGGGCTGCTCCGGGTCCATCAGTTCGAGAAGGTCGAGCAGTTCGTCATCTGCGCGGCCGACGTGGCCGAGTCCGATCGCTGGCACGCGGAACTGCTCGGCACCGCCGAGCAGCTGCTCCAGAGGCTGGGCCTGGCCTATGAGGTGATGGAGGTCTCCACCGGGGACATGGGCGCGGGTAAGTACCGGATGAACGACATCAACACCTGGATGCCGTCGCTCGGCGCGTACCGCGAGACACACAGCTGCTCGTCGCTGCACGACTGGCAGGCCCGGCGGGCCAACGTGCGCTACCGCGACGCCGACGGCACGGTGCGGTTCGCCTACACCCTGAACAACACCGCGGTGGCCACACCGCGGATCCTCGCCGCGCTGGTGGAGAACTTCCAGACCAGCGAGGCGCAGGTACGGGTGCCCGAGGTGCTGCGGCCCTACCTGGGCGGCCGAGAGGTCCTCTGAGCCCGCTCAGGTCTGCACGGCTGAGCCAACAGGCGTACGCTGCGAGGCGTGAACCCTGAAGCTGACCGGGTCGCCGACCTGGCGGGCCGACCGCTTAGCGCATTGACCAGGCGTGACGTGGCGCTAGCGCTGCTTACCGCACCATCGGAAGAAGCGCTGGGCTCGCTGCCCGGCATCCGGCGGGGGCTGCTCGCGGCCGGCAACCCGCTGTCCGCGGTGTTCTGGACGTCCGCGGAAGGCATCCTGCACAAGATCAGCGACGGCGAAGCCACGGTGGGAGACGTCCGGACGTGGCTGGAAGCCACCGGGACCGAGCCGAACGGGATCATCGGGCTGCACGTCTGGGACGACCTGTCCGAACGCAGCCAGCTCGCCGCGGAGATGCACACCAGGCTGGTCAGCCACCTCGAGGAGCGGCTCGCCGCGGGCGAGATCGACCCCGACCTGCTGGCCGCGGCCGATGCTGCTGCCTGCCAGGCGTACATCGAGCTGCAGGAACGGTGGATGACCTCGGCGCTGCCCGACGGCCGGGTGCCGATGGACGAGCTGCTGGACGAGAAGGACGAGGAGTTCCTGACCGAGTGGGACGCCGCCGACGCTGACGCGCTGGCCGCGACCCGGGCCCTGCTCGACCGGGTCGGTGACCGGCCGCTGCCGATGGAGGACCTACGCCGGGCCAGCGACCGGCTGCGTCAGGACATCGCCCGGCCGGGCTGGCCAGGCGCGCTGCTGATCGAGTGCAGCGGGCTGGGCCCGGACGAGCTGCCGGCTGACGACACCGAGCTGTGGCTGCGGCTGGCCGCGGGCGTGGCGTCCCCGCAGGGAACTGACGACTGGGACGCTCCGGACGCTGGTGACGGCGAGTCCGACGAGGCGGACAGCGAGCTCGCCGCCATCTGCGCCATCGACCATTTCGACTGGCTGGCGGCGATCACCGCGCTCGCCGAGGGCGGTGCTGGCACCGCCGCCTCAGCCGCCGACCTGGCCGGCTACGTACGCGACTACGACCCGGAGGACCCCGAAGACCCGGACGGCGGCGAGCCCGGCGAGGCGGACGAGCCCGGCGAACCCGACGACGAGGCCGGCGGCTTCTACCTCTCCGAGGACGACGAGTACGACGACCTCACCATGGAAGGCCTGTTCCTGCCCGTGACCTCGCTGTGGCGGGTGCTCGGCGCGATCGACGACGACGAGCGGCTGACCGCGCTGGGCTGGTGGGGCCTGCCCGAGGCCATGCTCCGGGTCTGGGCCCCGTCCGGCGGCGCGCCAGATTAAGCGAGAATGCCGTGGCGGTGGCTAACCTTCGCTGCGTCTGCGGTGCCTGCGCCGTCAAGGTGACCGGGGGGCCGCCGCGCGCGACGTAGCTGCGCTTGCCGCTCGGGCTCCGCTCGATGAAGGCGACATAATCGAATGTCAGCTGCACCATGGGCATTCGCTGCTCGAGCACATGCTGGATCAGGTCTCTCGATCCGCCTGCATTGGCAACCACCCGCACCCGGAGCAGGCCCGGCCGGTCCTGGACGATCTGTAGATCTCGTATCTGATCCCAGAATGATCCGTGAATCCCGAACACGTATGGTCCGAGAGATCGTCTACGCCCCGCGCTGTCGATGAAGGTTTCCTGCGAACGTCCGACGATGGCACCGACACGGGGAAAGTGATCGATGGTGCAGATTCCCGTCGGCGGCACAGCGAGGTCTCCGGTGTCGTACCGGACGAACTGAGTACCGATCCGGTTGAACGACGACGCTACAATTCGCCTGCATCCTTCGGTCTCGGAGTCGAGCAACTCCACCTGGCCGTACGTCGGATAGAAGTGGAAATCGGAGCACAACCGGCAGCAGTACGCCAGCACAGCGTATTCGCTGTGCCCGTACCAGTGCGCGACCTGGATTCCGAAATCCTGCTCAAAGTGCGCCATCTGGCCGACCGGGAATGCCTCCGACGCCGCCATGACACCCCGGACCGGAAGACTGCGGAAAAGGTCCTCACCTATCAGGTCAATGAATGTCATCAGGGAACTCGGATAGACGTGAAGGAAGAACGGCGGCAGGGTACGGACCCACCGGCGCAGCCTGCACAGTTCCCCTTCTGTCGTTGCGCTCGGTGAGACCAGCCAGGCGTTCTCCATGCGGTTGAACCTAATCAGGCCGCCATGGACCTCGCCCCGGTAGCACACTCTGAGATCGAACGGCGCGTACCCGACCTGGGACCAGACATCGAAGAGGTATGCGCGTTCCTTCTGCCGACGTGCGAAGGTATCCGCTCGGAACCGGAGAGGCTGACCCGACGTCCCGCCAGTCCGGACCGTGCGCGTCAGCAAGGGCAGATCCTGCCGGGTATACCTGCCCAGGTTCTGGCGATAATCTTCCTTCTGCGTCACCTCGACGCCATACCTGCTGACGAGCCCCCAGAACCGCTTCTGCTGATACTCCCGGATATCACCAGGGGACCAGGCCTTCGACTCAGCAATCAGGCGTCGATGATGGAAGTAGCTGGGGCCGAGCAAGCCCTCTCTGACCCGCGTCATGACTGCTCCGTGTATCTCATACCTGGTGGCAAGAGCTTCTCATCAGGGCTCTCTGCCGAGAGCCGTTCTCATGAGCGGCCAACCGGCGGGAGAGGTCTATGGCGCCCAGGTGGGCAGATGATTTCACAGCGGCGGACAGGTTCGGGTCAGATTCCGGTTTCTGCCGTGATTCGTTTCCCCTGGGTTCCGCATGCTCCGGCTGATCCGCGGCGAGCCGCTGGTACGCGGGGTGTTCGGTGCGGTCGACGAGGACGAGCGGCTGACCGCGCTGGGCTGGTGGGGCCGGCCCGAGGCCATGCTCCGGGTCTGACCGATCAGTGAGAACCCTCACAGAGGCTTCGACAAAAGGAAGTATGCGTAGCGCTCATCGAGCTCGTTCTTCGGTACGAGCGCGACCGCCTCGGGCTGGAAGCCGATTTCGGCCATGGCGGTCCAGAACTCGTCGATACGGTAAGTAACGTCGGCTACGGACGAGCGGTAACTGCGCCGCCTCGACCGGGTACGCCATGATCTGGTGGCGTACTTGATTTGCACGAACGCCTGGGCGCCTGGTGCGAGCAGGTCATAGGCGATGCGCATGAGCCGCAGCCCGTAAGCCTGCGTGGGGACGAGCTCAATGACGTACATGCACAGGAACAGGTCGCAGGGCCGGGGAATCTCCCGGGCCGCCTCCTCTGGGCGTGCAATATCAGCCACGACCTTGACGAAGGGGGTTGAGCAGGCCAGAGCGACCTGCCGTGCGCATTCATCGACGGTCTCGGCGACTATATCGACGCCGATAAATTCCTGGGCTAGCGGCGCGAAACAGACTGCATTCGCTCCTCCGCCGCACCCCCAGTCGACGATTCTCTTCAGCGGCGCAGGCTCGACGGTGGTCCGTCGCAGGCGCTGGAACAGCTCCAGGTGCTCCTGGCCCATCGCGGTCCATAGCGCCGTGTCTTCGAACTTGCTCCCTTCGCGACAGTGCGAGTCGTTGAGCAGACGGTCGTCAGGCGAGCCGGACCAGTACTGCGAGGCATCTCGCGTGAGCCGTCCGCCGGAGTGGGCGAATCCCAGCTGCCCGAGCACGAATTGTGCCTGGTTGCGGACGGCTGCCGCCATCGGGCGAAGACGATCCACGCTGACGTCAGGCATAAGTTCCCCCCATGCCGGATTGATGGTCCTCTAACAAGAGAACTAAGCCACAGGAATGATACCGATCGAGCCGCCCAGACGAGACCTTCCCAGCATCTGGGACAAGACGCGTCCTGAGCATCCGCAAAAGTGCGCGTCAACTGTCGCCCGTTCGGCGGTCGTCCGTGGCCAACCGCTGGTACGCGGAGGCCAGCACGTCGGCTAGATCCTTTCCCCTGACCCGGACGGGTGGCGGGGTGAACATGCGCAGTAGCAGATCGGGGGCGGCGGCCTCCGGCGCGCTGGCCAGCACCCGGAGCCGGGCCGGGCTCAGCCCGGGTGACCAGAACCCGTCCAGGCACTCCTCAAGCGGCGGGGCCGGCACGTCCAGGCGGCGCTGGTGGGGCCGCGCCGGATCCGCCGCCGGCCCGTCCTGGCCAGGACCGGTCCCGCCGGCCTGGGTCCCGGCCTGGATCCGGCGCAGCGCAGCGAGCAGTTCGTCCCGGGCCTTGCCACGCCAGGCCAGCATGCCGAACGGGTCACGGTCGAACTCCTCGGCCAGCACGTAGCAGACCGCGGCCAGGTGCTTGCACGGCACCTCCCAGTCCGGGCAGCTGCAGTGCATGTCCAGGTCAGCGGGCGAGCGCGGGAACAGGGGCGTGCCGCACTCGGCGAACACCTCCTCGATCTCGCGCGGCATCTCGCCGGCGAGCAGCTTGGCCCGGAACAGCGCCTGGCTGGCCAGGCGGTCCTGCACCCGCCGCCACTGCGCGGTGGTCAGCGGCAGGACCCCGATCCGGACCTGGTACGGCCGCACCCGTGACCCTTGCACCTGGGCGGTGACCTTGCCCTGGGACAGCTCGAAGTCGAGCACCTGCCCGGCCCGGGCGTAGCTGCGGCCCCGGGCCAGCCGGCCGCTCATCCCGTACGACTCCAGCACGCTGATGAACCGCCGCGACCACCACTGCTCGCCGATCGCGCCGCGCTTGCTCCGCGCCCTGATCCCGCCGTCCACCCGGATCGGCTTAGCGGGCGGCCAGTCCTCCCAGCGCCCGCTCATTCGCTCACCGCGTCCGCGGACAGGGTGAGGACGGACCGCAGGTCCTCGGTGGACAGCTCGGTCAGCCAGCCTTCGCCGGTGCCGACGATCTGCTCGGCCAGCGCCTTCTTCTCCTCGATCATGGCGTCGATCCGCTCCTCCAGGGTGCCGACGCAGACGAACGCGCGAACCTGGACGTTCCGGCGCTGGCCGATGCGGAACGCCCGGTCCGTGGCCTGGTCCTCCACCGCCGGGTTCCACCACCGGTCCACGTGGATCACGTGGTTCGCCGCGGTCAGGTTGAGCCCGGTGCCGCCCGCCTTGAGCGACAGCAGGAACAGGGCGGGCTCATCCAGCTCGGCGAAGCCGGCGACCATCGCGTCCCGCTGTTTCTTGGTCGTGCCCCCGTGCAGGAACAGTACCGGGCAGCCGAGCCTGGCGGCCAGGTGCGGCTGCAGCATCCGGCCGAACTCGGCGTACTGGGTGAAGCACAGCGCCTTGTCGCCCTCGGCCACGATCTCGTCGCAGATCTCCTCGAGCCGGGCCAGCTTGCCGGACCGGCCGGACAGCCGGGAGCCGTCGCCGAGCAGGTGAGCCGGGTGGTTGCACACCTGCTTGAGCTTGGCCATGGTGGCCAGCACCAGGCCGCGGCGGCTGATGTCGTCGGTGGCCTCCTCGATGCGGCTGAGCATGTCGGTGACCGTGGCCTGGTACAGGCTGGCCTGCTCGGCGGTGAGGTTGCACCAGACCTTCATTTCCTGCTTTTCCGGCAGGTCGGAGATGATCGTCTTGTCGGTCTTCAGCCGGCGGAGCATGAACGGCTGGGTGAGCCGCTTGAGCGCCTGCGTTGCCTCGGGCGAGCCGTGCCGCTCGATCGGGACCGCGTACCGCTCCCGGAACCGCTCGGCCGGCCCGAGCAGGCCCGGGTTGGTGAAGTCCATGATCGACCACAGCTCGGACAGCCGGTTCTCCACCGGCGTCCCGGTCAGCGCGATCCTGGCCGTGGCGGGCAGCGCGCGGACCGCCCGCGCCTGCCTGGTGGCGTGGTTCTTGATGTTCTGGGCCTCGTCGCAGACCACCCGGGCCCAGTTGACCTGGCCGAGCGCGGCCTGGTCCCTGGTGGCCACGCCGTAGGTGGTGATGACCAGGTCCGCGCCCCCGGCCAGCAGAGCGGCGAGCGACTCGCCGTCTAGCCGGTCCGCGCCGTGGTGAACGTGTACCCGGAGGTCCGGGGTGAACCGCGCCGCCTCGCGCTGCCAGTTGCCGACCAGCGACATCGGGCACACCAGCAGCGTGGGGTGGCCTCCGGGCTGGCCGGCCACGAGCGACAGCAGCTGGATGGTCTTGCCCAGGCCCATGTCGTCGGCCAGGATGCCGCCGAGCCCGAGCTCGCCGAGGAAGGACAGCCAGGACAGCCCGCGCTGCTGGTACGGGCGCAGCTCGCCGGAGAACCCGGCCGGGGTCGGCATCGGCCGCAGCCGGTGGTCGGCCTGGCCGGACAGCAGGTCGCCCAGCCAGCCGTCGGCGTCGACCCCGACCAGCGGGACCTCCTCGTCCGCGCCGCCCGCTCCTGTGCCCTCGAGTCCCAGGCCCATCCCGGCCGTCAGCGCGTCCGCCGCGGTCATCGTCCCGGCCTGGTTGCGTTCGAGGAACTTCAGCGCCGCCTTCAGGTGCGCGTCGTCCAGCTCGACCCACTGGCCGCGCAGCCGGACCAGCGGGACCTTCAGCCGGGCCAGCTCGGCCAGCTCGTCGGGATCGAGCGCCTGGTCGCCTACTGCCACGTCGTACCGGAAGTCCACCAGGTCACCGAGGCCGAACCTGGCTACCCCCGCCGCGGCGGACGACGTGCCGGACGTGGTCCGGCTCCGCGTGGTCAGCTTCAGCCCGAGCCTGGCCTTGCGCACCCAGTCCGGCATCAGGACGCCGAACCCGGCGCCGGCCAGCAGCGGCCCGGTCTCCTTGAGGAACCGGAACGCGCCCGTGGTGTCCATCTCCACGAGGGCAGGCGCCGCCTCGCGCAGCGCGTCGTCGAGGTCGCCGAAGAGCCGGGCGGCGGCGCCCAGGCCGGCCAGCAGCTCCTCCACCGGGTCGCCGCATCCGCGGGGGGACACCCCCCGCGACCCCCCCGCGATCGACCCAGCGCCGGCCCAGATATCGGCGGCGGAGACCATCAGGCTCGGATCGTCAGCGGATTGCAGCGCGAACTCGACCCGCCAGGGATCGGCCTCGGGGGCGGCGGGCTCGGCGAGCCGGAAGCAGGTCCGCACCGGACCTGCCGGGATCACGGCGCTGTCCCGCCATGCGCCGAGCTCGGCGGCCAGCGCGGCCGCCTCCGCCTCGTCCTCCGGCGTCACCACGTCAACGCGGGCATCGGCTGTGGTCAGGGCCATCACGTACCGTTCGGCCAGCGGGAGGCGGGCCGGGATGCGGCCGCGCCGGACAGGCAGCAGCGGGGCGGTCAGCCGGGACCGCGCGGCCGCGTCGGTCAGGGCATCCAGCGCGCTGCCGAGCAGCGTTCCGGGTGCGTCGCCGACGACGGCCCGGCAGGACGGAGGCATGGCTGCGGCCAGGTCACGGGTGCGCTGCGCGTCGGCACCGCCGAGCACCGGCCGCCACCGTGCCGTATAAGTGTCACCCTCGGCCTCGAGCACGGGCAGCACCCGGCCGCGGGCGGCCAGGCCGGCCGCGAACCGCGCCACCGCGGCCAGGTAGGTCAGCGACCCGCCGGCCAAGGCAGCGTCGGCCAAGGCAGCGTCGCCGGGCGGCCCGGAGCCGCCCCATCCGGGTTCACCCAGCAGCGTCAGGGCGGAGGCGGGGCCGAAGGCGAGTACGGGCACCCGCCAGCCCGCCAGCGAGACCCGGCCCCGCCGGGCCGGAACCGAAGCTGCCGGAGCTGCCGGAGCCACCGGGGCTCCGGGCGCCTCAGCAGCTCCCGGCGCCTCCGGGCGGACGAGCTCCGGCGAGGCCAGCGGGCCGCCGCCGGCCGACGGCAGATGCAGGGTCAGCTCGTCGTGGACGGCTTTGCGGACCGCGTCGCCCGCCGCCGTGCTGGCCGGCCCGGCCGAGGCGGCCAGCAGGTCGGCGAGCTCGGCGGCCTGGCAGGCGAACGGATGCGGCCGGGGCAGGTGCACGCCGGGAGGCGCCGCCGCGGGCCGCGGCGGCAGGGCCGGGTCCTCGGCCCACAGGCAGAGCGCGCCGTGCGCCCAGACCCCGTGGATAACCCGCATGAGATGCTCCCGATCACGCCTTCGCCCACGCTAACAAGCGGGTACGACAATTACCTGCGGTACGCCGTTCCCGCCCCTATTCGGGAGTTTCCCGCGGGGCCGTCGCGTTCGGGCCGGGCCTGGACCCGGCGTCCCCGGGGACGGCCGCCTCATCTTTCGGGGCGATCTTGCGGAACTGCTTGTTCATGGACCTGAGCAGGAAAACCAGGGCCACGCCGATGGCCGCGACCACTATGAACCCGAGCACCCCCGGGGTGACGTCATCGCTGGGCGGCGAGGACGCGGCCACGGCCGCCAGCACGCCGAACGTCAAAGGCACACCCTCTCCCGGACGCCCGCGAACAGGTCGTCCTCGGGCAACTCGCTATCCACGACAGACCTAGCCAGATGATAGTCCTCCGTGGGCCACGCGGCCTGCTGCACCTCCAGCGGGCAGCGGAACCAGAAGCCGTCCGGGTCGATCTGGGTGGCGTGCGCGATCAGGGCCTGGTCCCTGAGCCCGAAGTAGTCGCCGCACGGCACCTGGGTGGTGATCTCCGGCTCGCGCCAGTCGTCGCCGCGCTCCTTTTCCCGGTCCGCCCATTCCTCGAAGATCTTGGTGTACGGCGACTCCAGGCCACGGCGGAGCATCTCCTCGTGCAGGGCCACGAACTTGGCGCCGTGGAAGGAGACGAAGTAGTACAGCTTGAGCGGCTGCCAGGGCTCGCCGGAATCCGGGTACGCGTCCGGGTCGGCGGCGGCCTCGAAGGCGGCCACGCTGACCTCGTGGGTCATCACGTGGTCCGGGTGCGGGTAGCCGCCCTTCTCGTCGTAGGTGAGCATGACGTGCGGCCGGAACTCCCGGATCGCGCGGACCAGCGGCTCGGCCGCCTCGGCCACCGGCGTGAGCGCGAAGCAGCCCTCCGGCAGCGGGGGCTTGGGGTCGCCCTCGGGCAGCCCGGAGTCGACGAAGCCGAGAAAGCGCTGCTCCACCCCGAGGATCTCCCTGGCCCGCGCCATCTCGGCCCGCCGCACCGCGGTGATGTCCGCCTTGATCTCGGGCCGGTCCATGGCCGGGTTCAGGATGTCACCGCGCTCGCCACCGGTCAGCGTGCAGACCAGCACCTCGACGCCCTCGCGGACGTAGCGCGCCATGGTCGCCGCGCCCTTGCTCGACTCGTCGTCCGGGTGCGCGTGCACAGCCATCAACCTGAGCTGGTCGGTGTCACGTTCCAACGGTTCCAACGCTGATCTCCCTCGTTAACCCCTGCTGGCCCCCGCGGGGACGACTCGCGGAAACTTCTAGTCCCGAAACACCAGTTCGGCGGTGCGACATTCCCCGTTCTGGGTCAGTTGGCCCGGTGCTCCCATTTGACTAGAGCGCATTAGTCGCCGACCCTAGTTAGCCTGAGAGATTACCCCCGAGGACCGACCATGGTCCCGCGGACTGCAAGTCCTGCGCAGTACCAAGGAGTGCCCGTGACTGAGACGCGCGATGACAGCGTCACCTGGTTGACCCAGGAGGCGTACGACCGGCTCAAAGCCGAACTTGACCACCTCTCGGGGCCGGGGCGCGTCGATATCGCGAAGAAGATCGAGGCGGCCCGGGAGGAAGGGGACCTGCGCGAGAACGGCGGGTACCACGCGGCCAAGGACGAGCAGGGCCAGATCGAGGCGCGGATCATCACGCTCCAGCACATCCTGGAGAACGCCCGCGTCGGCGGGCCGCCGCGGACCGACGGCGTGGTCGGCCCGGGCATGACGGTCACGATCCGGTTCGTCAAGGACGACGACGAGGTGACGTTCCTGCTGGCCTCCCGCGAGGAGAGCGGCGCGCCGATCGACGTCTACTCGCCCAAGTCGCCGCTGGGCTCCGCCATCATGGGCAAGAAGGTCGGCGAGAAGGCCACCTACTCGCTGCCGAACGGCCGGGCCAGCACGGTGGAGATTCTCGAGGCGGTCCCCTACGTGGGCGCTGAGGTCTAGATAACACCGAACGGGCCGTGGTGGCAGCCACCACGGCCCGTTCGGGGTAATTCCCGGGTCAGCCCACCAGCTCCGGCTGCTCGCTCGTGGCCTCGGCCGCGGGGGCCCGGCCGCGCAGCGGCACTTCCTTGATGAACCAGGCCAGTGCGAAGATGATCACGGCCGAGGGCAGCGCCCAGATGAAGACGTGCTGCACGGCGTGGGCGATCGCGAGGAACACGTCGTCCTTGACCGCCGCGGGCAGCGTGTTGACCGTGGCCGGATCGAGCTGGCCGCCGCTGGCGCTGATGTTCGCCCCGGGGCCGGAAACCGCGGCGAGCGAGCTGGTCAGCTGCCGGGCGAAGACGGCGCCGAACGCGGCCACGCCCAGCGACCCGCCGATCTGCTGGAAGAACATCCGGGCGCTGCTGGCCACGCCCATGTCCTGCTGCTGCACGCTGTTCTGCGCGATCAGCGAGACCATCTGCATGAGGAAGCCCATGCCGAGGCCGAGGACGACGTAGAACAGCGCCGAGGTGAGCTGGGTGGTGCCGACGTCCAGGCCGGTGAGCAGGTACATGCCCAGGGCCATGATGCCGCCGCCGAGGATGGGGAACACCTTGTACCGGCCGGTCTTCGTGGTCACCTGGCCGGCCACGATCGACGTGACCGTGACGCCGAGCATCATCGGCGTCAGCGCCAGCCCGCTGACGGTCGGCGACTCGCCCTGGACCGTCTGCTGGAACAGCGGCAGGAACGTCATGGCGCCGAACATGGCCAGGCCGGTGAGGAAGGTCATCGCCATCGACAGGGAGAAGTTCTTGTTGCGGAAGACGCGCAGCGGGAGCATCGGCTCGGCCGCCCTCGTCTCGGTGAAGCAGAACCCGGCGGCCGCGGCCACGGTCAGCAGGGCGAGCCCGATGATCTGCGGCGAGCCCCACGCGTACTGTGTCCCGCCCCAGGTGGCCAGCAGGATGAGCGCGGTCGCGGCCACGGCAAGCAGGGACCCGCCCAGGTAGTCGACCCGGTGGCTGACCTTCTTGGCCGGAACGCGCAGGGTGGCGAGCAGGTATACCAGCGCCGCGCCGCCCAGCGGGATGTTGATGTAGAAGATCCAGCGCCACGAGAACGAGGTGGTGATGAACCCGCCGAGCAGCGGGCCGCCGATGGTGGCGAGCATCATCACGACCATCATGTAGCTCATGTAGCGGCCGCGCTCGCGCGGCGCCACGATGTCGCCGAGCGTCGCCATCGCGCCCACCATCAGGCCGCCGGCCCCCAGGCCCTGGATGGCACGGAAGGCGATGAGCTCGGCCATGGACTGCGACAGGCCGGACAGCGCCGAGCCGACCAGGAAGATGATGATGGCGGCGACGAAGAACTTCTTCCGCCCGTACATGTCGCCGAGCTTGCCGTAGAACGGCGTCGTGATCGTGGATGCGAGGATGTAGGCCGTCACCACCCAGGATAGGTGCGCGACCCCGCCCAGGTCGCCGACGATCCGCGGCAGCGCGGTGCTCACGATGAGGTTGTCGAGCATCGCCAGCAGGATCGCCATCAGCAGCCCGGGCAGAACGATCATCACCTCGCGCGGGGCGAGGAACTGCCCGCCCGCTGCGCTCACCGCTCCGGCACCCTGCCCCGATCCGGTCCCTGCACTAGCCGTTGATTCCGCCACCCGTTACTCCCTGTCTTCCCGCTCGCTCTGCTTTCCCGCTCGCCTCCGCGGCGCTCTCGAGGCCGCTTTGGCTCGCGGGGTGAGCCGTCGGGGCTTTCCGCCGTCTTCCCGTCCGCGTCCGGCTGGCATCGTTGACTTACCGGCCGGCAAGTCACTATGCTAGGGCCGTAACTAACCGGCCGTCAAGTAAAAATAGGGCGGCACAGGCTCCGCCTAGGGATGGCGAAACGGACATGGAACACACGGCGCCCACGCCGCGGACCGATACCAGGTCCCGCGTGCAGAAGGTGGCGCTCGAGCTGTTCGCCGAGCAGGGGTACGAGAAGACGTCCCTGCGCGAGATCGCCGAGCGCCTGGGCGTGACCAAGGCCGCGCTCTACTACCACTTCAAGTCCAAGGAAGACATCGTCCACAGCCTCACCGACGACTACTTCGCCGAGATCGACGCCCTGCTGGACTGGGCCAAGGGCCAGCCGCGCAGCGACGAGACCCGGGCGGCCATGCTGGACCGGTACGTCGGAATCGTCATGGCCGGCAGTGAGGTCTTCCGCTTTATGGAGCAGAACCGGGCCTCGATGCAGGCCATGGAAACCGGGAAGGACAGGTTCGCGCGCTTCCGCGACCGGCTGGATACGCTCGTCGACCTGCTCATTGGCCCTGAGGCCCAGTTGCGGGACCGAGTCCGTGCCACCGCCGCCGTGCTCACCGTCGGCGCGACCTGCCATTTCTACCTTCAGCGAGTAGACGACCCAGACAAGCTGCGGGCCATCATCCTGGAAATGGCCACCGACCTGATCAGCTAGCCCGCGTTAAGGCTCTGGTTAACTTACTTGGCGGTCAGCGAGTAATGGGAGACCGAGAATGTCTCCGGCACGCCGCCGGTAGAGCAGATCTCAAAGCCGAAGTCGACCTGACTGACCGTCGCTCCGGAGGACACAATCCGCCGGGACTGCAGGTCCCGCAGCATAGCCAGGATGTCTACGGTGCCGGACTGCTTATTGGCGTTGCTTGACCAGATGATTTCATCATCGCCGTCCTGCAGCAGTGTCCACTTCTGCCCGCCGAATGTGCCGGTGCCGATCTGGTCGGCGCCGCCGGTCCCTCTGTTGGCGTTATCTACCCAGATCATGATCTCGCTCGGACCGGACGTATCCTCGAGCCAGATGTCGTAGGCGGCCTCGGCGTTCGTGCCGGGGACTGCGTTCATGTTCTCAGCGAAGGTGCTTTCCAGTTGTTTCAGCCGACTGATCGGAGTATCACTCGTCGTGCCGTCGCCGTTCCATCCGCCGCCGCTCCAGTTGTTGAACAACTGCTGGGTATTGGGGTAGCTCAGCACGGCCGTGTTGCGGGCTGGCGCCTTGGCCAGGACATACCATTTGCCGGGGTCAGCGGCGGTAAGTTTCTGCGTCATGCCCGTTCCGCCGGCCGCCCACATGTTGTTAGCGACGTAGGTGTTGTAGCCATTGGTATTGGTGATCTTGGGGTAAGCGAAGGGGCCGATAACTCCGTCCAAAGCCGACGTTGACTTACCTGTCGGTAGAGGCGTCGGGGTCGATACAGACGTCGAGTTCGGTGTCCGGGTCGGGGTCGGGGTCGGAGTCGAGGTCGGGGTCGGGGTCGATGTGGCGGCGCCGCCACAAGCTGCGAGCCCAGCCGTCAGCGCCAAGGCGGCCGTCCGGGCGAGCCAGGACTTCATCGCAGCTACGCTCCTCCTACGTGGGATGGAATCGCCGTTTACCCTAGCTATGTCTGCCATTGATGCCGAAATCCCTCGATCTGCGCGTTTCCGCTCTTCTGCTTGGCCAGTATGCCAGGATCAAGCAACACATCCTAAGGGTCAGTACGTTGGGTCGCGTGTGGCAAGCGAGCAGCGAAGCGCACCAGCGGGAGCACCCTGTAGGGGACCTGCGTGGCCAGCGAGATGACGGTGGCGGAGCGGACCACGCCGTCGGTGGGGACGATCGCGTCGAGCACACGCTGCAAGTCCGCGTTGCTGCGGGCGACCACCCGGCAGAGCATGTCGCCCGCGCCGGTGATCGTATGCACCTCAAGCACCTCGGGAATCTCGGCCAGTCGTTCGGCCACTGGGTCGTGGCCGCCGGCCTGGCGGATCTCGAGGGTGATGAACGCGGTCACCTCGTAGCCCAGGGCGGCCGGGTCTACCTCAGGCCCGTAGCCAGTGATCACGCCGCGGCCCTGCAGCCGATCCAGCCGGGCCTGCACGGTACCGCGGGCGACACGCAGGCGCTTGGAGGCCTCGAGCATGCCTACTCTGGGCTCGGCGGCGAGCAACTCGATCAGGGCGGCGTCGAGATGATCCACCCGCGCCGACGAAACAGTGGTCATGGTGTACAGAGTTATCATCGCCCGTGCGGCATTACTAGACAATATGCCTAGTAAAATGACAGTTGATTGCGCAGATTGAGATACTGTGCGCATGCTAGCGGCATGACGACGCCAGCGCAGCACAGGCCCTCCGACCCCTTCGGCTTTCCCGTCATCGGCATGGACGCCGTGGTGTTCGCGGTCGGCAACGCGAAGCAGGCGGCGCATTACTACTCGACCGCGTTCGGCATGCGGCGGACCGCCTACCGCGGCCCGGAGACCGGCTACCCCGACGAGGCGGTGCACGTGCTGGAGTCGGGCGGCGCACGCTTCGTCTTCCGCGGCCCGGCTCGGGCCCGGACCCGGCTCGGCCGGCAGGTCGCCGCGCACGGCGACGGGGTCACGGACCTAGCCCTCGAGGTCAGCTCGGCCGAGGAAGCCTACGACTACGCGGTCGCGCACGGCGCGCACGGCCTGGAGGCGCCGCATCTGCTCGAGGACGACTACGGCAAGGTCGTGGTGGCCGCCATCGCCACCTTCGGCGATACCCGGCACACCCTGGTGGAGAGGTCCGGCTACTCGGGTCCCTACCTGCCCGGGTTCGTCCCGGCGGAGCCGGTCCTGGTTCCGGGCGAGCGCGCCTTCTTCACCGAGATCGACCACTGCGTCGGCAACGTCGAGCTCGGCAAGATGGACGAGTGGGTGGACTTCTACCACCGGGTGATGGGCTTCACCAACATGAAGGAGTTCGTCGGGGACGACATCGCCACCGAGTACTCGGCGCTGATGAGCAAGGTCGTCGCGGACGGGACCCGGAAGGTGAAGTTCCCGCTGAACGAGCCGGCCGTCGGTAAGCGCAAGTCGCAGATCGACGAGTACCTGGAGTTCTACGGCGGTCCCGGGGTTCAGCACATCGCGGTGGCCACCGACGACATCGTGGCAAGCGTCCGCGCCATGCGCGCGGCCGGGGTGGAGTTCCTGGCGACCCCGGGGAGCTACTACGACGAGCTCGGCTCGTGGGTCGGCGAGACCCGGGTGCACGTGGACGAACTGCGTGAGCTGGGCATCCTGGCCGACCGGGACGAGGACGGCTATCTGCTGCAGATCTTCACTCAGCCGGTGCAGGACCGGCCGACGGTCTTCTTCGAGCTGATCGAGCGGCACGGCTCGCAGGGGTTCGGCAAGGGCAACTTCAAGGCGCTGTTCGAGGCGATCGAGCGGGAGCAGGCCCGGCGCGGCAACCTGTGATCTTCAGCGGCCTTCGTTCTCAGCTTGCGCGAACTCCTGCCAGGCGCGGTCGAGGCTGTGCCGCGAGGCCAGCGTCTTGGGATGATCGGCCCCGAACAGCCGCTCGCACGCGGCCAGGTTCTCCTCGAACAATCCGATGGCATCGGCGGCCCGGCCGGTAGCCCGGTAGGCGCTGGCGAGATTGTTCCGCGATGCGAGGGTCCCGGGATGGTCGGCGCCGAATAGCCGCTCCCGGGCCGCCAGGACCTGCTCGACCAGCGGGATCGCGTCGTCCACCCGGCCTGTCTGGTGGTAGGCACGGGCCAGGGCGGTCCGCGCGCGTATGGTGTCCGGATCGTCGGGGCCAAGCAGCCGGTAGAGGTCCGCGGCTAGCGGCTCGCCGATCGCGATGACCTCCGGCATGGCCTCACCCAGCTCGGCCAGATGATTGAGCACGAGGGACCGAAGCCGCGCCAACATCGTGGCTAGCTCGCCGGCGTCATCCGAGGCAGCCGCGGCGTTTTCCGTCAGCGCCGCGACCTGACCGGCCATTTCCGTTACCGCCGCGTGATTCCGGTGCTTCGCGAGCGCCGCGGCGGACCCTTCCAGGGCGGAGGCGGCCACCCGGCACGCCGGAACGAGGCGTCCCTGCCGGGCTAGCCCGGCTCGGATTACCTGCGCCGCGAGGCGGTGCACGCTGACGGCCTGGCCATCAAGGCTGAAACCCAGCAGTGACCGCTCGCTCAGCCGTTCCAGCGCCTGATCCACCATGGACGCCGCGACCCGGCGACCGCCGCCGAGCAGCGTGCCCGTCTGCCCGGCGGAACGCAGCAGGTCGCGGTGGACCACGGCCGGCGACAGCATGGCCACGAGCTCCATCAGCCCGATGCTCACCCCCAGTCGGTCGGCGTAGGACGCGGCCTCCATGGCCAGCAGCACCGCCTCCGCCGCTCCCGGCGGCGATGGCTGCTCCTTCTCGTCCTCCCGGGCCAGATGATCCTCGGCCGACAGCGCCCGCAACTTCGCCAGGTACGCCGCGTACCCCATGTGCTGCTTGGCGATCATCCCCGCCGCCTGATCCAGGGCCAGCGGCAGATACCCCAGCTGGACGGCCACGGCCAGGGCGCCGTCCTCGTCGGCCAGGCCGGTCCGCCCACCCAGCAAGGCCAGTGCCTCCTCGGCGCTGAACACGTCGACCGGGACGCTCGTGCCCAGCTCCGCCATCGGCTCCCGGGCTGCGGTGATCAGTACCCGGGCCTCCCCAACGGTCGGTACGAACGGCCGCAGCAGACCAGGATCCTCCACGTCATCGAACACCAGCAGGCAAAAGCTCCCGTCAGCCTCCAGCCAGTCCCGGACCGCCTGGCCCGCGTCGGCGGGACCCGGCCGGGAACCTCCGGCCGATAGTCCGGCCGCTTCGGCCACCGCGGCCAGCCCAGTCAGCAGGGTCTCGCTGTTCCGGGCGTTGACCCACGCGATGAGCCGCCAGCTGTCCGCCAGCCTCGCCCGCGCGTACGTGGCCGCCAGCTGAGTCTTACCCGCTCCCCAGATGCCCGTCAGCACGACCGGCGGCTTCTGGCTGGCCCGGTTCAGTTGCGCCAGCAGCGCAGGCCTGGGCTGGAGGCCGGGCGGCGGAGCCGGGATATCCCCGACAATGAGCTGTTCATCTGTTGTCGTCAGCGCAGGCGCTTCCATGGCATACGGCTCCCTGGTGCCGGCCGCAGGCTGAATCACCGTCGGATCCACTGTCAGGGCCTTACGAAAATTACAGGCTCTGCACAGCTAACCGCCGTTATTTCGCGGTTATGGACCTCTACATACCCGCCTCAGCGCGGATAAACAGGACACGCCTCGCTTAACCGGCTCATTGCGGGAACTGGCTCCGTCCGACTTGACCGGCTCCGGATTACTGGTAGTCCTGGTGTACAGGAGACCGCTGTCCGGGCCGGTAAAATTTCAGCCAGCCGTCTTGATTCGCTCACCAACGGGTAGATCCAAGAGGGGGTCGGAAGATGTTGGGCGAGAGCCTGCTTACACTAGCGGCGCTGGCCGGCCAGATGGTGGTAGACGCCGCGGCCGGCGACCGCTGGGAGAAGGCAGAGCGCGGATACGCCCAGCTGCTAGGCCGCGGGAACGCCAAGCAGGCCAAGCTGGTCAGGCGATGGCTGGAAGAGACGCGCGCGCAGCTTTCCAGCGAAGCCGGGGCGGACATGGGAATGGTCCGCACGGCCCTGGCGGGGCGGTGGGCGGGGCGGTGGGCAGACCTGCTGGAGGAGGACCCGGACGCCGAGGCCGAGTTGCGGGCCCTCGTTCAGGAGAACCAGGCGGCCCAGCCTGCCGACGAGCCACCAGCGTCCGGGCCGGCGGATTCCGCCGATGGCGATGTCAGCGACTACGCAGCCGGTCCCGAGCATCCCGACGCCCTGGCCATGCGGAGCGAACTCGCCTACTCGGCCGGGCAGGCGGGAGACGCGGCCGCCGCCCGGGACCAGTTCGCGGCGCTGCTGCCCGTGGCCGAGCGCGTCCTAGGCCCCGAGCACCCCGACACCCTAGCGGCCCGCGCCAGCCTCGCCTACTGGACCGGGCAGGCGGGAGACGCGGCCGCCGCCCGGGACCAGTTCGCGGCGCTGCTGCCGCTGGCCGAGCGCGTTCTCGGCCCCGAGCACCCCGACACCCTGACGAACCGCCACAATCTCGCCAACTTCACGGGCTACGCGGGAGACGCGGCCGCCGCCCGGGACCAGTTCGCCGGGCTGCTCCGCGTCCGCGAGCGCGCGTTTGGCGCGGACTCTCCGGATACGCTGGTGGCGAGGTTCAATCGGGCCTACTGGACCGGGCGCGCCGGAGCCGCGGCCGCCGCCCGGGACCAGTTCGCCGCGCTGCTCCCCATCCGCGAGCGCATGTACGGCCCCGACCACCCCGACACCCTGGCCCTACGGGAAGAACTCGCGTACTGGACCGGCTGTGCCGGGGCCGCCGCCGCGGCCCGGGACCAGTTCGCCGCGCTGCTGTCCGCCTATGAGGAAGTTCTCGGCTCCGAGCATCCCGAGACCCTGGCCGTCTGGTACCAGCTTGCCCACTGGACCGCGCTGGCCGGCGACGAGGGCGCCCCGCCGGATTAGTTGGGCGGCGACGACGTGGATGACGAGGGGATTGCTTGGGCATGCCCGGCGCGGGAGCCAGTTGTCTGGGCATGCGCGGCGCCGGAGTGGGCGAAGGTGAGCATCATGACGACCACCGCCGCCAACAACCACACCGCTACAGCCGTGGCGGCAATCGCCATCCCGGGATTGGCCCGGATGCCACTCCAGCTCACCTGCCTGATCGCCAGTGAGAGCCGCGCGGACCGGATCCCTTCCGCGCGCCGGACTACCCGCCGACGATACGCCGCCGCATCCTCAGCGGTGGAGGTACACAGGCGCAGGACCTGCTCCCGTACTTCTTGCGGCAGCGGGGCCAGCGGCAGCAACCGGGAAAACGCCGCCGGGCGCATCGCGCCCCAGCCGCGACGAGCACAGGTCTGGCATTCCCCGATGTGCCAGACGACCAGGTCGCGCGCCTGTTCGGTCAGCTGTCCATCCCAGTCTGCCAGCAACTTCCCCAGCACCGGGCAAGCCTCACGTCCGGTAAGCGCGATGTGCAGCGCTCCGAGGGCTTCCTCCAGCCGGCCCTTGGCGCGCGAAGCCAGGTCGTGTGCCCGGCTCTGTGACACACCGAGCGCGATGGCCAGATCGTTGTTGCCAAGGTCGTGCCGGAGGCTCAGCTCGACGACCTCACGCTCACGAGGCGTCAGTCCGGCCAGGGTGGAGTGGATCAGGCTCCGGAGTTCGGCTTGCCCCTGGTCACCGTGGACATGGCCCGGGATGTAGGCGGGCTGGCCAATGACGCGGAACGGCGTAATCGGGTCGGCCAGCTGACTGATCACCTGGAACTGCACCGTCGCGTCGGACGGGTCATCGGCCGCAGCAGGCCGCCGACCGACCGCCCGGAACTGCACCGTCGCGTCAGACGGGTCATCGGCCGCAGCAGGCCGCCGACCGACCGCCCGGAACTGCACCGTCGCGTCAGACAGGTCATCACCCGCAGGAGGCCGCCGACCGACCGCCTTGAACTGGACCGTCGCATCGGACAGGTCATCACCGGCATCGGCCAGCGGCCCGACCGCCCGGAACTGCACCGTCGCATCGGACAGGTCACCCGCATCGGACGGCTCATCGGCCGGCTGACCGGCCGCATCGGTCTCCCCCGCACGGACCGCGGACGTGGGCCGCATGCGGCGTCGGCATTCGCTCCGAACCAGCGCGAACAGCCACGGGCGCAGCGTGGAAGGCTCGGCCAGGTTGCTGAACGTTGCCGCTGCGATGACGAAGGCGTCCTTCAAGGCTTCGGCCGCGGCCGCCGAGTCGTGCAGGATCCAGTGGGCGTAGCCGTACAGGGCTGGCGCGTACCTGTCGTACGCCATGGCGATGCCCGCCGGGTCTCCCGTCGTGATCGCCGCGACAACCTCGTGGTCGTATTCGCTGTCTTTGCGTGGCGCCTTCTTCGCCGGCCGGCCAGGTGTGGATGAACGGTCGGTCACCTTGACCGGCGGGCGGGCGACACCGCCAGGGAGCGGCTGCCTGGCCGGGGCGGCGGGAGGCCGGCGCAGGCCGGCCGAAAGGGCCCGTCTGGCCGGGGCGGCGGGAGGCCGGCGCAAGCCGGCCGCAGGCACCTGCCTGGCGGCAGTGTCAGCTGGCTGGGCCTTCCGGGCGACCGGGATCTGCTCGGGCGGTGTGCTGGCGTCAGCGACCTGGTCCGCCACCGACTCGGCCTCGGCCAGCTCCTTCGGTGCGGCCTGGGTAACGGGATGATCGGAGCGCAGTACGGGTTTCCGGTCGGCGGAGGCCCGCTCAAGCAGCGGCGCCGCCTCGGCGGCCCGGCCCGCGTCCTGATAGGCGGTGGCTAGCCTCCTGCGGGTGGCCTGGGTATCAGGGTGCTCGGGGCCCAGTACTCGTTCCCGGTCGGCCAGAGTCTGCTCGAGGAGCGGGATCGCCTCGCCGACCCGGCCTCCGTCCCGGTAGGCGGCGGCCAGGTTGCCGCGGGAGTTCAAGGTGCTGGGATGGTCAGAACCCAGCAGCCGCTCTCGTACCTCCAGGTTCAGCTCGTACAGCCGGATCGCCTCGGCGATCCGGCCCGCGTCCTGGTAGGCGCTGGCGAGGTTGTTCTGCGAGACCAGGGTCTCGGAATCGTCCGGGCCCAGCGTGCGCTGCCGCACGGCCAGGATTTGCTCGAACTGCGGGATGGCCTCGTCGACCCGGCCCGCCGCCAGGTACGCGGCCGCGAGGCTGTTCCGCGAGTTCAGGGTGTCGGGATGATCAGGACCCAGCAGGCGCCCGAGATCCTCGGCCAGCGGCTCGCCGACCGCGATGGCCAGCGGCGTGCTGTCACCCAGTTCAAGTGCGTGGTAGAACGCGACGAACCGGAGCCGCAGCAGGACCCAGGCCAGCTCTTCATTGATCTCCGTCGCGGGCCCGTCCAGGCTATCCAGCAGCGCCGTCACCTGCTGCAGGATCCCCCTGACGGCGCGGCGATCCGGTGATCCCACTAGCGCCCGCGAGTACACATCGAGCACGAATGCGGCCGCCTCGTAGGCTGCCGTCAACCGCCCTCGGCGAGCCAGCCCGTTCCGGATCACCCGCGCTACCAGGCGGTTCATGACGACGGTCTGGCCGTCCAGGCTGAAGGACAGCAGGGAGCGGCCGCTCAGCCATTCCAGTACCCGGTCGACCAAGCCTGCCGCCACCAGGCGTCCGCCGCTAGCCAGCACTCCCGCCTGCCCGGCGGAATACAGCAGCTCACGGTCGACCCCCGCAGGCGACAGCCCGGCCATGATCTCCATGACTCGAGTGCATACGCCTGTCCGGTCGGCGGCACGGACCGCCTGCAAGGACAGCAGCACCGCGCGGGCCAGGCCAGCCGGGTGCGGCTGCCCGTCGTCCCCCATCAGCGAAACGTCGGCCGACACCGCCTGCAGCCGGTCCAGGTACCACACGTACCCGCCACGCTGCTGACCGGCCACCACTGACGCAGCCAGCGCCAGCGCCAGCGGCAGGTGCCCCAGTACGGCAGCAACCTCGGCCACCCCGGCCTCGTACTCCTGGCCGGTCCGCCCGGCCAGGAACGCCGACGCCTCCTCGGCGCTGAACACGTCCACCGGGATGGCGGTGCCCGCATCCGCCGCCGGCGGCCGCTTGCTGGTGATCAGTACCCTGGCTGCACCGCCGGCCGGAACAAACGGCCGCACGACGTCAGGATCGAACACGTCATCGAACACCAGGAGGCACTGATCCCCGTCGGCCTCCAGCCAGCGCCGCAGCGCGGCGCCCGCGTCGGAGACATCCGGCCCGGAATCGCCGTCGGGCAGCCCCACGGCGTCGGCCACCGCGGCCAGTCCCGCTAGCAGGCTGCTGGTGTCCGCTCCGTTGACCCAGGCCACCAGCCGCCAGCCTGCTTCCAGCTTCGCCCGCGCGTAGGCGGCCGCCAGCTGCGTCGTGCCCAGGCCGTGCTGCCCGGTCCGCGCGTGAATCACCGATACTCGCGCGCTAGCGCGGTCGAGCTCGGCCAGCAAGCCGACCCGGGACTGGAAGCCAAGCGGCTCCATCGGGATATCACCGACGACGACCTGGCGGTCCGTCATCTCAGGCGGTAGCGGCTCCTGGGCCTGCGACGTGCCGTCGGCCGTGATCTGGTCGTTGACCATAAGGTCACGGGCGACGTCGCCGTCAACGGTACGATTCACCACCCGCTCCCGCGCCTTAGGATTTCCGATACTGCCCAGGCAGCCACGGTAGCGGCCGCCCCCATCAACATACCCGCACGCCCAGCCTCACCATACTCACCCAATCCGCTCGGAAAGGGAGCAGCCGCGGGGTTCGCCGATGGGACGATGTGCGACCGAATACGTCGGCTCTGATGTGTCCCGCCCCCCTTACCAGGCACCGCGCCCGGCGGGTGCCGGACGCCATTACGACCGCAGCCTGATGGCACGCCGCACCCAGGCCAGGACCGCTTTCATGTCGCCATCGTCGAGGAGGTACGCGACGACGCCGAACGCGATGATCGCGCCGCCAGCCGCCGGCACGGCCAGGGCGCCAGCCACCAGCTTGTGATGGAGAGGCACGGCCAGGCTGATGCCCACGCCCACCGCGCTGCCGGCCGCGCAGGCCGCCAGCCCGGCTAGCGCCGCGCGCCAGGTACCCTGGACCGCGGCCGGGCCGCAGATCTTCCGGGTGACGAACACGAGCGGGATCGCCACCACGGTCTGGCCGATGGTAGTCCCCAGGGCGAGCGCGGCCACTACCTGGCGGGCCGGAACCAGCGGGACCAGCACCAGGCAGGCCACGATCACGAGCGCCCAGCTTCCGGCCAGCGCCGCGGTGGCGACCTTGAGCCGCCCGATGACGAACATCACCCGCGACAGGTTCGCGATCACCGCGACGCCCGCGATACCGGGAGCGAACAAGACAAAGGCCTCGATCAGCTGCGGTACCTGATCAGGCTGCTTGGCTAGCACGTGCGCGGCGGGAACGGCGATCGCCGCGATCACGGCCGTGCCGAGCCAGGACATGAGCAGGACCGCTCGAGTGGACCCGGCGCTGGTCTGGTCGAACTCCGGTCCTTCACGGGCGGACAATACAGGGAACGCGCTGACCACAACGGCAAGGGCAAGTACCGAGGCTACGGAGTTGAGCACCTGGTTGCCGTAGTTGTAGATGACGATCGCGCCGGTCTTGCCGTACCCGTTGGCCAGCTCGATGGTTACGACGCTGGCTATGTCGACGGCGACGAGTTCGATGACGCCGACCAGGGCCAGGCCGCCCGCCCGGCGCGCCACCCCCGGCGGGAACCGCAGGACAGGCCGGAACTGAAGGCGCAGCCGCCATGTCGGAGGGATGGCCACCACGACCAGGGCAGCGACGCCCAGCGTGGTGCCTACCGACAGGACCAGCTCGGCGCTGAGCGGGAGCTGGGCCAGCGAGTGCCCGTCGTTCAACGGCACGAAGGCGAGGTAGCAGGCAATGAGCACCAGGCTGGAGATTCCGGGGCCGATGGACGGCGCGCCGAACCGGCGGTAGGACTGCAGCAGCCCGTAGAGGACGACCGAGAGACCGTACAGCAGGGCCTGGGGCGCAAATATCACCAGCATCTCGTGGGTAACGGCGATCACGTCGGCGTGGTTGCAGTGCGCGTTCGGGTTGCTGGGGTTCAGCAGCGAGGCGATCGGCCCGGCGGCCGCCACTATGACCAGGCATAGCGGCACCACAATGACAAAGGTCCAGGTCAGCAGCGCCGAGGTGATCTGGCTGACCTGCGCCTTCTCCGCCGGGTCACGGGCCGCCCGCTCGGCCGAGCGAGCCAGCACCGGGATCATCGCGCTGGTCAGCGCGCCGCCCAGGATCAGCTGGTACAGCAGATCAGGCACCTGGTTCGCGGTGACGTACGCCGTGCCCAGGCAGCCCGCGCCGACGGTCTGCGAGAACACCAGCGTGCGGACCAAGCCCAGTATCCGGGAGAAGATCGTCAGGCCGGCCACGATGAGGGCGCCGCGGGCAATGCCTTCGGCCAGCCCTGATGCCGGCTCCGGCTCCGCTAGGCCAGCCTCAGGGCTGACCTGCAGCTCCCGGTCCCTTGGCATGCCAGGCCTCCGTCCAGTCACGCCCCTGTCAGCCTCCAGGATCCGGATTCAGCTGGAGACTCGCCTTGTAGACGCGGTCTTGATCAAAGGATTACGTAGCTCTCGGGAAAAATACGCGTCAGGGCCATCCGGATGGTCAAGGCGCCGCCGTGGCAGCTGATCAGGATTAGCCGAAGGCGAGGGTGTAACCTGCGCCGCGCAGCGCGCTGATCACGTCCGCGCAGTGCTCGGGTCCGCGGGTCTCTACCTGCAGGACGACCTCGGCCTCGTCAACGTGCAGGCGCGGGGCGAGCCGCTCGTGCGCCACCTCGAGCACGTTCGCGCCGAGGTCGGCCAGGTCGCCGAGGAGCTTGGCGAGCGAGCCGGGGCGATCCGGCAGCCGGCAGCGGAAGGCCAGGTAGCGGCCTGCCGCGGTGAGACCATGCCGGAGCAGCTTGGCTAGGAGCAGCGGGTCGATATTGCCGCCGGAGAGCACTACCACGACCGGCGGGACGAAATCGCGCGCGTGCTCCAGCACGGCGGCCACCCCGGCCGCCCCGGCCGGCTCCACCACCTGCTTGGCCCGCTCCAGGCAGAGCAGCAGTCCGCGGGACAGGCTCTCCTCGGAGACCGTCACTACCCGCGCGGCGTGGCCGGACAGGATGCCGAACGGGATCTCACCCGGGCGGCTGACCGCGATGCCGTCCGCCATGGTGGGGCTGGCTTGAACCGATATCGGATGCCCGGCCGCCAGCGAGGCCGGGTACGGCGCGACCGCCTCTGCCTGCACCCCGATCACCTCGATTTCCGGGTCCAGGCCCTTGACCGCCGCGGTGACGCCGGCCGCCAGCCCGCCCCCGCCTACTGGCACCACGACCGTCCGTACTTGCGGGCACTGCTCGATGATCTCGAACCCGAGGGTGCCCTGCCCGGCCACGATGTCCGGATGGTCATACGGGTGGATGAACACGGCGCCGGTCCGCTCGGCAAAGGCCAGGGCCTCGGCGAGCGCGTCCTCCACGCACGTGCCGTGCAAGATGACGTCCGCACCGTAGCCCCGCGTGGCCTGCACCTTGGGCAGCGGCGCGCCGGCGGGCATGACCACGGTGGCCGCGCACCCGAGCCGCCCGGCGGCGAACGCTACCCCCTGGGCGTGGTTGCCCGCGCTGGCCGCGACGACGCCGGCCGCCCGTTCGGCGTCGGAGAGCCTGGCGATCCTGGCGTAGGCCCCGCGCACCTTGAACGACCCGGTCCGCTGGAGGTTCTCGCACTTCAGGAACACCGGGCCGGCCACCGTCTCGGACAGCACCCGGGAGTGGAGCACGGGAGTGTCCGAGATCACATCGCGGATCAGCGCGCGGGCCGCGGCCACGTCGTCGGAGCTCACCGTGCCTGGTGTTGTTGCCACGGGATAGAAGTGTGCCACCCATTCCCAGGTCCGGCGGCCCCGGCCGGAACGGGGCAGATGGTAAAGACCTGCGGTCACGACATACTGTCGAATGGTGCAGCAACACAGCCACCATCCCCGCACCAGCCACCCAGCCCCCGCGACCCTCGGAGAGTTGCGCGCCAGCGGCCACGCATACCGCGGCGTCAAGGAAGAGATCAGAGACAACCTGCTCGCCATGATGCGGGCGGGCCAGGATCCCTTCCCCGGCATTGTCGGGTTCGGCCAGACCGTCCTGCCCCACCTCGAGCGCGCCCTGATCGCGGGGCACGACATCATCCTGCTCGGCGAGCGCGGCCAGGGTAAGACCCGGCTGATCCGCACGCTGGCCGGGCTGCTCGACGAGTGGACGCCGACCGTCGCGGGCTGCGAGATCAACGACCATCCCTACCAGCCGGCCTGCGCACGGTGCCGCCGGCTCGCCGCGGAGATGGGCGACGACCTGCCGGTCAGCTGGTGGCACCGCGACGACAGGTACGGCGAGAAGCTCGCCACCCCGGACACCAGCGTCGGCGACCTGATCGGCGACATCGACCCGGTCAAGGTGGCCGAGGGCCGCACCCTCGGCGACCCGGAGACCATCCACTTCGGCCTGGTGCCGAGGACCAACCGCGGCATCTTCTCCCTGAACGAGATGCCCGACCTCGCCGAGCGGATCCAGGTCTCGATGCTGAACGTGCTGGAAGAGCGCGACATCGGCATCCGCGGCTACGCGCTGCGGCTGCCGCTCGACCTGCTCCTCGTGGCCAGCGCGAACCCGGAGGACTACACCAACCGGGGCCGGATCATCACGCCGCTCAAGGACAGGTTCGGCGCCGAGATCCGCACCCACTACCCGATGACGCTCACCGACGAACTCACCCTGATCAAGCAGGAAGCCGACATCTGGACGGCCGCGGAGCTCCCCGACCACCTGGTGGAGGTGATCGCCAGGTTCACCCGGGGAGTGCGCGAGTCGCCCGCCGTCGACGCGCGTTCCGGGGTCTCCGCGCGGTTCGCCATCGCCGCGGCGGAAAGCGCGGCCGCGTCCGCGGTGCGCCGGTCGGCGCTGGCCGGGGCGACCGAGACGCCGGTTGCCCGGGTGTGCGACCTGCCCGCCGTGGTCAGCACGCTGCGCGGCAAGGTCGAGTTCGAGGTCAGCGAGGAAGGGCGCGAGGAGGAGGTGCTCGGCGCGATGCTGCGCCGGGCGATCGCCGACACGTTCCGGTCCCGGCTGGGCAGCGTGGATCTTTCCGGCCTGCTCGCCAAGTTCGAGGACGGCGGCACGGTCGAGTCCGGCGAGCTGGTGCCCGCCGCCGACCTGTTGCAGCGGGTCGGCGACGTCCCCGGCCTGGCCAGGATCATGGCCCGGCTGGGCATGGAGGGCGGCGAGTCCTTCGGTCACGCGGCGGCGGCGGTGGAGTTCACCCTGGAAGGGCTCTACCTGATGCGCCGCCTGTCCAAGGACACCGACGGCGGTACCAGCGTGTACGGGACCTAGGAGCGTTATTTCCCATGCCGAACTACCGGTACGGCCGCTACGTCTACGGGCCGGACCCGCTCGCGCTTCCGTTCGACGTCCGCGGCGCGGTCGACGAGATGGGCGACGCGATACTCGCCGGGGCCAACCCGGCTGACGCGCTCCGCGAGATGCTCCGCCGGGGCTTCGGTGACCGGGCCGGACGGCGCGGTCTCGACGACATGCTGCGACGGGTCAGGGAACGGCAGCGCGAGATCCGTGGCAGCGGCCGGCTCGACGGCATCCTCGAGCAGGCTCGCGCCCTGCTCGACACGGCCATCGGGCAGGAGCGCGCCGAGCTGTTCCCCGACCCGGGCGACGAGGCCAGGATGCGCGAGGCCGACCTCGACGCGCTGCCCGCCGACACGGCCCAGGCGATCCGGCAGCTGGCCGACTACGACTGGCGCTCACCAGCCGCCCGCCAGACCTTCGAGCAGCTCAAGGACCTCCTGCGCAGCGACGTGCTGGACAGCCAGTTCCGCGGCATGCGGCAGGTCATGAGCAATCCCGACCCGCAGGCGATGCAGCGGGTCAAGGACATGCTCGGCGACCTGAACGAGATGCTGGCCGCCGACGCCCGCGGCGAGCATACCCAGGCGGACTTCGACCAGTTCATGGAGCGGTACGGCGACATGTTCCCGGACCATCCGCGGAACCTCGAGGAACTGGTCGACTCGCTGATAAGCCGGATGGCCGCGGCCGAGCGGCTGCTCCGCTCGCTCAGCGACGAGCAGCGCGAGGAACTCGCCCAGCTGATGGCGAACGCGCTGGAAGACGCGGGTCTGGCGGCCGAGATGGCCAGGCTCGCCGACGCGCTCCGGTCCCGTCGCCCGGAGCTGGACCGGGCCGGCATGAGCGGAAGCGTGCAGATGTCCGGCGAGGAGCCGCTGGGCCTCGGCGACGCCACCACCGCGCTGGCCGAACTCGCCGACCTGGGTGAGCTGGAGGCCACGCTCGGCCAGGACTACCCGGGCGCGAGCCTGGACGACGTCGACGAGGAGGCGGTCCGGCGCGCCTTCGGCCGGCAAGCCGTGGACGACATCGAGGCCCTGCGGCGGATCGAGCGCGAGCTCGAGCGGCAGGGCTACCTGACCCGCAACGCCGGCCAGCTCGAGCTCACCCCCAAGGCCGTGCGCAGGCTCGGGGACACGGCGCTGCGCCGGATCTTCGCCGACCTGAGCTTCGGCCGGGCCGGCGACCATGACCTGCGGGACGCCGGCCAGGCGGGTGAGCTGACCGGCACCACCCGCGCCTGGGAATTCGGCGACGAGCAGCCCCTCGACGTCCCCGCCACAGTCCGCAACGCCCTGCTGCGCACGGCGGGTTCCGGGGCCCTGGCCCCGGCCGAGG
>Ga0081540_1000539_pt1 | contig 36666 bp, 29 predicted proteins | sample TabmetS2T1R1_FD_71024 | JGI IMG/M metagenome (GOLD analysis project Ga0081540, IMG submission 71024) | Tabebuia heterophylla rhizosphere microbial communities from the University of Puerto Rico - S2T1R1 | ecosystem: Host-associated > Plants > Roots > Rhizosphere ...
GGGGGCGGCGGGTGGGGGGGGTGGCCGGCCCCCCCCCCGCCGCCGCGCCGGGAGCCCGCCGCCCCCGGGCCCGGGGGGCCCCCCCCCCCCCCCCCCCCCCGGACCATCTCGCCGTCGTCAACCCGGGGCTCCAGGGGTCCGACCGGCGCCGCACGACGTTTCTCGACGCCGTATCCGGCTACGGCGTCACCTCGGTCGGAAGTGGTTCCCCCCGCTGGATCGAAGCGGTCGCCGCGCAGGCTCGCGAGGCGTCAGCCACCTCCACTCATAGCGATCCTTTAGCGGACTACCTGGCGGCGCTCGCCGCCCTGCTGCCGGCCCCAATCGACCGCGTCGTCCCCGTTCCCGGCGACGCCGATGCGGTCGAGCTCGCGCTACGTCTGACGCAGGGCGCGAGCCGCAGGACGGGAGTGCTCAGCTTTCGCAGGGACGGTCCCGGGGCAACGGCCGGCGTCCGCAGCGCCACCCTCCCCCTTTGCGAGCGCCACGACGCGGTCGACTACGACGAATGCGAAGAGCCCGTCGATGCGGCGATCGCGGCGATCGCGTCCCGTCCGGACCTCGGCGACGTCGGCACGGTGCTCGTGGAGCCAGTCCTGGCAACAGCCGGGAACCTCCTGCCCAGGCGACGCTTCCTCGCCGCACTCCACACACTCTGCCGGGAACGCGGATGGCTTCTGGTCTTCGACGAATCGACCACGGGGCTCGGCCGAACCGGGAAGCTCTTTGCCTTCGAAGCCTTCGGGGTCGAACCGGACGTCGTCGTACTGGGCAGGGGAGTCGGCGGCGGCTTTCCGTCGAGTGCGGTCTGTGCGGGAAGGCAGCTCTGGAGCGGCGCGGGTCCCTTCAACGGCTCACAGAGGTCGAGTGGTCAGGGCCACGGTCCACTTGCCTGCGCGGCGGGCAACGCGACCCTGGAGGTCATCACCGAACCGGGATTCCTGGAACGGGTTCACGCGGTCGGCGCTCACGCCGCGCGGCGCCTGCGCAGCCTCGCTGAGACGTCGGGACGGATCGAGCGAGCGCGCGGGATCGGCCTGATGCTCGGTTTCGACCTCGTCGACTCCGGTGACGGCTCCCTGGCATCTGCGGCTGAATGCGAGGCGGTCTTCCAAGCTTGCCGAGATCGTGGGGTGCTGATTCCGGCGCGGCCCCGGGTCCGCCTGGCGCCGCCGTTGACGCTGTCCCTTGAGGAAGCGGATCACCTCTTCGACGTGATCGGGGAAGTCACGACATGAGGGCCGGCGCTCGGCCCCAGGAGACAACCCCATCAAGGCTCGCGGTCGATGGGGGTCCGCCCACGCGCAGCCGCGAGGCGATCCCGATGTTCCCGGGAGGAATGGAGGTCGGTGCCGCTGAGCGCGAGGCCGTCATGCGCGTACTGGACAGTCGCCGCCTGATTCGCTTCTACGGTCCCGATGACCCTGATGGGGATCGCCGCGGCGAGGTGGATGAGTTCGAGCGCGAATTCAGCACACGCATGGAGTCCGAGTACGCACTCGGCGTGACCTCGGGCACGGCGGCGCTTATCGTCAGCCTCGCCGCCCTCGGCATCGGCCCGGGCGATGAGGTGATCCTCCCCGCCTATACGTTCGTCGCCTCTGCCGCAGCGATCCTTGCGGTGGGTGGGATTCCGATCATCGCCGAAATCGACCAGAGCCTGACGCTCGATCCGCAGGCCGTCGAGGCAGCGATCACCGAGCACACGAAGGCGATCATGCCCGTCCACATGCGCGGAATGCCGGCTCGGCTCGACGCCCTGCTCGCCATCGCGGCGCGACACGACCTGGCAGTGGTCGAGGATGCGGCCCAGGCGACCGGCGCTTCCTACCAGGGACGACCCGTCGGCTCGTTCGGATGTGCAGGTGCATTCAGCCTGCAGATGCACAAGGTCATCACCACGGGCGAGGGAGGGGTGGTGACCACTTCCAACGCCGAGCTCCTCTTCCGCGCGAAGTGCTTCCATGATTCGGCGAGCGAGTGGCGAGGCGCCGCCTGGCAGAGCCCGGATCCGGAGCTGCGCGAAACGTTCGTCGCGTTCCCCGGGATGAACTTCCGCATGCCCGAGATCACCGGTGCCCTCGGCAGGGTGCAGCTCGGGCGGCTCGACCCGCTACTCGCCCGCATGCGCGCGCACAAGACAGTGTTGCGAGAGGCGGTGGAGGCGACGGGCAGGGTCCCCTTGCGGGAGGTCACCGATCCCGGCGAGGCCGCGACCGCGCTCGTTTTTTTTGCCCCCGATCCCAGCCGGGCCGGCGATGTCGCGGGGGCGCTCGCGGCCGAGGGAGTACCGGCGCGGGTGCTCTACGTCGAGGGAGAGCACGACTGGCATGTCTATGCATGTTGGCGCGACATCCTTGCCAAGCGGGCATGGAACCGGCAGGGCTATCCCTTCTCCACGGCCCACCGGGAGATCGAGTATCGCGACGATGCCTGCCCGCACAGCCTCGATCTGCTGTCGCGGGCGATACATGTCGACATCCCTCCTCAGCTCACTGAGCTCGATGTCGAAGAGACCGCCGCGGCGCTGGTGAAGGTCATAACCGCGCTGTGCTGAGCCGGGCGGGCATCGTCGGCCCAGGCGGCGTCGGGCGGCTCCACGCGGACGCCCTGCGGCGACTGGGGGTCCCGGTCACCGGCGTCGCCTCGCTCTCGCCGCAGATCGCCCGGCTCGAGTCCGAGCGGCTGGGGATCGACCGGGCATTCGGCTCCACCGCGGAGCTCGTCGCCAGCGAGGAGGTGGACGTCGTCCACGTCTGCGCCCCAAATCAGCTCCACCTCCCCGTCTGCCGGGCGGCGCTCGCCGCCGGTAAGCATGTCGTCGCGGAGAAGCCGCTCTGTACGACCGCAGCGGACGCGGAAGCACTGCTCCGCGCCGCCGACCAAACCGGGGTCGTGCATGCGGTCTGCTACGGCTATCGGTATTACCCGATGATCAGAGCGCTACGGCATCTCGTCTCCACCGGCGAACTGGGTGAGGTTCACGCGGTGGCGGGGAGTTGGCTGAACGACGAGCTGCTGACGATAGAGCCCGGCCACTGGATGCTGGACCGCGAGCAGATGGGCCCTTCCCTCTCGCTCGCCGACGTCGGGATTCACTGGTGGGACCTGGTCGAGCACGTGACCGCCCGTGAGATAGTCGAGGTTCTCTGCGAGAGCAGAATCGCACGACCGGGAGGTCGAGCCGGTGAGGATCTGGCGGTGCTCGCCCTGAGGCTCGAGGGGGGAGCCGTCGGCAGCGCCACCGTCTGCCAGGCAGCCCCCGGGCACGGCAACACGGTGACGCTGGAAGTGATCGGTGGGCGGGCCACCGCGGCGTGGGACATTCGGATGGCTGACCGGCTGACCGTGCGCGAGCCGGGCGGTGCGCAGCGGGTGCTGGAGCGTGGGACCATCCCCTTCGCGGGTCTCGGCATCGATTCGCACCTCCCTGTGGGCCAGCCGGAGGGCCATGCCGAAGCGCTGCTCGGTCTCTTCCGGAGCATCTACGACCACATCAACGGCGGTGGATCGGGTAGCGAGCACCCGACCTTCGCCGACGGCGTTCGGGGCCTTCGAGTCCTCGAGGCGCTAACCCGGAGCGCTGGGGACGGCCACTGGGTCGCGGTGGCCGAGCGGGGCTAGTCTCCGCCGACCGGGGCCTCGGTGAGGCGCGTCGGCCGTCGCGAAGCGAGATCGTCGAGCGTCGCCGGCGCCCTTCGCGCGAGGCTGATCGCATCGGCGAGTGCCAGCGCCTCCTCTTCCTCCGGCGGCAGCCCGAGACGGCCGGACTCGCTCACCGCGCTCGCCGCTTCCTCTGCAGCAAGGTCGAGGTCCCGGTCGAGCAGCCGCATGCGCGCCGCGGTAACCGAGATCCGGGCGAGCTGACGTTGGTCATCGTAGCCCGAGGCGAGGGCGCGAGCCCGATCGAGCAGCTCCAACGCGGAGTCGGAGTCGGCACGATGGATCGCGACCTCGGCCAGGAACCGAAGTGGAAATGACTTCGCGCGTTCCCAGCCGATCTTCTCGCAGACCGCCAGGCAACGCTGGGCAGCGCCGTTGCAGGCCTCGGTTTCGCCGAGGTAGAGGTGGACCGCTGCGCGCACGTCGAGCACGTTGATCAGCGTTTCCAGGTCGTCCCCGGCGACGGCGCGATCCTCGGCGCCGTCAATCGACTCGAGCGCCTCCCACGGCCTGGCTTCCCGGTAGCGAAGGAAGGCCTCGCTGTAGCTCTGCCGCGCGATCTCCGCTTCATCACCGGATGCCTCGGCGGCGACCTGACCATGACGCAGGGCCAGCTCCGCCGGTTCGAACTCGCCGCGCAGCGCGTGCGTGCTGGCGAGGACCTCGCAGGCCAGCGAGGCGCCCCGGTGGTTGCCGGTCTGCATCGAGCTCTCGTAGGCGTACCGGGCGGCGACGATTCGATCGTCGAAGAGCCCCAGCGTCAACAGCACGTCGAGGCTTGCCTTGAAGAGCTCCTGGAGAGCGGTGTGGACGCGCAGGTCCTCGACCCCGTCAGCCGCCTGTCGCTGGAGACCGTCGAAGACCGCCCGCAGGGCGTCGACCTCGGGCAGCAGGGCACGCGCGTTCTCGGGTTCGGTGCGCAAAACCGAGACGTAATGGGTCGCGATCCGCCGCAGACAGCCATAGCGCTCGGCGGACGGCGTTGCGCCGGTCACGTACAGGCCGAGCGCCTGTGAACAGAGAAAGGCCTGCTGGCCGGCTGAAAGAGCGACGCCGAGAACCCCGTCCCTGTACAAGCCCTCGGCGGTTCGGAGCACCGACCTCTCCGCGGCTCCGCACCCCGCCGCCAACTGCCGGGCGGTTGCCTTTCCACCGAGGCAGGCGCAGGTTGAGAGCACCACCCTCGCGTCCGGGTCCAGTCCCTGCCAGATCGGCTCGAAGAGCCGATCGAGTCCAACCCCCGACCTCAGCGTCTCCAGTCGCCGGTCGGGTCCTTCAGCACTGCCCTTGCAGGAACGGAGGAACCAGGTGACAGTGCGGGGATCGCCGCCAACCACCTCGTGCAGGCGCCGCGCAAAGGCACGGTCGAACTGCTCTGTTGGCAAGTCGAGGCGTCGCGCCAGCTTGGCGACCAGACCTTCCACGTCCTCGAGCTTCAGCGGCTTCAGCTCGACGTGAAAGCCGTCGAGGTCGACGCCGCGGCTGTCGGCGGCCGCGATCACCAGCGAGCCATCCGGGATCACCCGCAGGAATTCGTGCATGCCGTCACGTTCGCCGTCGTCCCCCAGTCTGATGCCGTCGAGCACGAGCGCCGTCTTGTGGGTGGCGAGATGCCTGCGCAGGCGGTGCAGCTTCGAGGCGTCGGAGACGGCCGAGACGGACTGGTCTGCGGTCTCCACGCTGAGGGCCCGCCCGATATCGGCAAGCGTGACACCGCCACGATCGGTGCGACTCATCACCCACACGAACTCGTGGTCCCGCAGGTCCCGACCGCCTCGCGGCTCCCCGTCCCGAAGCCTGTGCGCCAGCTGGATGGCGGCCTCGCTCTTGCCAATGCCCTTGTCGCCTTCGAAGATGACCAGTGCCTCCCCGCCGCCGTAGACGCCCTGCTCCGCGGTGTCGAGTTCTCTCGTGCGATTGACGAATCCCGGTGAAGGAGAGGGAAGCGGGTCGAGAGCAGGGTCTGTCCTCTGCGACCGGAGGGGCTCCGCCACCGGAGCCGCCTCAGCCGCGCGACGGCGCGCGGTCATGAATTCGATCAGCTTGGCAGCGAGGCCGAGCGCCGCCCCGAGCACCCCGAGGACCACCACAGCCAACCCGATGACCACCGGATCTCCGGAATTCATCTCCCCTCCACGGCGGAGATTCTCGCGAACGTTTCGGTCATCGGCAGGTGTGGTCGCTCAATAGGCTTGGCTGAGATGGCCGACCTCCAATTCACCCACACCGCGCTCGTCTCTCCGCAGATGCTGGCACAGATCCGCGCCTTTCTCGCCGAGGCATTCGCCGGCGAATTCACCAACTACGACTGGGAGAACGCGATTGGCGGCCTGCATGCGCTCCTCTGGGAGGGAGCCGACCTGATTGGCCATGCGTCCGTCGTTCAGCGACACCTCCTGCACGGAGAGGTCGCCCTGCGGACCGGGTACTTCGAATGCGTCGGCGTGCGCGCCGACCGCCGTCGCCAGGGTCTTGGCACGGAGATGATGCGGGCGCTCCAGACCCAGATCCGCGACGCGTACGACCTTTCCGCCCTCTGCTCCACTGCGGAAGCGATTCCTTTCTACTCGCAGCTCGGCTGGGACGTCTGGCGAGGGCCGCTCTCGACTCTGACCCCAAGTGGAATGAGGGACGAGCACCGCTACCGCAACCGGATCTGCGTCCTGAAGCATTCGCTTCCACTCGATCTCGACGCACCCCTGACTTGCGATTGGCGAGACGGCGATCCCTGGGAATAACAGGGCCTGACCGGTCCTCAGACGACAACGCTCAGTTCTCGCCGTCAGCGGCGGGATCGGACTTGAGGTATTCCGGATCGGGATGCTTCACCTTTTTGGTGTTCTTCCAGAGCGCCTCGAAATTGTCCGCCAGTAGCTTGAAGAAGTCTCCTTCTTCCTCGAACTCCATATGCATGGTTTCATTGCCCAGCCTTTTGTGGATCAATGGAGCAAAGTACGCGGTCCCGTCAATCCGGAAATAGCTCATCGTCGGTATCAGCTGTGCGAGCCTCACCCCCGATTTCGATGAGTCCAGATCGTCGTCGGTATTGGCGGACCACTCTTCCGGTAGGGATCGGAGGGTCGCGTGAACCTCGCTCAGGATCTTGTCATGCAGCAGCTCGTTCTCCTCACGGTCACGAAGGGTGGCCAGCGTCATCCCATCCGTTGGAAATTTCGGATCGAGCAGGATGATCCTCACCCTGGCATCACAATCTTCCCATTCGTCGGCATCCATCCCCAGCATCGTGTCCAGCGATACCTCAAGGATGTCGACCTGAGCCTTCGCCGCCAACACGGCCTCCCTGATTTCGATGCCGGGGCGTTCTCTGTGACACTCGTCCAAGCCGACTTTCTTGGCGACGTTTTCGAGCCTGCCGTACTCCTCGAGCCTTTCAGTGGAAGCGTCTATCTTCTCCAGCAGGATCATCTGATCCCTGGCTTGGGCCTGGCTCTGCTGTCCTGAGACATCCTCATAGGCAATGAAGATGATTGCCGCCACCAGGCCGGCAGCGATGAGATTGCCCCCGATCCCATGGCATATACCACTCTGCACGAAGAGAAGTACCGTGCCGATCACAATGAGGGCGATCGGCACGCCGATCCTTATCCGACGCGAATACATGTCAATGAATCGCGGCCTGCCCCCGTTCGCGTCCTCCCCCACGCCGTACTTATACACGGCCAGTACCGATACTGAATCTACAGTGGGGTTCGTTAGGTCAGGCGGCGAGAGCGACCGGCTCTGGTGCGGCTGCTGAGGCCGCCGCAAGCAACACGGTAAGGCACTCGGCGACGTCAGCGAGCTCCTCGGCCCGTTCGCGGCGCCATTCAGGATCGTCCAAGCTCGCCAGCAGATCCCGGTACATGGGGTGATAGAGAGCATCAACGTACGAACGGTCCGAGAGGGCGCGAACGACGAGGGGCTGGCCAGGGGAGCCGTCCCGCGCCAGCCTCAGTTCATGGTCCGTCCAGTGGACGGCCAGCCGGCCGCAACGAAGCGTGACGGCCGTGCTCCTTGACGGCGCCCGGTAGGAAACCGTCAGGTCGACCAGGTTGGAGCCGGACGACAGGCGAGCGGTCACCAGCTCCCGGCCGCGGGGATCGTAGTCGCGCGCGGCCCGCTCGACCCCGAACCGGTGACCCGGCTCGCGGGCGAGGGCCAGGAAGTGCACGGCATGGTCAGCAAGCCCCCCTCCCATCGCGGGGTCGTCACGCCAGCTGGACATCGCACGGCGATCGGTCGCGCATCGCTCGACCTCGACTTCGATCGCGACGCGCCTGCCTGACCGCGCGGCGGCGTGAAGGAACGGAGCGATCATCAACCATGGGCGGGAGAACCGGTACTGGTAGGACGCGACCAGGGCACGATCGGGGTAGTGCTCCCGTATCGCGCAGAGCTGCCTCAACTGCGCCGGCGTTACCGCCGCCGGCTTCTCGCAGAGGATGTGCTGGCGATGCGCCGCCGCGCAACTCGCAAGCTCGGCGTGGACGGCGGGGTGCGCCGCGATCACCGTCAGCTCGGAATCCACCGAGCGCAGCATCTCGTCAGCGGAGTGGAAGGTCGGGATCCGCGGGAACAGGTGCCGGGCGGCGACGCGCCGCCGCTGGTCAGGGTCGCAGGCCCCGACGATCGTCAACCTGCCCTCGGATTCCAGATCCAGCAGGGCCGGCAGGTGGCCGCCGGTCGCCGCGGCGCCGAGTCCAGCGAGGGCGACCCTCACGCCAGCACCTCGAACAGGATCTCCAGAGCCCGGCCGGCCTCCTCGTCGGAGAGGTTCAGCGGCGGGCTCAAGCGCACCTGGGGCACGTCCGCCGCGAGCAACAGGCCGCTGTCGCGGCAGCGTCGGAAGATCGACCTGCACCGCTCCCGGCCTGCGGGCTCGCCGGTTTGGGGATCGACGAGGTCGAAGCCGAGCATCATCCCCACCCCTCGGGACCAACCGACGTGGGGGGAAACCGCCGCCAGCTGGTCGAGGCCCGCCGCCAGAATGGAGCCGACTCGGGTCGCGTCCGAGCCGAAGGATGGCTGCGCGAGTACATCGAGCACCGCGATGCCGGCCGCACAGGCCAGTGGATTACCACCGAAGCTGCTGGAGGTCGCCGAGGGACGATCGAGCGCCGCCGATGCCCATAGCTCGGATGAGGCGGCGACCCCGCCGATCGGGAATCCCGCGCCCATCCCCTTGCCCGCCACGAGCACGTCGGGAACGACACCGAAAAGGTCGGAGGCGAACATCGGACCCGTCCTCCCGAATCCGGTCTGCGACTCATCGAAGACCAGCAGCCAACCACGTTCGTCACAGACCGAACGCAACCCCGAGAGGAAGTGCCGTTGTGGGGGAATGTTCCCGGCAGTGCCGAGCACCGGCTCGACGATCACCGAGCCGACGTCGGCGAGATCCCGACGCCGAACCAGCTCCCGCAGGAGGCGTTCCGGCGACTCCCGGCACTCGTCGTAGTGCGATGCCGAGTGCGACCGACAGGCGGGGTAGGGAGCGTGGCGGAGCCAGCTGACACCCACTCCGGAACGCTCCTCCTTGTGATCACCCCCAGCGAACCTGACGCCGACCGTCTTGCCGTGGAACGCCGAGTCGAAGGCGAGGACGGCGTTCCGGCCGGTCGCTCGCTGCGTCAGTCGGAGGGCGGCTTCGACCGCCTCGGCGCCACCGGAGAAGAGCGCCGTTCGGGTCAGTCCGGGTGGCAGCACCTCGGCCAACCGCATCAGGTACTCCTCTCGGACCGGGTTGTGGAACGGTGAGACGCAGAGGTTGCGCGCCTGCTCGGCCACGGCGTTGGCCCAGTGCGGGTGTCCATGGCCGAGAGCCGCAACGCCGTACCCGGAGACGAAGTCGAGGTAACGACGTCGCCGATCGTCGATCAGGTAGGAGCCCCGCCCTTCGACAATGGTGAGGTCAGCCTCCATCGCGATCCGCCGCGTTTCACCTCCCGTATACCGAGCGCCAGGCTCGGCGGAAGGCAATCCCGCGCGCGATTGGGCGACGGTCATGTCACCCATGGGTGCCCGGCGGATCCACCAGACACCGCAGCGGGCCGGCGAGCGTGGGAACTGCGGCGATCAGGGTCCCGGCTCCGGACCAGGGTTGTCCCGAGACCTCGATACCGGCCTCGATGGCGATCAGCGCAGCGGCGGCCACGTCCCAAGGGCGCAAGCCAGTCTCGTAGTAAGCGTCGAGCCGACCGCAGGCAACGCCGCACAGCTCGAGCGAAGCGGCTCCGTGGCAACGGACGTCGCGAACCTCGCCGACCACACGGCCCAGCTGCTCCATCTGCTCGGCGCGTGCCCTCGGATCAGAGGCAAAGCCGGTCGCCACCACAGCATCGTGAAGATTGGCCACGGATGGCCGCGGCGGTCCCGAAGCCTGGAAACCGCCACGGTTGACGACGCCACGGTTGACGACGCCCCCCCTGGACGCTCCATACATCCAGCCGAGAGCAGGGGCGTGAACGACTCCCACCTCGACCCGGCCGCAGACGCTTGCCGCTATCGAGATCGACCAGTGAGGCAGGCCGGCGATCAGGTTGTTCGTCCCGTCGATCGGATCAACGATCCACTCGACCCCACTCTCACCTGCGACCGGGGCCGACTCCTCGCCATAGAAGCCGTCCTCGGGGCGGGCCGCGATCAGGGCTTCGCGGATACAGCGCTCAACCGCATGATCCAGGCTGGTCACCAACCCTTCACCGTTGCCCTTTAGAGAGGGGTCGAGAGTCATCTCCGAGTCCCGGATCACACCTGCGGCGGTCATGGCCGTGCTTTCCGCAAGTGTCAACAGCTCGACTCGATCGACCTCGGCTCCACCCGGATGCTCTCGACCAAGCGCCGACGGGGATCTGGAAGCCGTGGCAGTCATCCAGCTACCTTAGCCCCGCTCGCGGATATGGGGTGTACGGATCGTTCATCCGTCTCACCCACACACAGCGGAGGGAATCGGCATTTGGTGCAGGAAATGCAGGCGGCCAGCCGAACGTCCCGTACATGGACGGGTCCGCGAGGCGGGATCGGCGCAGTCAGCGTTGGGTGGAGCGGGCCGAGCGGGTCCGGGACGCCTTCGGCATCGTCCTCGTCCTCGTCCTCACGACCTACGTGCTGATGTCGCTGATCGGCGACCGCGGCTGGGCCTCGGTCCTGATCTGCGTGACGACCAGCGCCACCTCGGTCGTCGCCCTGACCAGCTCCCACGTCCAACACCGCTTCGTGCGGCTCGCGCTCCTGCTCTCGGCGATCTCGGTCGCGATGACCGTGATCGGCGCCGCCAGCGGGGCGCTGGTCTGGCTCAACTTCTCCTCGGCGATCCAGGTCGTCCTGCTCGTCCTGGCGACGATCGCCGTCCTCATGCGGGTGATCACCACGGCCGAAGTCAACTCGCGAACGATCCTCGGTGCGATCAGCGTCTACACCGTGCTCGGCATCCTCTTCACCTTCGTCTACGCGACCGTCGACCGGATCCAGGGCGGCCCGTTCTTCGAAGGCCACGGGCAGGTCCACGCCGGCGACTTCCTCTTCTTCAGCTACACGACGCTGACCACGACCGGGTTCGGCGACCTCGTCCCCGGCGGCCAGCCCGGGCGGATGATCTCCGGCCTCGAGATGATGGCCGGACAGATCTTCCTCGTCACCCTCGTCGCCGGCCTGGTCGCCCTCTGGCGTCCCGGGGAATCGCTGCGCAAACGGCGCGAGCGGCGGGCCGAGGCCGGCAGCGAGCCCTCGGCGCCGGCCAGCCCCTAACCGGCGAGCGCCGCTTCCATCGCCGCCAGCTGCGACTCGATCCCGGCCGAGATCCCGTCGCAGATCTGGTGCACGCCGGGGTCGGCGATCCGGTAGATCGCGCTCGTCCCCTGCTTGCGGCGGGCGACGAAGCCCTCGGCGTGCAGGGCGCCGAGGTGCTTGGAGACGTTCTGCTGCGAGCCGCCGACCGCGGCGGCGATCTCCCCCACCGAGGCCTCCTCCCGGCGACGCAGGAGATCGAGGATCCGCAGCCGGGTCGGGTCGGACAGGGCGCGGAAGCGCCGTGCGATCAGCTCGGCGGCGTCGGGAGTCAGCGCGGTCTCTCTCATCGTGTTATTGTACTATCTACAACTGTTTAGTTGTTTAACGGAGAATTTGTGAATAGGTAGAGGAGAGAACAATGGGCACGACGAGCAAGGATCTGGGATCGATCGGACGGCTGGGACGGCTGGCCGCAACCCACCGGCGCGCGGTGTTCGCTGCCTGGGCGCTGCTCGCGGTCGGGCTCGGCCTGCTCGCGCCGCGGGTCGAGACGGCGCTCTCCGGGGCCGGCTGGGAGGCAAGTGGCTCGGAGTCGGTGCGGGTCCGGGACCAGCTCCAGCACCAGCTCGGCGGCGCCGGCTCCTACGCCCTGCAGGCCGTCGTCCACTCCGCCACCGAGACCGCCGCAGACCCCCGCTTCCGCCGCAGCCTCGCCGCGGTCGAACGCGTCCTCGCCGCCGACCCCGCGGTCGCCGCCGTGGTCCCGCCGCGCGCCGGCGCGACGATCTCCGCCGACGGCCACACCGCGACGGTGCTCGGCACCGCCGCCCGCGGGCCGAACGCGATGGTCGCCGCCGCCGAGCGCCTGCGGCCCGCGCTCGCCGCCGCGGCCGGCCCCGGGACGACCGCGAACCTGGCCGGCTCCGCCGCGATGTGGGCCGACTTCAACGAAGCCAACCGCGAAGCGATGCTGCGCTCGGAGCTGATCTCCTGGCCGGTGACGCTGGCGATCCTGATCCTCGCCTTCGGCTCCCTGGTCGCCGCCGGGCTGCCGCTGATGCTGACGATCACCGGCCTCGTCGCCTCGGCCGGCGTCTTCTACCTCGGCACCCTGGTCGCGCCGATCTCGATCTGGGCGATGAACTTCGCCCTGATGTTCGCGCTGGCGCTCGGCATCGACTACGCGCTGTTCCTGGTGATGCGCTTCCGCAGCGGCCTCGATCGCGGCCTGCCGCCGGTCGAGGCGGTCGCCGAGACGATGGACACGGCCGGCAAGGCGGTCCTCTTCTCGGCCCTGACCGTGCTGGTCTCGATCTCCGCCGTGATGCTGGTGCCGAGCCCGGCCTTCCGCTCGGTCTCGCTCGGGATCATCGTCTCGGTCCTCTTCGTCCTCGCCGCGGCGCTGACCCTGCTGCCAGCGGTTCTGGCGAAGCTCGGCCCGCGGATCGACCGCTTCTCCCTGCCCTGGGCGCGCCAGCGTCAGGAGCGCGGGCCCTCCCGCCTCGAGCGCTGGGGAGAGCTGCTCTGGCGCCACCCGCTGGTCTTCGGCTCGGTCGCGCTGGCGCTGCTCGTCGCCCTCGCCGTGCCGGCGCTCAGCCTGAAGACGGGGATGCCCTCGATCAAGGTCGTGCCGAAGGACGACTCCTCGCGGCTCGCCTACCGCCAGGTCAGCGCGGCCTTCGGCGCCGGCGCGCCGGCGACCCTGCAGGTCACCGCCCCGCGCGCCGCGGCCCCGGCGACGAGTGCCGCGCTCGACGCCGACCCCGGGATCGCATCGGTCTCCGCCCGGGTCGCGGGCAGCGGCGACCTGATGCTGATCGACGCGGTGCCGAGGAGCACGGCGGCCGGTGACGGCTTCGACGCGACCGTCGACCGGGTTCGCTCCGAGCTGCCGGCGGCGGCGCTGGTCGGCGGTGCGGCGGCGGAAAGCCACGACCTCGAGGCGGCGCTGGCAGCGAAGACGCCGCTGGCGATCGGCCTCGTCGTCGGCCTCGGCTTCGTCCTCCTGCTGACCGCCTTCCAGGCACCCCTGGTTGCGGCGATCGCGGTCCTCGCCAACCTGCTCTCGACCGCCGCCGCCTTCGGCGTCGCCAAGCTGGTCTTCCAGGACGGCCACCTGACCGGGCTGCTCGGGTTCGAATCGCAGGGCTTCCTCGACGCCTGGGGCCCGGTCTTCTTCTTCGCGATGATCTTCGCGATCGCGATGGACTACACGGTCTTCCTGCTCTCCTCCGCGCGCGAACGGTGGGAGCGGACCGGCGACGCCAAGCAGGCGATGGTCGGCGGCCTGGCGAGCTCCGGCCGGGTCGTGCTCGCCGCCGGCGCGGTGATGGTCGCGGTCTTCTTCACCTTCGCTCTCTCCGGGCCGCTGCCGCCAAAGGAGATGGGGGTGATCCTCGGCGTCGCCGTCCTGCTCGACACCTTCCCGGTCCGCCTGCTGCTGCTACCGGTCTTCATGCGCCTCGCCGGCAGCGCGGCCTGGTGGATGCCGTCGTGGCTGGGACGGTCGCTGCCCGACGTCCGCTTCGGACACGGGGACTAGCGCTGAGAACGCTCTTCATCCCGCATAGCGAGCAAAACCACGTTCTCAGCGGCGGTCGGCGCCGCAGGCCCGTCCTACTCGGAGAGCTCGACGCGCTCGATCTTCTGCGGATCGACCGGCTTGTCGGCGGCGTCGGTCTTCGACGACTCGATCGCGTCGACCGCGTCCATGCCCTCGACGACTTCGCCGAAGACGGTGTGCTTGCCGTCGAGCCACGGCGCGGCGCCGGTGGTGACGATGAAGAACTGGGAGCCGTTGGTGTTGGGACCGGCGTTGGCCATCGCCAGCGCCCCGCGCACGACCTTGTGGTCGTTGAACTCGTCCTCGAAGGTGTAGCCGGGGCCGCCGCGGCCGCTGCCCTCCGGGCAGCCGCCCTGGATCATGAAGTCCGGGATCACCCGGTGGAAGACGAGCTGGTCGTAGAAGCCGTCGGCGGAGAGCTTGCGGAAGTTCTCGACCGTCTTCGGCGCGTCGTCGTCGTGCAGCTCGAGGACGATCGCCCCGGCGCTGGTGTGGAGGGTGGCCCGCGACATCTGGCTGCACCCTACCGGCTGGCGCTCGCGGGAGGACCGGCCGTGACCCTGACCGTGAGCGGGGCCGAGGAACCGGGGGCGTAGGGCCAGCCCTCCTCGGCGAGCGCCGTCGCCCGCAGCTCGATCGCAGCGGTGGCGCTGACGTAACGGAACCGGTAGCGGGCCCGGAAGCGCCCGTCGTGATCGCTGCGGGTGACGAGCACCGGCCGCCAGCGTCCGGTCGCCGCCTCGAGGTACTGGATCGCGACCAGCTTGCCGCGGCGCGGGATCGGCGCCTGCTCGTCGGCGACCCGGCCGCTGAGGCGAAGCGACTGGCCGGTGCGCAGCGCCAGCGGCGACGCCTGCAGCGACACCCCGGACCGCACCCGCAGGTCGAGCGGCCGGCGGCTGGCGGCCTCGAGCCCGGCGTCACCGTCGAAGGAGACCGTCACCTGCCTCGACGGCCCGGGCCCCAGCGCCAGCTCGAAATCGCCGCGCTCGTCGGTCGGGACGGTCGCGGTCGCCGGCGGTGCGAGGGCGCCGCGCGAGGGGCGGCTGACCACCTGCAGCTCGCGACCGGCGACCGGTGCCCCGTCGGCCCCGGTCAGCCGGCCGCTGAGCCGCGCGGCGGCCCCGAACGAAACCGTCAGCGAGTCGCCCCGGCGGCGGCCGTGCCCGGCGAGCTGCGCGAACAGGCGCACCTTCGCCCTTGCGATCCTGGCCGGCGCCAGCTTCTGGACCGCCATCTGGGTGCCGTCGGCTCGCAGCGTGGTCACCGCCGAGTTGCCGGCCGCGTCGGTCGCCTCGGCGCGGAACAGGTAGGTACCCGGCCCCAGCTCAGGCGTGGGAGCGCTGAGGCTCGCGGATCCCGCGGTCGCTCCCCCCAGCAGCTTGGTCGGCAGCTCCAGCCACTTCGGCGAGTCGCTGCGCCTGTAGAGGATCTGGCCCGAGGCCGGGCCGGAGAGCGGGTCCTCGACCGCGGCGACGATCCGCTCGGGAACAGCCGCCTCGGCGGCGGTGGTGAAGGCGAGCCGCGGGGCGAGGTCATCGAAGCGGAGCGGCACGGTCACCGCGCTGGCGGGCGCTTCGTTGCCCGCCTCGTCGCGCAGCCAGACCATCAGCGAGTAGGCGCCGGCGGCCGGGACCGCGAGGTCGGCGAGCGTCGTGCGGTCGCGACCGGGCGCGAACCGGGCGCCGGTGTCGTAGCCGGCGCTGCCGGTGACCCGCCAGCTGGCGCCGCCCACCGGGCTCGCCGGGCCCTGATCGGGGTTCGCCCAGGCGAGGTCGAAGTCGTTGCTGCGCCGCCAGCCCTCGCCGCCGGCGAGCAGCGGCGAGCGCGGGTGGGCGGGCGGGTCGTTGTCGATGAGGATCGTGCGCGGCGCGGCGCAGCCGATGTTGGCGCCGAAGTCCCAGCTGCAGTGGCCGAGCGTGTGCGGCCCGTCGCTGAAGCTGGCGGTGGCGATCGTCTGCGTCGCCGAGACCCCGGTCTGACACGGCTGCATCCGGGTCGCCCGCCACTCACCGCCGATCTGCGCCTTCTCGCAGGGATACTCGGTGAGCGCGACGCGGGCGCCGTCGAGGGTGGTGTCGCCCCAGCGAATGCCGGCGCCGGTGTCGCTGCCGCCGACCGCGAGCGTTTCCGTCCCCCGGCGCCAGCCGCCGTCGGTCAGCGAGCCTCCCATCCAGGCGCTCGGCACCGCGTTGTCCTCGACGGTGATCGTCAGCGCCCGCAGCGCCGACCACGACTCGGGATCGAGCGAGCACCATTTGTCCTCGCCGCGCGCGCAGAGCAGGCGGTCTTCGAAAGCGGCGACACCGGGTGGGAAGCCGGCGACGAACTCGCGCGGCGCGACGTCGGTCCCGGCGGCGCCGACGAAGGGAGTGAAGCCGCCGCCGGCGTCGACGCTGCCGAGGCGCTGCTCGAGCCCGTCGTGGAGCGCGTGCCACCAGGTCCCCCGCACCTGGCTGATCGTGGTCCCCGGCGGTGCGGTCCAGCGCCAGTGGGCGAAGCGCGTGCCGGAGACGGTGCCCTGGCCGCCGCGGGTGAAGCTCTTCAGGTGGGAGCCGTCGAAGGGGTCGGCGGGCGGTCCGGGCACGCAGAAGGAGTCGGGGCGGAACTTGGCACCACCGGTGGTGTCGCCCCAGGACGCGTCGGCGCCGACGTACCAGCCGCACTGGGCGACGCTGTACTTGGCGGCCCGCGCCTCGCCCGCGGCCAGCAGCAGCAGCAGGGCGACTCCCAGCGCGATCCCGATCGCCAGCAGCCGCCCGATCCCGACCCTCGATCCCGACATCCGTCCCCCCTTTGGTTTTGAGCACATAAGGGGTTCAATGGCGCCGGCGGCGAGGACTCTCCCCCACCGCGGGCCGACTGCCGCGCGGGCGGCTTTGCGAGAATGCCTCTCGATGGCACTTCCAAGCAAGGAGCAGGTGACCGAGCAGCTGCGGGGCGTGATCGACCCGGAGCTGCGGCGTTCGATCGTCGAGCTGGGCATGGTCCGCTCGATCGAGATCCACGACGGCGGTCGCGTCGACGTGGTCGTCTCGCTGACCACCGCCGGCTGCCCGATCCGCTCCCACTTCGAAGGGGCCGTCGCCCAGCGGGTCGGCGAGCTCGACGGGGTGACCGCGGTCGGCGTCGGCTTCGACGTCCTCTCCGACGAGGAGAAAGGCCAGCTGCAGCAGACCCTCGGCCGCGGCAAGCTGCCGCAGGGCGCGCTGGCGCAGGTCAAAAACGTGATCTGCGTCGCCTCCGGCAAGGGCGGCGTCGGCAAGTCGACGATGACCGCCAACCTGGCCGCGGCGCTGACCGCCGAAGGGCACCCGGCCGGCGCCCTCGACTGCGACGTCTACGGCTACTCGATCCCGCGCATGCTCGGCGTCAACAGCAAGCCGGAAGTCAACGGCGAGCGCAAGATCCTGCCGCTCGAGGCCGCCGGCGGGGTCAAGGTGATGTCGATCGGGTTCTTCGTCGAGGACAACGCGGCGGTCGTCTGGCGCGGCCCGATGCTGCACAAAGCGATCCAGCAGTTCCTCGAGGACGTCGCCTGGGGGGAGCTCGAGTACCTGCTGCTCGACCTGCCGCCCGGCACCGGCGACGTCTCGATGACGCTGGCGCAGCTGCTGCCGCAGGCGAAGTTCGTGATCGTCACCACGCCGCAGCCCGCCGCCCAGTCGGTCGCCCGCCGCGGCGCCGAGATGGCGGCCAAATTCGACCTCGAGATCCTCGGCGTGATCGAGAACATGTCCGGCTTCACCACCCCCGAGGGCGAGCGCCTGACGATCTTCGGCGAGGGCGGCGGCCAGATCCTGGCCGACGAACTCGACGTGCCGCTGCTCGGCAAGGTGCCGCTCTCCGAGCCGCTCCGCGAGCACGCCGACGACGGCTCGCCGCTGGCGACCGCCGATCCCGACTCCCCCGCCTCGCAGGCGATCCGCCAGGCGGCGCGCGGGATCATCGCCGCCACCCCGCAGGAGCTGCCCGTCCTGCAGGCGACGCCCGGCTCGGCCGAAATGCCGCCGGTCAGCGGCACGCCGCTGCCGGTCGTCCAGGGCTGAGCGGTCGACCGGAACTTTCGCGTCGGGCTATGGTTGTTTATTAGCGAACGCAAATAAATGCCCAATCCCCAGCTAACAGCCGGGGAGCGGGGGACCCACGTTTTCGGGGCGAGTCCACCTCGGTGGAGGCGCAGGCTCCTTCAGCGCCAGCCCGTCAGCTAACCCCGCCGGCCAACGAAGGAGGAGTTGATGACGATCGTCCGCAGGGCGGCCGCCTACGCCGCTCTCTGCACCGCCTTAGCCGTGCTCGCCACCGTCGCGATCGCGCTGATGCCCGGCGCTCGCGCCTGGGCTGCAAACGGCCAAGGCGGTGTTTCCGCTCGCTCTTACGAACCCGAAGTACCCGTCGCAGGAGAAACCGAACCGACCGAACCGGTCGCCGAACCGAGCGCGGCGACGCTCGTCAACGGCCGCGCGGTCGCCCCGCTCGACGCGCCGCCGGCGGTCCGCAAGGTGATCGCCGCCGCCAACCGGATCCGGACCAGGCCGTACATCTGGGGCGGCGGCCACGGCCGCTGGTGGGACCGCGGCTATGACTGCTCGGGCGCGGTCAGCTTCGCCCTGCACGGCGCCAGGCTGCTCTCCAGCCCGCTGCCGTCGGGCTCGATGGAGACCTGGGGCGCCCCCGGCCCCGGCAGGTGGATCACCGTCTACGCCAACGCCGGCCACGCCTACGCGGTGATCGCCGGGCTGCGCTGGGACACCGCCGGCAACAGCAGCCTCGAAGGCACCGGCCCGCGCTGGCACGAAAGCCTGACCGCGGCCGCCGGCGGGCGCTTCATCGCCCGCCACCCGATCGGGTACTGAGCCTCTCCCTGGCCGAGGGCCGTGGGGGCGATGCCCCCACGGCCCTCTCAGGCGCCGGCCGCTCGCAGCCGGTCTCCTCGGAGGGAGGCGGCGAGCAGCGGGAAGACGAGGGTCGAGAGCATCGCCGCGCCGACCAGGCCGGCGGCGGTCGAGCTTCGCATGTGCCCGTCGTCGACCGCGATCTTCGTGATCGCGACGACCAGCGGCAGCTCGGTCGCCGAGTAGAAGGCGAGCGCGGCGCGGTCGCGGCGGTCGAGGACGCTGCGGTAGAGCAGCAGCGCCGGCGCCCCGCGGACGACCAGGAAGAGGCAGAAGAAGAGCGCCAGCTTGGCGATCGCCCCGGCCGAGCCGAGCGCGTCGAGGTCGAAGTCGATGCCGCTGGTGACGAAGAAGAAGGGGACGAAGAAGCCGAACCCAACCGCGGTCAGCTTCGACTCGAAGACGTGCAGCTCGCGCCCCCGCAGCGCCGCCCGCGTGATCAGGCCGGCGACGAAGCCGCCGAGCAGGACGTCGAGGCCGATGTCATTGGCGGCGAGGACGAGGCCGAAGACGAGCACCACGGTGACCCGGACGGCGAGCTGGCTCGAGGCCTCCAGCGTCCGTTCGAAGGCCGGCCAGCTGCGCAGCGCGATCCCGGTCGAGGCGAGCGCGACGGCAACGGCGAGGACGACGAAGGCGACCAGGATCAGCGCCTCGTGCAAGGGGTGGTCGCCGGTGAGGAAGAGCGTCAGCAGCAAGATCGGGCCGAAGGCGCCGGCGGCGCCGGCGGCGAGCACGTGGGTGCTGAAGCCGGTCCCGTGCTCGCCCTGGTCGTGGAGGATCGGGATCAGGGTGCCGAGCGCCGTCGTTGCCAGCGCGGTGCCCGTGTAGAGGAAGGAGTCGATCACGCCGGCCGCCTCGAGCACGGCACCGAGGACGAGGGCGATCGCGATCGAGACCAGCCAGCCGGCGCCGCCGAGCTCGAGCGGGCGTCCGCGGATGCGGTCGAATTCGATCTCGTAGCCGGCGAAGAAGAACAGCATGCCGAGGCCGAGGGTGGCGAAGAAGGTGATGAAGTCGTCGGCGCCGGCGATGTCGAAGACCTGCGGGCCGATCAGGATCCCGAGCGCGATCTCGACGACGACCACCGGGGCGACGAAGCGGCCGGGCACGACTGCCACCAGGACCGCGGCGAGCGCCGCGACGAGGACGATGACGAAGAAGGACTCGGTGTCGACGTGGATCATCGCCGCCGTCGAATCCTAGAAAGGGAACGAAAAAGGGCCGCCGGGGCGGCCCTTCTCGAAGCTCATGTGCTGCGCCGGGCTAAGCGGCCTTGCTCTTGTAGTAATTCGCGTTGATCTCCGCGTATTTGGCCCACTCGGCGGGCAGCTGATCCTCGGCGAAGCAGGCGTCGACGGGGCAGGCCTCGACGCAGGCGTCGCAGTCGATGCACTCATCGGGATCGATGTAGAGCATCTCGACCGAGTCGTAGTCGGCCTCATCCGGAGTGGGATGGATGCAGTCGACCGGGCAGACCTCGACACATGAGTTGTCCTTGGTCCCGATACACGGCTCGGCAATGACGTAGGTCATTCGATGATTCTCCTGAGTCGATTTGGTGCCGGACAGAAGCTTGGGGCCCCCGCCGAAAGCGAACGCACATTCTAGGGATGTGAAGAGCCGGAGCGTCCCCTCGGCGCGCCCTGGGAGAGGATTCTCGACTCGTGGTTGAGCCGCCGCGCGAAGATCCCTAACGTTAACTCTCTTGGCCTCGCGAACCCTTGCCCCGCTCGCGTGCTCCCTGGCGGCCGCGCTCGCCCTGGCGACGCCTGCCCTGGGGGCCGAGCCGGCGCCGGTCTTCCCCGCCCAGGCCGCTGCGCCGGCGACCCCGGCACCGAGCTACGCCCCGGACCAGATCATCGTCGTCTGGGAAGAAGGCGCCGGGAGCCGCGAAAAGGCGGCCGCCCGCGCCGGAGCCGAAGTCGAAGCGGCGACCAACCTCGGCGACAGCGACTACCAGCTGGTCGAAGTCGGAGCGGGGCAGTCGACGGCCGCCGCGCTCGCCGAACTGCGCTCCGACCCGGCGGTCGCGATCGCCGAACGCAACGGCTTCCTGACTCCGGCCGCCGAACCGAACGACCCCCTCTTCGGCCAGCAGTGGGCGCTGAAGAACAACGGACCGCCCGGGATCAACGGGGTCACCAACGCGCTGACCGGCAAAGACATCAAGGCCACCACGTCCTGGGACTTCTTCAACCCCCTGCCGCTGCCCGAACCGGGGGCGATCGTCGCCGACATCGACAGCGGCTACCGCTTCGCCGGCTCGGACCTGGGGCCGGTCGCCTGGACCAACCCTGGTGAGATCCCCGAAAACGGCCTAGACGACGACAAAGACGGGATCATCGACGATGTCCATGGCGCGGACTTCGTCGGGCCCAACGCCGACGCGAGCCCTCCTCTGCCCATAGATGGCGACCCGACCGACGACGACCTGATCTCCGGCGGCCACGGCGTCCACACCGCTGGGATCATCGGCGCGGCCGGCAACAACGGCTTCGGGATCGCCGGCGTCGGCTGGGCCGGGAACGTGAGGATCATGCCGCTGCGGGTCTGCGCAGCCTCGCCGAGCGCGACGCCGGCGAACGCGCTGGCCTGCCCGACCTCGTCGATCATCAGCGCGATCAAATACGCCGCCGCGCACGGGGCCAGGGTCGCCAACATCTCGCTGACCAGCACCTCGAAAAGCGAAGCGATGGTGAAAGCGCTGGGCGAAGCGAAAGAAACGCTGTTCGTGATCGCCGCCGGCAACGACGCCAAAAACAACGACTCGGCCGGCCAGGCGCACTATCCCTGCAACTACCAGCCGGAAAAAGAAAGCGGGGTAGCGGGAGCGATCGACAATGTCGTCTGCGTCGCCGCCACCAATCAGCGCGACGAACTCGCCAGCTTCTCCGACTGGGGCACCACCAGCGTCGACCTCGGCGCACCGGGGACCGAGATCCTCAGCACCTATCCCCTCGAACTGATGCTGAACGAAAACTTCGGCACTGCCGGCGACCCGGAAATCGACGCGAAATTCAACGCCAAATGGCAGGGGAACTTCGGCCGCGCCGAAGGGGCGCCGCTGACCTCCTCGGGGATGAGCGACTCGCCGGAAGAAAACCCGGTCGCCAACACGACCCGCGAAGTCGAACTGAAAACGCCGATCTCGGTCCCGGCCGGCTATGGCAACTGCGTCCTCGCCGGCCGCCGCTCGCTGGCGGTCGAACCCGGCGGGACCTTCACCCAGGAAGTGCTGCGCAACGGCGAAGTCGCGCTGAAAAAAGAAATCAGCGGCAACACGCCGAGCCCGCTGACCTCGATGCAGAGCTTCACCGCCGAACCGACGCTGACCAATCTCGCAGGAACCAGCGTCAACGTTCGCTTCCGCTACGCGGCCGGCCCCGCGCCCGCCTCGACCAACGGCGTCTGGCTCGACGACCTCACCCTCACCTGCTACCAGGCGACGACCGTAGCTCCCGGCTATGCCTTCATGCAGGGGACCTCGATGGCGGCACCGCAGGTTTCGGGGACGGCAGGACTGATGTTCTCGCTACAGCCCGCAGCCTCGGTGAAAACGATCCGCGAAGCGCTGCTCAGCAGCGTGGAAGCCGATTCATTCCTGAGCGGCAAAACGGTCACGGGCGGCCGCCTCAATGCCGCGCAGGCGCTCGCGAAACTCGACATCACGCCGCCGCCGACGCCGATCCTCAACGCCGAAACGAGCCCGGCCTCGCCGAATGAAAGCGGCAGCCCGCTGATCATCGGTAACGAGAGCGATGCGACGGCGACGGTGCGGATCTACTCGACCCCCAACTGCACCGGGGCGTTCGTCAGCGGCAGCGCCGCCCAGCTCGCCAGCCCCGGGATCCAGGTGACGGTCGCGCACGAAGCGACGGTCGAATTCTCGGCCAACGCGATCGACCCGGCGAAAAACGTCTCCGGCTGCTCGACCCCGGCGGTCAAATACCAGCAGAAAGACGACAAAGAACCGCCGCTGGCGCCGCAGCTGACCTCGACCAGCCCGAGCTCCCCGGCGGCAAGCTCCTCGCCCCGGATCCTCGGCGTCGGCGAGCCGAAATCGACGATCCGGCTCTACACCAACGAAGCCTGCAGCGCCTCGCCGGTGGCGACGGCGAGCGAGGAAGCGCTGGTCTCGCCCGGGATCCCGGTCAGCGTCCCGAGCGCCAGCACCGTCACCTTCTGGGCGACGGCGACGGACGCGGCGGGGAACGTCTCGACCTGCTCGGCCCCGATCTCCTACACCAACACCGCGCTGATCGAAACGCCGATCCAGCCGACGCCGGAACAGCGGACGACGCCGCCGCCGAATGACCCGTCCTGCACGGTGCCGAAGCTGGTCGGCAAGACCCTGGCGCAGGCCCGGTCGGCGATCAGCCGCGCCCTCTGCAAGACCGGCAAGGTGACGAAGCCGAAGCCCGGCAAGCGGGTGTCCCTGGTCGTCAAGTCCTCGGCGCCGGCTGCGGGAGCGAAGGCCGCCGGCGGCGTCGTCGCCCTCACCCTCGGGCCGAAGCCAAGGGCCCGCCGCCACTAGCCCCCACTAGCATCGACGGCACATGCTGCTGTTGACGGGGGCCACCGGAAGCATTGGATCGCGGCTGCTGCCGCTGCTCCTGGAGAGCGGCGAGGAGGTGCGCTGCCTGGTGCGGGAGCCGCGCCGGCTCGGCGAGCGCCGGGTCGACGTCCAGATCACGCTCGGCGACCTCGGCGAGATGTCGGACCCGCGCCTGGTGCGGCAGGCGCTGCGCGGCGTCGACACGGTGATCCACCTGGCGGCGACGATCCGCGACCAGCCGCCAAAGCGGATCGAGGAGCTGAACGGGCTGGCAACGGTGCGCCTGCTGCGGGCGGCGGAGCGCAGCGGCGTCGAGCGCTTCCACTTCTTCAGCGCCCTCGACGCCTCCGCCGCCCAGCGCACCCGCTTCTTCCGCGCCAAGTGGGTGGCAGAGCAGGCGGTCCTCTCCTCCTCCCTGCAGACGACCGTCTTCGCCCCCTCGATCGTCTACGACCACAGCGACCCCTGGATCACGCTGCTGCGGCGCTTCTCGTTCCTGCCGGTGCTGCCGGTCTCCGGCGAGGGCAGAGCGGTCTTCCAGCCGATCTGGGCGGCCGACGCCGCCCGCTGCGTGATCGGCGCCCTCGGCAGCGAGGCGCGGCCGCGCTACGAGCTCGCCGGGCCGGAGACGCTCAGCTACGACCAGATGTCCGACCTGGTCAGCCGGATCGCCGGCCGCCCTCGTCCACTCGTCCACCTGCCGCTCGGACTCGTCCGTTCCGGCCTTATCGGGTTGCGGTCCGTTTTCGGCGAGGCCGTGTTTGCAACCTGGGAGGAGGCCGAGTTGATGGAGGTTTCGATGGTGAGCGAGCGCGGTACGGCCGACGCGCAGGCATTGGGAGTCGAGCCGCGAAGGATGAGCGATGTGCTGGAGAGCGAATAGCGGGAGGGGCGGGCGCCGGGTCGTCGCCCTGGCGCTGGTCCTGACGGCGCTGTTCGCCGCCCCCGCAGCCGCCCAGTCCCTGGTCCCGCCCAAGCCCGACGTCCTGCTCGGCGTCAGCGACCGCGGCACGGCGACCGAATTCAACGAATTCGCCAGCCTGACCGGCAAGCACCCGGCGCTGCTCGAGACCTTCCACCCGTGGGGCAACAGCGTCAACGAAGCCTACGAACGCTGGCGCGAAACGGGGACGAGGCCGATCCTCCACATCTCGACCCAGGACGACCAGACCCTGGCCGAGCTGATCACGCCGGAGCAGATCGCGCTCGGCTACGGCGACGACTACCTGCTGCAGCTCAACACCTTCTTCGCCGAACGCGGCCTGCCCGCCTACATCCGGCCGCTGGGCGAGCCGAACCGCTGCCTCAACGCCTGGTCTGCGGTCTACTGCGACGGCACCCAGCGCGGCGGCGAACACACCAGCGGCTGGTACAAGCAGGCCTTCCGCCGGATCGTCGCGATCGTCCGCGGCGGCCAGAGCCTGGAAGGGGTCAACGCGACCCTCGCCGAAATCGGGCTGCCGCCGGTCAACCGGACCAAAGGGCCGCCGCCGACCAGCCTGCCGGCGGCCCCGGTGAGCATCATCTGGAGCCCGCTGCCGGGCGGCTCGCCGCGCGTGAAGGGGAACTTCCCCGGCAACTACTGGCCGGGCAGCCGCTGGGTCGACTGGGTCGGCACCGACTTCTACTCCCAGTACCCGGTCTGGAAAGACCTCGGCCGCTTCTACGAAGGCGTGCAGTGGAAGGGCAAACCGGTCTCGATCACCGAGTGGGCGGTCTCCGGCAAAGACGAACCGAAATTCGTCAAGCAGCTGGTCAGCTGGATCGTCAAGCGCCCGCGGGTGCGGATGCTCGTCTACTACCAGGGCTTCGGCAAGGGCAACACCTACGACCTCAACCTCTATCCCGAAACCGCCAAGGTCCTGCGCCACAAGATCCGCCGCTCCAACTTCCTCCCCTACGCCGAATGGAACGCGGGTCTGTTCCCGCCGCTGCCGCCGAAGGAAAAGAAGAAATAGCCGCGCCGTTGGCGACTTTGTGCCCCCTATAGGGGGCACAAAGTCGCCAACGAAGAAGGGCCCCGGTTGCCCGGGGCCCTTCGAAGCAACTCCCTCGTAAGAGGGTGCTTACATCATCCCGCCCATGTCGGGCATGCCGCCGGGCATGCCGCCGCCGGCGCCGGCGTCCTCCGGCGGTTCGGCGATGATCGCCTCGGTGACGAGGATGTTCTTCGCGATCGAGGCCGCGTTCTGCAGCGCCGAGCGGGTCACCATCGTCGGGTCGATGACACCGGCTTTGATCAGGTCGGTGTATTCGCCGTTCGCGGCGTTGAGGCCTTCGCCGGCCTTCAGGTCGCGGACCTTGTTGACGACGACCGAGCCCTCCTCGCCGGAGTTCTCGGCGATCTGGCGGACCGGCTCCTCGAGCGAGCGGTGAATGATCCGGGCGCCGGTGACCTCATCGGGGTCCTCGGCGAGCTTCTCCGGGTCGAGACCGGCCTGGGCGTTGAGCAGGGCAACGCCGCCACCCGGCACGACGCCCTCCTCGAGCGCGGCGCGGGTCGCCTGCAGGGCGTCCTCGACGCGGTGCTTTTTCTCCTTCATCTCGGTCTCGGTGGCAGCGCCGACCTTGACCACGGCGACGCCGCCGGCCAGCTTCGCGAGACGCTCCTGGAGCTTCTCCCGATCGAAGTCGGAGTCGGTGTTGTCGATCTCCTGTTTGATCTGCTTGATCCGGCCTTTGATGTCGTCGCCGGAACCGGCCCCGTCGATCACGGTGGTGGTGTCCTTGGAGACGACGACGCGGCGGGCCTTACCGAGCTGGGCGAGCTGGGTGTTCTCGAGTTTGAGACCCATCTCCTCGGTGATCACCTCGCCGCCGGTGAGGATCGCGATGTCCTCGAGCATCCGCTTGCGGCGGTCGCCGAAGCCGGGCGCTTTGACCGCGACGCCGGTGAAGGTGCCGCGGAGCTTGTTGACGACGAGGGTCGCGAGGCACTCGCCCTCGACGTCCTCGGCGACGATCAGCAGCGGCTTGCCGCCCTGCATCACCTGCTCGAGCACCGGCAGGATGTCCCGCACGGAGCCGATTTTCTGGTTGGCGATGAGGACGTACGGTTCCTCGAGCACGGCCTCCATGCGGTCCTGGTCGGTGACCATGTAGGGCGAGATGTAGCCCTTGTCGAACTGCATGCCCTCGGTGAACTCCAGCTCCATGCCGAAGGTCTGGCCCTCCTCGACATTGACGACGCCGTCTTTGCCGACTTTCTCGATCGCGTCGGCGATCACGTTGCCGATCTCGTCGTCGGCGGCGGAGATCGCCGCCACGCGGGCGATCTGGTCCTTGCCGGCGACCTCTTTGCTCTGCTTCTCGCGCAGGTTCTCGACGACCGCGTCGACGGCCTTCTCGATCCCGCGACGCAGGGCCAGCGGGTTGGCGCCGGCGGCGACGTTCTTGAGGCCCTGGCGGACGATGATCTGCGCCAGCAGGGTGGCGGTGGTGGTGCCGTCACCGGCGACGTCGTTGGTCGCGGTCGCGACCTCGCGGACGAGCTGGGCGCCCTGGTTCTCGAAGACGTCCTCGACCTCGACCTCGCGGGCGATGGTGACGCCGTCATTGGTGATCGTCGGCGCGCCGAACTTTTTGTCGAGCACGACGTAACGACCTTTGGGGCCGAGGGTGACCTTGACCGCGTTGGCGACGGCGTCGACGCCGGCCTGCAGGGATCCCCTCGCCTCCTCGCTGTACTTCAGCTCCTTGTGAGCCATGATTCTCCTGTTCTCCTTCGTTCTCTAAGGCTTGGCGGCGGGACTAGCCGAGCTTGGCCAGAACGTCCGACTCGCGCAGGACGAGCAGGTCGTCCCCCTCGACGGTGACCTCGGTGCCTCCGTATTTGGAGTAGAGGACCTCGTCGCCCTCGGCGACGTCGAGCGGGCGGCGGCTGCCGTCCTCGTTGATGGCGCCGTCGCCGACGGCGACGACCTTGCCCTTCTGCGGCTTCTCTTTCGCCGTGTCGGGGAGGACGATGCCGCTGGCGGTCGTCTCCTCCTCCTCGATCGGCTTGACGATCAGCCGGTCCCCGAGGGGCTTCAGCTTCATTCGTGAACCTCCGTCATCGGTAAGTGGTGATTTGCTGGTTTGAAAGCTCAGAAACGCCGCCGTAGAGCCATTTTGCCCCCTTGGCGACCTTGGCACTCTCAGGGGAAGAGTGCCAACAACCTGAAAGATAGCGGGGTCGCTCAGTCGGCCGCAAGCAAATTGCAGCCGAGCAGCGTCGCGATCCCCTCGCCGCCGCGCGCCATCACCCAGTCGTGGTTCCACTCGAAGGCCGGGCGCAGCAGCGGCGCCAGCCGGTTCATCCATGGCTTCGTCGTCGCCACGTTCCACTCGTAGAGGACGGCGGTGACCCCGTCCTGCTCGTAGAAGCGCCAGCGGCCGACCCCCTCCAGCTCGCCGACCGCGTGGCCTTCGAGCAGGTGCTGGGGCTCGACCCGGGTCGTCGTCACCTCGAAGCTGACCCGGTAGGGCAGGAGGCTCTTCCAGACCATGCGGGCGACGCTGCCGACGTCGTCGCCGTTCGGCCCGCGGCGCACCTCGTCGACCTCCTCCACCCCGCGCCACCACTGCGGCCAGCTCTCCTGGTCGTGGACCGCCTCCCAGACCGGCTCGCGGGGAGAGTCCAGCAACCAGGTGGTGAGGAAGCGGTATTCCGCCATAGCCGTCTATCTACGGCGCCGTTGCGGGCGCGGTTCAGTTGTGGTGCGGCGTCTCGCCATTGCCGAGGTGGGGCCGAGGCGGCTCGACGATCTGCGAGAAGCGGATCACCGTCACCGTGTCGTCTTCGCCGATCGGGCGGCTGTAGATCTGCTCGAGGAAGCGCGTCGTCTCCTCGATGCGGCGGAACTCGGGGTTGTCGTGCTCGATGTCGCGGCGCGAGAGCTCAGAGACGCGCTTCACCTCGACCTCGTCGATCACCGCGGTGAAGATCTTCTCGCGCGGGCTGTGGCGGAAGCCGACCGTGACCCAGACGACCTGGCCGCGCTCGTACTTGCCGCTCTTGTCGCCGAGCCGGATCGTCGCCGTCTTCCGACCCCGCTTGAGCTGGTCGATGAAGACCGCGGAGTAGAAGTTGAGGACGTAGATGCCGCTTCTCATCGGCTGCGAGCGTATAGGAGGGCGGCCGCCCACGGGCGCCTGGACGGGTGTTTGGTTTCAGATTCGAGTTTTCCGTTCTGGGAACCGATGGCTGAGCGATGGCGCTCACCAAACCGCGCTCCCACAAGCTCATCGTCCTCCTCGCCTGCCTCGCCGGGCTGCTGGCGCTGCCGCTGGCAAGCTCGGCGGCGGCGAAAACCTGCGGCGGCAAGAAGGTGACGATCATGGGCACCCCCGGCGACGACGTGATCGTCGGCAAAGGGGCCAGCGACGTGATCTACGGCGGCGGCGGCGACGACCACATAACCGGTGGGCGCAACGGCAACGACACGATCTGCGGCGGGCCGGGCAACGACGTGATCGACGGCGGCCGCGGCTACGACTCGCTCTACGGCGAAGGCGGCAACGACAAGCTGGCCGGCGAAACCGGCTCCGACATGCTCGACGGGGGGTCCGGCGAAGACAGGCTGCTCGGCTCGAAAGGCGCCGACACCCTGCACGGCGGCGCCGACGACGATCTGCTGATGGGAGCCAAGGGCCCTGACGACCTCGAAGGCGGCGGCGGCAACGACAAGCTCGACGGCGAACAGGGCAGCGACGACATGGAAGGGAATGCCGGCGAAGACGTCCTGATCGGCGATAAGGGCAACGACAAGATCGAAGGCGGTCCCGACAACGACCGGATCGAAGGCGGGCCCGGCGATGACAGCGACCTCGAAGGCGGCGGCGGCACCGACGTCGTGATCGGCGGCTCCGGTACCGACAACGCCGACGGCGGCGAAGGCGACGGCGACGTCGTCCGCGGCGACGCCGGCACCGACACCCTCTCCGGCGGCGGCGGCGCCAACGACATCGTCTCCTTCGCCTCGGCGACCCGCGGCGGGATCACCGTCGACCTCGCCACCGACAAGGCGAAGGGCGACGGCCACGACGATCTCAGCGGCTTCGAGGACGTGGTCGGCTCGCCCCAGGCCGACACGATCGTCGGCGACGGCGAAGCGAACCGGCTCGACGGCGGCGTCGGCGACGACACGCTGGAAAGCGGCGGTGGCGGCGGCGAAGCGTTCGGCGGCCCGGGCAGCGACGAATGCGACGGCTTCACGGTCGAAAACTCGTGCGGGCCAGAAGCCGGCCCGCCCGCCGGCGCCGCCTACGTGATCCTCAACCAGGGTCTCGACGGCTCCAGCCTCGTCGTCCTCGGCAGCGACGGCGCCGACCAGGTGCTGGTCGCCCACACCCCCGGCGTCTGGACGGTCACCGACAGCAGCCCGATCTACGCCGGCGACGGCTGCGCCAACCCGCCCGGCAACCTCAACGCCGTCACCTGCGGCGGCGAAGCGGACCTGGTCACCGTCACCGGCGGCCCCGGCGACGACAACCTCGTGATCGACCCCAGCGTCCCGGCCACCGCCCACGTGCGGGTCAACGGCGGCGCCGGCAGCGACGTCGTCATCGGCGGCGCCGGCGACGACGTGCTCGAAGCGGGGGAGAACTACAACAGTCCCGACTACGGCCAGGACCGGCTCGAAGGCAACGCCGGCAGCGACGTCCTCTACGCCGACCCCGGCTCCGACCTGCTCAAAGGCGGCTCCGGCAACGACCTCCTGGTCTCCTCGGTGGTGACCTGCCAGGGCCATACCTTCGACGGCGGGGCCGGCGAAGACACCGTCTCCTACGCCCGCTCCAACGACAACCTGCGGGTCGCCCTCGGCGGCACCGGCGGGCCTCCCGGCTGCGGCAACCCGGACCACGTGCTCGGCGACAACGAGAGCCTCGAGGGCTCCGACGGCCCCGACGTCCTGATCGGCGACGGCGCCGCCAACAGCTTGATGGGCCATCTCGGTGCCGACACCTTCATCGGCAAGGGAGGCGACGACTTCATCGAAGCGCTCGACGGCCAGCGTGACAAGGCGATCGTCTGCGGCCCCGGCAACGACGAGGTCCAGCGCGACGGCAACGACCCGGCCGGCTCGAGCTGCTGACGCTGTCTTAGGTCCCGGGGGCCAGCGTGCGCAGGCCGGCAAGCCGCGCGACTGCGGCCTGGCGCTGGTCGTAGGTGACGAATGCCGCGAGCGGATCGAGGTCGACCGCAGACATCACGTGGATCGCGTCGAGCGCGCGCAGGGCGGGCTCGGTTAGGGCTCCGGCCGCAGCCAGGAGAGCTCGATCGACCGGCCGCAGCGCAACGGCTTCGACCAGCCCTCCCGCCCGCTCGAGCAGCAGGTCGAGAGGCAGCGTCCGATCCTGCGCGGCAGCCCGGCGCACCGCGCGGGGTATCTCGGTCAGGATCAGCTCGCTGCTGACCAGGTCGGCGCCCGCAAGATAGGTCCGCAGGACGCTGGACTCAGCCTCCTCGCGGATTAGCTTGACCAACGCGGAAGCGTCGGCGTAGACCAGCACCGCTCAGCGATCGCCGCGGATGTCGTCGAGTGCTCGACTCAGCGCGCTCGACTCTCCGGCAAGCTCCAACGGCTCCGGCAACTGGGAGCGGACCGGGCGCGAAACCCTCCCTTCGGCGAGCAGTCGGTCGAGATCCGGGCCGGTGCTCGGCGCCGGGCCCAGTTCGGCCACCGGCCGGTTGCGATCAGTCACCACCAGCCGCTCCCCGTTGCGGACCCGACGCAGGTACACGCTCAGGTTCTGTCTCAACTCCGCAACACCAACCGAACCGTTCATGTACATAAACGTAGCATATTGAGTACGAGCCCCATCGACCGCTAGAACGGGTTCGCGAAGCCGCCCTCGCCGATCAGCGGCACGAAGCGGCAGGGGCCGAGAGAGGCCGCCTCGAAGCCTTCGTCGCGGCGCCAGAGCACGGTCAGCGTGTCGACCGAGCGCGAGGCGATCGGGACGACCATGCGGCCGTCGTCGGCGAGCTGGGCGAGCAGCGCAGGGGGCGGCGCCGGGGCGGTGGCGTGGACGGCGATCGCCTCGAACGGGCCGCGGTCGGGGACGCCGCGGCTGCCGTCGCCAACCAGCAACTCGACGTTCTCGACCCCGAGCCCGGCCAGCATCTCGGCGGCGCCGGCCGAGAGCCGCTCGTAGCGCTCGACGCTGATCACCTCGGCGGCGAGGCGGGCGAGGACGCAGGTCGAGTAGCCGGAGCCGGTGCCGATCTCGAGCACCCGCTCGCCGCCGCGCAGCTCCAGCGCCTGGCAGATCGCGGCGACGATCCAGGGCTGGGAGATCGTCTGCTCTTCGCCGATCGGCAGGGCCGAGTCGGCGTAGGCGCGGTGGCGGCGGCGGGCCGGGAGGAAGACCTCGCGCGGCACCTCCCCCATCGCCGCCAGAACCCGCTCGTCGTCGATTCCCCGCGCCCGCAACTGCCGCTCGACCATGCGGGCACGGCGGGCAGCGTAGTCGGCCATGGGACAAGGGTAGGCGGCAAACGATGGGGGTTCGGGACGGGTTTGTCGTGGAGGGATGGGGTGGCCCCTCCCAAAACACAACGCGCCTATGGCGGTTGTTGAGTGTTTTTGGAGGGGCCACCCCATCCCTCCCAACAGGGCTCAATCCAAACTCCCAAGGTCAGCCGACCTTGTCTCGCTTTCCCGGCTCCGCCCTGCCCCGTTCTCAATTCGGAATCTGGATTTCGGTTCGAGGGTTGGGTGTCCGTCGTACGAGCGGCGTCCTGGGATTTGCGCTGGCGGGTCGGCGAGAGCTGGGGCGTTAAAGGCAAATCCCCCAGCGAAGGTAGACGGACACCCGACCCTCGCCCCAGCCCTGATCCCTAATAAATGTAGTTGCGCAGCTTCGGAGGATCCAGAACCGTGACGCGCCCCCGTCCGGAGCGGACGACGCCGGCCCGCTCGAGCTCGGCGAGGAAGCGGCTGACGCTCTCGCGCGAGGTGCCGGCGAGCTGGGCGAGATCGGTCTGGTTCATCCGGATCGTCACCTCGCTGGGGCCGCCGTTTTCGTCCTGGGCCTCGCGGCTGAGCTGCGAGAGGATGCCGGCGACGCGGCTCGGCACGGTCTGGAACGACTGCCGCGAGAGGCGCACGTTGGCGGCGCGCAGGCGACGAACGAGGCCGGCGACGAGCTTCAGCGCGATCTCCGGGTGGCGGGCGAGCAGCGAGCGGACGTCGCCGGCCGGCAGCGCCAACAGCTCGCCGTCGCTGAGCGCCTCGGCGCTGGCCGAGCGTTTGTCGCCGTCGAGCATCGCCAGCTCGCCGAAGATCTCACCGGCGCCGAGGGTGGCGAGGGTGATCGCGCGGCCGTCGGAGTGCTCGCGGGTGACCCGGAAGCTGCCCTCCTTGACGATGTAGCAGGCGTCCGAGGAATCGCCCTCGTGGAAGACGCGGGTGCCGGCGGGGAAGGAGCGCGGCACGGCGACATGAGAGAAGCGCTCCAGCTCCTCGCCCTCGAGATCGGCAAAGAGCGGCACGCTCTTCAGCAGCTCCACCGCGCTCTGCTCCCGGTCGGACACCGAAGGCGAGAGTCTACGCCGACGCGGTCAGTTTGCGGGGACCGCGGCTGAAGCCGGCGCCGATCAGCGCCTCCTCGTGGCCGGAGCCGATCACCGCCTCGCCGTCGAGCTTCTCGACCGCCAGTTTCGGCAGGTGCCCGGCGCTGACCGCGTCGGCAAGCGCCTGCATCGCCTCCTGCAGCTCGCCCTGCTCGAGCTTCTGCAGGCGGAGGACGCCGCGGCCGCCGCGCTCGACGAAGACCACCGGCTCGCCGTCGCGCAGCAGCAGGTGGGCGCCGGGGGTGCGGCCGGGCCGCCGCCCGCCCTCCAGTTTCGGCCAGGGCAGCGAGGCACCGTAGGGGTTGGCCGGGTCGGTCGCCGCTAGGACCAGGTAGGAGCCGTCCTCTTCGGGGAGGGAGCGCAGCCGCTCGACCGCGCCGGGGAGGGCGAACTGGGCGCCGCCGAGCCCCTCGACGAAGTAGCCGCGGCGGGCGGTGCCGAGCAGCTCGAGGTTGCCGAGCTCGGCGTAGAGGGTCGAGAAGCCGCCCGGGATCCCCTCGGCGAGGACCGTCTCGCGGGTGACGATCCCGTAGCGCTCCATCATCAGCTCGGCCTGGGCGCGGAGCCGGGCGCCGGGGCCCGGGGCGTTGGCGAACAGCGGCGCGGTCAGCGACCAGCGCCCCTGGACGGCGGCGCCCGTGGTCGAGCGGCGGCGGGCGAAGCGGCGGCCGGGGCGCTCGGAGTTGGACACCGCCCGCAGCCGCGGCGCCCGCAGCGGGGCGAAGGCGTCGTTGGTGACGTCGCCGTTCCAGGCCAGGTCCCAGAGCGCGTTGTGGAGCTCCTCGGCCGGGACCTCGCCGATGTCGGCAAGCAGGTCGAGCCAGAACGAGGGGCCGGCGGCGAGCCGCTCGCGGATCGCGTCGTGGATCTCACCGCTGACCGCCTCCAGCTTGGCGTTGGCCGGCGGCGGGCCGGCGAGGCGGACGTCCTCGCGGAAGTAGAGGGCGACGCGTCCGTCGGAGCGGCCGAGGGCGCCGGCCCCGACCCAGACCAGCTCGCCGCTGGTGCAGAGCTCGTCGAGCCAGGTCTGGGAGTAGGCCCCCAGCCGGCGGGGGAGAACGTCGTTCTCCCAGACTTTGGGCGTCAGCGCCACTCCCTGCAGCGGCACCAGGGCCTCGCGCAGCCGGTCGAGGCCGGCACCGGCGCGGCGGAAGGCATCGACGTTCTGCCAGCTCGGCAGGAAGCGGGCCAGCTGGGTGCGGTCGGCCGCCTCGACCTCCTTGCGCAAACGGGCGAGGCTGGCGCGGCGCACGCGGCGCAGGACTTCGGAGTCGCACCACTCGCGCTCGGAGCCGCCTGGCAGCAGCTCGCCGCGGACCAGCGCCCCTTCGGCCTCGAGCTCGCGCAGGGCGGGGCCCGGGTCGACCCCGTAGCGCTCGGCCAGGCGGGCGGTCGGGAACGGGCCGTGGGTGCGGGCGAAGCGGCGGACCAGAGCGCGCATCGCGTCGGGGTGCTCGTCGAGGAACGCTTCCGGCAGCCCGGCCGGCGGCGGCACCCCGAGCGCGTCGCGATAGAGGCCGGCGTCCTCGGCGGCGACGTAGCGCTCCTCACCGGCGATCCGCACCCTGGCGACGCGCCGCTCGGCTTCGAGCTTGGCCAGCATCGAGGCGGCCGAGTAGCCCTCGCTGACGCGTTCGTCGCACTCCTCCGCGGTCAGGTCGCCGAGGTTGCGCAGCAGCTGCTGGAGGGCGTCGCGGTCGCCGGCCCGGCCGGCCTCGGTGCGGTGCTGGAGCTGGTCTTCGACTTCCTCCAGCGCCTCGGGGTCGATCAGCTCGCGCAGCTCCTCCTGGCCCAACAGCTCGCGCAGCAGGTCGCGGTCGAGGGCCAGCGCCGCCGCCCGCCGCTCGGCGTTCGGCGTGTCCCCCTCGTACATGTAGGTGGCGACGTAGTCGAACAGCAGCGAGGAGGCGAAGGGCGAGGCGGTCGGCGTCTCCACCTCGACCAGGCTGAGCGCCCGCGAGTGCAGCTTTTCCAGCAGCTCGGCGAGCGCGGGCAGGTCGAGGACGTCGCGCAGGCACTCGCGGTAGGTCTCCAGCACGACCGGGAAGCGAGGGAAGTCCCGCGCCACCTCGAGCAGGCTCTGCGATTTCAGCCGCTGCTGCCAGAGCGGCGTGCGTTTGCCGGGGTAGGCGCGCGGGATCAGCAGCGAGCGCGAGGCGTTCTCGCGGAAGCGGGCGCCGAACAGGGCCGAGCCGGAGAGCTCGCCGACGACCAGGTCTTCGATCTCGTCGGGCTCGATCAGGACGAGGTCGGCGGGCGGCGGCTCGTCGGCGTCGGGGAGGTGGATGACGATGCCGTCGTCGGACCAGATCGCGTCGGCCTCGAGGTCGCGCTCGTTGCGGATCTTGGCGGCGAGGGCGAGGCCCCAGGCGGCGTGGACGCGGCCGCCGTAGGGCGAGAGCACGCAGAGGCGCCAGTCGCCGATCTCGTCGCGGAAGCGCTCGACCACGATCGTCTCGTCGGAGGGGACGACGCGGGTCGCGTCCTGCTGTTCGCGCAGGTAGGTGACCAGGTTGCTGGCGGCGCGGGCGTCGAGGTCGTAGTCCTTGGCGAGGTCACCGGGCTCGCGTGAGACCGCCTCGCGGGCGAAGGCGCCGATCGCCTTACCGAGCTCGGCCGGGCGGCCGATCCCGTCGCCGCGCCAGAACGGCACCGCGCCGGGGGCGCCGGGGGCGGGGGTGACGATCACCCGGTCGCGGGTGATTTCCTCGATCCGCCAGCTCGAGGAGCCGAGCAGGAAGGTCTGGCCGGGGCGCGCCTCGTAGACCATCTCCTCGTCGAGCTCGCCGACCCGGCGCCCGTCGGGCAGGACGACCGAGAAGAGGCCGCGGTCGGGGATCGTCCCGGCGTTGGTCACGGCCAGCTGGCGCGCGCCCTTGCGCGCGCGGATCGTCCCGCCGACGCGATCCCACACGATGCGCGGGCGCAGCTCGCCGAACTCGCGCGACGGATAGCGCCCGTCGAGCATGTCGAGGACGTTCTCCAGCAGGTCGCGCGACAGCTCGGCGTAGGAGTGCGTGCGGGTGACGAGCGCGAAGAGCTCGTCGACGCTCACCGATCCGTCCCCACCCACCTCGGCGCTCGCCGCGATGGCGACGATCTGCTGGGCGAGCACGTCGAGCGCGTTGCGCGGTACGACGGTCGGCTCGATCCGGCCCTCGCGCATGAGCCGGGTGACGACCGCGCACTCGAGCAGGTCGGCGCGGAACTTCGGGAAGATCCGGCCCTTGCTCGTGTCGCCGACCGAGTGCCCGGCGCGGCCGATCCGCTGCAGGCCGCGCGCCACCGACTTCGGCGACTCGACCTGGAGCACGAGGTCGACCGCGCCCATGTCGATGCCGAGCTCGAGCGACGAGGTGGCGATCAGGCACGGCAGCTCGCCCGCCTTGAGCATCTCCTCGACCACCGTCCGCTCCTCGCGCGCGAGCGAGCCGTGGTGGGCGCGGGCGATCTCCTCCTCGGCCAGCTCGTTGAGGCGCAGGGCCAGGCGCTCGGCGCTGCGGCGGTTGTTGACGAAGACGATCGTCGAACGGTGCTCGCGCACGAGCGCGAGCAGCTCGGGGTAGATCGCCGGCCAGATCGACTGGCGGGTGACGTCGCCGCGCTGGGCGTCGGACAGCTCAGGCGTCGGGGTCTGGTCGGGCTCGACCATCGACTCGACCGGGACGTGGATCTTCAGGTCGAGCGGCTTGCGGATGCC
>Ga0081540_1000540_pt1 | contig 36618 bp, 37 predicted proteins | sample TabmetS2T1R1_FD_71024 | JGI IMG/M metagenome (GOLD analysis project Ga0081540, IMG submission 71024) | Tabebuia heterophylla rhizosphere microbial communities from the University of Puerto Rico - S2T1R1 | ecosystem: Host-associated > Plants > Roots > Rhizosphere ...
CGCTCGAGCGGGTCCCCGAGAACACGATCAAGTTCGCGGTCGGGCTGCTGCTGACGAGCTTTGGCTGCTTCTGGGGCGCCGAGGGCGCGGGCGTGGAGTGGCCCGGGGACGAGCTCTCGCTGCTCGCACTGGTCGCCTTCTTCAGCGGGTACTCGTGGCTGCTCGTACGAGCCCTCCGGCGCCGCCGGCTGGAACTCGCCCCGGCGGAGGCGGGCGCATGAAGTACGTCAAGGCCTTCGGCCGCTTCTGGTGGGACTTCATCGTCGGCGACGACTGGACGATCGCGGTCGGGGTCGCGGTCGCGCTGGGCCTGGTGGCGATCCTGGTCGACCAGGGCGTCAACGCCTGGTGGCTGCTGCCGCTCGCGGTCGCCCTGCTGACGGGCGTCTCGGTCTGGCGCCAGACGCAAGCGGGGTAGGGTGGTCGGGTGAACGCGACGACCCCGGAGCGCCCGGCGAGCCCGCCGCCTCCGGCCGGCGGCTCCCCTGCGCCGAAGCCGCCCCGGTTCCACTTCGGGCGCGGCTGGATCCTGTTCGGGCTCGCGCTGCTGGCGTTCAACATCTACTTCAGCTCGCGCGCCACCGAGCCGTCCTCGCGCGTTCGCGTCCCCTACAGCCCGTTCTTCCTCGACAAGGTCGAGGCGAAGCAGGTGAAGGAGATCACCTCCAAGGGCACGGCGATCCAGGGCACCTTCACGCAGCCGGAGCGCTACGCCGGGTCGAAGCCCACCACGAAGTTCAGGACCGAGGTGCCGGCGTTCGCCAACAACGACGCGCTCTCGAACCTGCTGCAGGCGAAAGGCGTCGTCGTGAACGCCCAGCCGCTGGACACCGGGCCGCCCTGGTGGGAGAGCCTGCTGCTGGGGTTCGGGCCGACGATCCTCTTCGTCCTGCTGCTCTTCACGCTCCTGCGCCGCGCCGGCAACGTCCAGAACGCGCTCGGCTCCTTCGGCCGCTCGAGGGCGCGGCGGTACAAGTCCTCCGGCGACCGGGTCACCTTCGCCGACGTCGCCGGGATCGACGAGGCCAAGGCCGAGCTGTCCGAGGTGGTCGACTTCCTGCGCCATCCGGACCGGTACAGGAAGCTCGGCGGCAGGATCCCGCACGGCGTCCTGCTCTCCGGCCCGCCGGGGACGGGCAAGACGCTGCTGGCCCGCGCGGTCGCGGGCGAGGCGAACGTGCCCTTCTTCTCGCAGGCCGCCTCCGAGTTCGTCGAGGCGATCGTCGGCGTGGGTGCCTCACGCGTTCGCGACCTCTTCGCCCAGGCCAAGGCGGCGGCACCGGCGATCGTCTTCATCGACGAGCTCGACGCGATCGGGCGCTCGCGCACCTCGGGCGCCGCGGGCTTCAGCGGCGGCAACGACGAGCGCGAGCAGACGCTGAACCAGATCCTGACCGAGATGGACGGCTTCGACTCCTCCACCAACGTGATCGTGGTCGGCGCGACGAACCGGCCCGACGTGCTCGACCAGGCCCTGCTCCGTCCCGGCCGCTTCGACCGCAGGGTCGCCGTCCAGCCGCCGGACCGCTCGGGGCGCGAGGCGATTCTCCGGGTCCACACCCGCGGGATGCCGCTGGCCGACGACGTCGACCTCGGCCGGATCGCCGCGACGACGCCCGGGATGGTCGGCGCCGACCTGGCCAACCTCGCGAACGAGGCGGCACTGCTCGCCGCCCGCCGGAACCACGAGCGGGTCGACGAGTCGGACTTCACCGACGCCCTCGAGCGGATCGTGCTCGGCGCGGAGCGCCAGGTGCTGATGAGCCCGGAGGACCGGCGACTGACCGCCTACCACGAGGCCGGCCACGCGATCGTCGGGATGCTCACGCCGGGGGCCGACCCCGTGCGCAAGGTCTCGATCATCCCGCGCGGCATGTCGCTCGGGGTGACGTTCTCGGCGCCGGAGAGCGACCGCTTCAACTACCGCGAGCCCGAGGTGCTGGCGAAGATCGACGTCGCCCTCGGCGGCCGCGCCGCGGAGGAGATCGTGTTCGGCGAGACGAGCACGGGCGCCGAGTCGGACATCCAGCAGCTGACGGGGATCGCTCGCCAGATGGTCGGCCGCTGGGGGATGAGCGCGGCGCTCGGGCCGGTCGCGGTGGTGCCACGCGACGACGGCGGGCCGGTCTACGGCGCTCCCGAGGTCTCCGCGGACACCCAACGGCTCGTCGACGAGGAGGTGCGCCGCATCGTGGAGGAGTCCCACGAGCAGGTGCGCTCGCTGCTGCGCGAGAACCGCGACAAGCTCGACTCGCTCGCCGCCGCACTGCTCGAGCACGAGACCCTGGACGAGGAGGCCGTGTACGCCGCCGCGGGAGTGCCACGAACAGTCGGCGAGCATGCCGATGCCTATGCCGCGGCGGCCCGGAGCCGAGTCGACTCGTCGTCCACTTTGGACGATGACGAGCACGGAAACGGCTGACACACTCGAAGTCGAGATGTCCCGGCTTCGGGCGATGGATGCAGACGTCGAAGCCGCCCTCGAGCGGATCAACGTCCCTGCCTACGTGATCGACACCGGCGGGATCATCCGCTGGATCAACCCGGCCGCACGTCGGGTCGTGGGGGACGTCGCGGGACGCCAGTTCACCTCGGTCGTCGCGCCGGAGGAGACGCGGCGCGCCAGGGAGGTCTTCGCCCAGAAGGTCGCCGGCACCGCCGAGGTGACCGACGCCGAGGTCGTGCTCCTCCAGGACGACGGCGACCGTGTCAGCGTCGAGGTGAGCTCGGTCCCGCTCTACTCCGGCGACAGGATCGTCGGGGTCTTCGGGCAGCTGATCCACGTCGACGAGGAGCCTCACCGCCCACCGCACCCCCAGCTCACCCCGCGCCAGGCCGAGGTGCTGCGGCTGCTCGAGCGCGGCCATTCGACCACGCAGATCTCGGGCGAGCTCCACCTCAGCCCGGAGACGGTCCGCAACCACATCCGCCACCTGTTCCGTGCGCTCGGCGTCCACTCGCGGATCGAAGCCGTCGCCGTCGCCCGCCACGGCGAGCTGGCCGCGTACTAGCTAGCCGCAGTGGCCGCAGCGCCGGCGGGCGTCGAGCTCGCGCCGGCAGGAGGCGCAACGGCCACGGTCGCGGCGAGCCAGCAGCCGCCGCTCGCGGAAACCCATCCGGCACATCACGATCCCGACGCCGAGCGTCACGAGCAGGGTCAGCAGGTGCGGGCTCGACGGGCTCACGTGACGGAGGTCGGGGTCCCGTACTGCTCGGCAGGCGCCCTGCTCAGGAGCTCGATCAGAAGCAGCAGCACGATCGCGATCACGACCAGGACGATGAGGACGGTCAGCGACGGGCTGTTCCAGAGCAGCAGGATCGCCAGCGGTACCAGGATCGCGCCGACGCGCAGCGGCGTCTTGTTGCGTGCGACCCAGCGGCCGAACGGCGAGCTCGCGGCGCCGGTGCGACCGCCGACGGAGCCGAACCAGCCGCGGATCGCGACGGCGGTCTTCGACGGTCCGCTCAGGAAGGCCCCGGCGGCAACCAGCAGCGCGACCCCCGCAACGATTCGAATGCCGAGGCGGAGGTAGTGGACGAGGACCTCGTAGAACGCGGTGGCCGCGTCACGCGGCAGGTTCGGCCCGGCGATCTGATCGAGGTAGATCGAGCGCCCGACGGTGAGCAGGGCGCCAAGCACGGCCATCGAGGCCGCGATCCCGAGCGAGGCCTGCAGCAAGGTACGCCGCCGGCGCTGGGAGATGCCGATCGCGGCGGCGAGCAGGGCCAGGACGATCAACGGCAGCGCGATCGCGAGCGTCTTCAGCAGCCGCACGCCCCGCTGCCCCTGCTTGAGCTGCTTCGAGTCGAGGATGACGAAGTTCGAGGGGATCGCGGCCGGCGGGATCCTGTCGAAGATGTCGATGCCCCGCTCGTGGAGCCGCTGCTCGACGCGGGCGAGCACCGGCGCAAGGTTGACCACCACCTGCCCGTTGTTCGTCTCCACCACCTTGCCGCCCTTGCCCGTCAGCACCCTGACGAGCTGCCTGTGCGCGCGCCTGTTGATCTCGACCCAGAGCTGCTGAAACTCGGCCGAGGCGAGGAAGCTCTGCGTGGTGTTCTGGACGAATGTGTGCACGGCGCTCGCAACCGCCGGCGCGAAGGCCTTCGTCCGCCCCGGCAGGGCGTCCCGCGCGCGATCGGCGACGTCTACTTTCGCGAACAGCGTCCTCGTCACGTTGTCCGCGATCGCCGCCTGGATGTGGGGGTCGGAGGCCAGCGGCTTGACCGTCCGGACGTAGCGGTCGGTCTGCGTGACCTGGTTCTTGATCCAGATCGCGGTGCCGGCGATCGGCGCGAGCACGCAGGCGATCACGAGCAGCGTCACCACCAGCTTGTGGTGCCTGTCCCCCTTGGCCTCGGTGCTCACCTGCCCAGCAAAACCCTGTCTGCCACGCGGTACATCGCCCCGAAGGGATGAAAGGCCGCTAGGCCGCGGAGGCCGGGATCTCGGCCCTGATGCGCGTCCCGCCGCCCGGCGGGCTGAGGAGCTCCAGCGCGCCGCCGCCCGCTTCGGCCCGGTCGCGCAGACCCTCGAGGCCGGAGCCCGAGCGCTCGGCCGCGCCGCCGACGCCGTCGTCGGCGATCTCCAGCCTGAGGACGCCGCGTGTTGCCGCCGCCCGCACCTGGATGGCCGAGGCGCCCGAGTACTTCTGCGCGTTGGCGATCGCCTCGGCGACGACGTAGTAGCCGACCGTCTCGGCGGCGCTGTCCAGCCGGCCCGAGGGCAGCTCCACCAGCTCGACCGGGATGCTCGAACGCAGCTTGAGGCTCTTGAGCGCCTCGGTCAGGCCGAAGTCGACCAGCACGGCGGGATGGATCCCGTGGGCGAGCTCGCGGAGCTCGTCGATCGCGAGCTGCAGCTCCCCCTCGGCCTCCTCCAGCAGCGCGGCCGCGCGCTGTGGCTCGCGCCGCGCGATGCCAGCCGAGTCGTGCAGGCGCTGCGCCAGCCAGGTCAGCCGCAGCTGCGCCCCGTCGTGGAGGTCGTGCTCGATCCGCCGGCGGGCGTTGTCGGAGGCCGAGATCAGCCGCAGGCGCGACGCGCCGAGCCGCATCGCGAAGCGCTCGCGCTCCGTGACGGCCGCCGCCAGGCTGAGCGTCGTCAGCGCGGCCACCGCGATGAAGAGCTGCGTGGTGAGCAGGCTGCGCGTGATCGAGTCGACGTGGAACGGGCCGACGTAGTGCGTCACGTTCCAGACGGCGAAGACGGCGGTGACGGCGACGGCGAGCGTCGCCCCGCGCTGCCCGAAGCGAAGCGCGGCCCAGATCAGCACCGGGAAGACCGCGTACGCGATCGGCGTCGTGCTCCGCGTCGCAAAGTCCGCAAGCGCCACGACCCCGGCCAGCAAGGCGCCGGCTTCGAGCCAGCGGGCGCGTGACCAGCCCTGCGGCAGCGGCGCGTACCACGCGAGCGCGAGCGGCACGACGAGCAGGGCGCCGGAGGCGTCGCCGAGCCACCAGGTCCGCCAGACCGTCGGCAGCTCGCCGAAGCCGATCACGCTCCCCGAGAGCAGCGAGGCCGCGCCGACGGTTGCGCTGACGGCCGCCCCGGCCGCCACCGAAACCGCGATCACGCCGACGCCCCGGACGCTCGCGAGCGGCGAGCCGTGCTTGACGAGCCGGCGGAGCAGGAGCGTCGCGATCACGACCTCCAGCACGTTCCCGCAGGTCTGGCCGAGCGCCGAGCCGAGTGGCAGCACTGAGTAGTCGTTCGCGAGCAGGTCGCCGATCACCAGGCCGGGCCAGTAGGCGACGCCGCCCAGGTAGAGGAAGGAGATGCCCACGCCAACCGGCAGCCAGACGATCGCGGCGACCGGGCCCGAGAACTCCAGCAGGTACCCGGTCTTGGCGCCCGCGTAGTAGAGGCCCCCGAGGGCGACCACGCCGACCGCGTAACGAACCGGGCTGTGCGGCAGGCGGTCGAGCCAGGGCCGCTCGGCGGACTCGTGGTAGACGAACTCCGACATCAGGCCGTCTCGCCGGTGAGGTAGAGGAGGGCGGCCTTGACGCGCCGGTTGACGTCGCCGTCCTCGGGCAGGTCGAGCCTGACGAAGATCCCGTTGATGTGCCGCTCCACGGCGCGCTTGGTGATCCCGAGCGACTCGGCGATCGACGTGTTGCTGCGGCCCTCGGCGATCAGCGCGAGGATCTCGCGCTCGCGCGGAGTCAGCTTGTCGAGGCCCGGGTCGCTGAGCCGCGCCGAGACGAGCTTGTCGACGATCCGCGGGTCGACCATGGAACGGCCGTCCGCCACCTCGCGCAGCGCACGCTCGAGCTCGTCCTTGTCCTTGACGCGCTCCTTGAGCAGGTACGCGCGCTGGCTCGAGCCGTCCTCGAACAGGCTCATTGCGTAGGCCGGCTCTGCGTGCTGGCTGAGCACGACGACTCCGACCTCGGGCAGCGAGTGCCGCAGCTCGCCTGCGAGGCGGATGCCCTCGTCCGTGTTCGTGGGAGGCATCCGGATGTCGGTCAAGACGACGTCCGGCTCGACGTGCTCGACGGTCGAGCGGAGCTCGTCCAGGTCGCTGCACGAGGCGACGAGCTCGACCTCGTCGATCGACTCGAGCACCCTGGTAATGCCCTCGCGGGCGAGGAAGCTGTCCTCGCCGAGAACGACTCGGATCACGGGCGCACCACCTTCGGCCAGGCTATTCGCCCGGTCTCGGACGGCCGGTGACAATCCGGAGTCGCCGAAGAAGGAAGCGCACAGCCCGACCTGTGGCCACTGCGAGCGGCGGTCGGAAAGAAACCCCTTGCGCCGCCCCGCTCGGTGCGGTTGCGGCAGCTGTACATGTCCCGCGGCCAGTATCGCAGTGGGCATCTGCACGGGCAAGACAGACCGGTGCAGCCCGGCCTACAAACGGTGGTGATTTGCAACGTGTTTGCTGCCCGGACGATCGGCGGATCCCCGGATAGCCGCCACGACCGCGAGCTCGCATACTCGCCCGTGAGGGATCCCACGTCCCCAGGAGGCCGACCCCGAATGCCGCCGCACGGCAGCTCGGCGACCGGAGAGCCCGGTTGATCGAGCTCACGAGCGTCCCCGCACCCGCTGATCCGGGCAACGTCAGCCTTCGCCGGGCAGGTGCGAAAGCCGTGCTGGTCGGTCAGCCGAGCGCGTCGCCGCTGCCGTTCGAGGTCGCCGACTCGAAGACGCGGGTTCCGCCGCTGCTCGCCGGCACGGTCTCGCGGACGGCACTGGTCAACCGGCTGCGCGCCGCGGGGGCCTTCCCGCTCGTGCTGGTGGCGGCTCCGGCCGGCTACGGGAAGACGACGCTGCTCTCGCAGTGGGCCGCGCGCGACGTGCGCCCGTTCGCCTGGGTGTCGGTCGACGAAGGCGACGACGACCCGCTCTCGCTCCTCCGCCTGGTCGCGGCCGCGCTCGACTGGATCGAGCCGCTGCCACCAGCGGCCCTGGAGCCGCTCGCCGCGGGAGGTCGGCCCGCGCCGGCGAGAGCGCTACGGCGCCTCTGCACGGCGATCGCCGCGCGCCGCTCGCCGTTCGTGCTCGTACTGGACGGAGCCGATGCCCTGACGCACGACACGGTCGCGGCGGTCGGGGCACTCGTCGAGCACATTCCGGCCGGGTCGATGATCGTGCTCTCCGGTCGCGTGCTGCCCGACCTGCCCGTCGCGGCGCTCCGGGCCCGCGGGCCGCTGCTCGAGTTGGGCTCGTACGAGCTCGCCCTCAGCAGGCGCGAGGCGGAGATGCTGCTGCGAGCCGCGACGCTGGAGCTCGAAGACCCCGAGATCAACGAGCTCGTCGAGCACACCGAAGGCTGGGCGGCGGGCCTCTACCTGACGGCGCTCGCCGCCCGCGCAACCAGCGGCGAGAGCGACGCCCGCGACATCCTCTCGATCACCGGCGCCGACCGCTACCTCGCCGACTACTTCCGCTCGGAGTACCTCGCTCGGCTCGAGCCCGACCGGCTCACGTTCCTCCGCCGGACCTCGGTGCTCGAGACGTTGAGCGGTCCGCTCTGCGACGCCGTGCTCGACCGGAAGAGGTCGGCGCTGGAGCTTGCGGCCCTCGAGCAGGCAAACCTGTTCGTCGTCCCGCTCGACCGCCACCGCGGCTCGTTCCGGTACCACCATCTCTTCCGCGAGCTGCTCCGGCAGGAGCTCGAGGAGCGCGAGGCCGAGCTGGTGCCGGTGCTCAACCAGCGCGCGGCCGACTGGTTCGAGGCGCAGGGAGACCCGGAATCGACCCTCGTCTACTCGCACGCGGCCGGAAACGAGGACAGCGCCGCGCGCATCCTCAGCACGATCGCGATGCCCGTCTCGGCGGCCGGACGCGTCGCGGCGGTGGAGTCGTGGCTCGAGCGCTTCGACGGCGAGACACTCCACCGTTACCCCGCGGTCGCGGTCGAAGGCTCGCGGATCCACGCGCTGCGCGGGCGGGCCGACCAGGCCGAGGCGTGGCTGGCCGCCGCCGAGCGCGGCGCCGCCCGGGAGAAGGCCGGCACGACGAAGGCCTGCATCGAGATCCTCCGCGCCGCGATGTGCGGCGAGGGCCCCGAGCGGATGCTGACCCGCTCGAAGACCGCCCTTGCCGACCTCGCGCCCGAGCACCCCTGGCACCCGTGGGCGCTGGTCGTCAACGGAACCGCGCACCTGCTGCTCGGTCACCAGGATCGAGCCGACGAGGCCTTTGCCGGGGCGGCGACGGGCTCGGCACAGCCCGAGAGCCACGCCCTCGCGCTGAGCGAGCGCTCGCTGCTCGCCGCCGGGCGCGACGACGACCTGGCGGAAGGGCTCGCTCTCGAGGCGCGCCGCGTGATCGAGGAACGGCAGCTCGACGGATACGCCACCTCCGCGCTCGACTTCGCCGCCACTGCTCGCGCGCTCTTACGCCACGGCCGCTGGGACGAGGCGCGCCGGCAGCTGACGCTCACCCAGCGGCTGGCGCCGAGCCTCACGCACGCGATCCCGTGGCTCGCGGTGCAGGTGCGCCTCGAGCTCGGTCACGCCCACGTCACCCTGCGGGACCGCAACGGCGCCTCGGCGCTGCTCGACGAGGCGAAGGAGATCCTCGCGCTGCGGCCGTTGCTCGGCGTGCTGGCCGAGCAGGTCGCCGAGCTGGAGCGCGAGATCGCGGCGATGCCGAAGGCGACCAACGGGGGCAGCTCGGGGCTCACGCCCGCCGAGCTGCGGCTCCTGCCGCTGCTCTCCACGCACCTCTCGTTCCGCGAGATCGGCGAGCAGCTGTTCGTCTCGCGCAACACGATCAAGACCCAGGCGATCTCCGTCTACCGCAAGCTCGGCGTCTCGAGCCGCAGCGACGCGATCGCGAGGGCGGCCGAGCTCGGGCTGGTCGAGGTCTCCGTCGGCGCCCCCGGCTCGGGCGGGCCCGACGTGACGTCCGCGGCCTCCTAGCTGAGGCTCAGGCCTCCTGCCGCAGCCGCTCGTACTCCTTCGCGTGCCTGCGGTCGTAGATCCAGCCCCACAGCAGCACCAGCGCGGAGAAGAAGATGATCGCGCCGAGCGCGCCCCAGCGGTACCAGGCCGCGTCGACCAGCAGGAACAGCAGGATCGCGGCGATGCCGCCGGCGAGCACGATGCCGATCAACTTGAGCCAAAACCCTGCTCCGAGCCCTTCGTCCACGATTCGCTCCTTTGCTTGGTCGGGGCGAGCGTGGCAGCGCCCCTGCAGGCCGGCATCGTCCCATACGGGTGATGTCCGTCAGGCCGGCGCGTCGGCCGCGAGGCCGCCGTCTTCTGCCTGCGCAGCCGCCACGCGCGCCCGCGCGAGATCGCGGCTGATGTGGACGGCGGCCGAGGCGAGCGGCGCGGCGAGCACCAGCCCGATCATCCCGAACAGGCAGCCCGCCCCGATCGTCAGCACGAGCACCGCGAGCGGATGCAGGTCGAGCGCAGAGCCCATCGCGAACGGCTGGACGATGTTCTGCAGCAACCCGTTGGCCAGGATCACGATCACCAGCATCGCCAGCGCGACGCCCGTGCCCTTGGCCCCGAGCGCGATGATCACGGCGAAGGCGCCCGCGACGAAGGCGCCGATGAACGGCACGTAGGCGGTCACGAAGGTGACGACTCCGATCGTCCCCGCGAGCGGCACGCCGAGCACCAGCGCCGCGAGCCCGACGACCACGCCGTTGAACCCCGCCACCAGCGTCACGCCCAGGAAGTAGCCGCGCAACGAGCGGATCACCCCGCCCGTGATCAGGGTCGCGACCGGAGGCGGCACGCCCAGGTGCCGGTCGACCCAGCGCCGCATCGAAGGCCCGTCCTTCAGCAGGAAGAACAGGCTCAGCAGCGTGAACGAGAGCGCGAAGGCGAGCGAGGTCAGGCCCTCGATGCCGCTGAGCACCCCCTTGACGAGCGTCGAGATGATCTGGGGCACGTCGTGCTCGACGTCCGCTTTCGCGCTCGAGGACCCCGACTTGTCGACGCCGAGGTCGTTCAGCCACCCCTCGACCTTGTCCGCGCTCGCCGAGGAACGCTCCCCGATCGAGTCGCGCTGCGACGTGATGCCCCCGATCACGACCACGATCACGGCTGCGGCGATCGCGGCGAGCGCGACCAGGACGAGTGCGGCTGCCGCGGCGCGGGGCAGATGACGCGCGAGCCTGCGCACGACCGGCGCGGACACCGTCGCGACGATCGTCCCGGCGATCACGGGGCCGACGATCGTCTCGGTCGTGCCGAGCAGCCAGCCGAGCACCCCGAGCAGGATCAGGACGCCCAGCAGCAGCCAGCACATGCGCCCGAGGTCCCGCAGCCAGCGCGGCGGGGCGAACACCGAGACGAGCTCGCCCGCCTCCGCCGGCGCAAGCTCGAACAGCGACGGTTCCGGAGGCGGCTTCTTGCGCAGGCGCTTGAGGACGTCCACTCGGGGTTGATGGTTCTCCCGCCAGGCGTCGCGAGCATCATCCGGAGGGGGTGATGTCCACAGCCGGGAAGACGGCCAAATGGCATTTCACCCGGTCGGCATGAGGACGGCCCGTCAAGGCCGAGAAAGACTGGCTAGCGGAAGGACGTGAGCAGGATCTCCGACCCTCAAGTGGAGCGGATCGACGCGCTGTTCGTGCAGAGCGCGACGGCCTTCTCCAGCGCGCCGGGAACGATCACGCTCCACGGGCTGGCCGGCTCGACCGTCTACTTCGCCGACCGGCCGAGGCGCGAGATCGGCCACATCCCCTCGCACCGCTTCGTCCAGCTCTGGGAGGACGGCGCGAACAACTTCGCGGTCGACCCGCCGAACGCCGTGCTCTCGTTCCTCGACGAGGACGGCGAGTCGCCGCCCGACGCGGTGGTCGTGCTGCGGGAGCCGCGCCTCGAGGCGGACTCGCTCTCCTACGCGGTCGAGATCCTCGACGGCACCCTGCCGGCCCGCTGCGGGCCCTGCGCCCTCTTCATCGACGTCTTCGGACGCCCGCTCGTCCCGATCGCGACTCCGTCGATGCTGGGCCGCAAGGTCTCCTAGGCAGGCGGCTGGACCTCCGGCTCGGGCGAGGTCGTCCGGCGGTGCCGGCGCCAGGTCGCCGCGGCCGCCGCGCCGAGCACGAGCGTCGGCACGATCGTCAGGAAGCGGTAGAGCAGCACGGCCGCGACGACGCCGGCGTGGTTGCCGCCGAAGCCCACCAGCACGGTGGTCAGGCCGAGCTCGACGAGCCCCAGTCCGCCGGGCGTGATCGGGATCGAGCCGAGCACGCGCGCCAGCGACCAGGCTGCGAACGCCTCGACCACGCTGACCTCGCCCGGCCCGACCCCGAGCGCGCGCAGGCAGGCCAGCAGGACGACGAAGACCGACAGCTGCCCGACGAGCGTCGCGAGCGTGAGCACCGGCCAGCGCCGCCGCAGCAGGCCGACCGCCCGGTTGCGGAAGCGCGCCAGGCCCTCCCCGCTCCAGTCGACCGGGTCGCGCCGAACGAGCCGCAGCGCCCAGTTGACGATGCGGGTGGCGAGATCGCCGACCCGCCGCGCCATCGCCTCGCTCGACAGCGCGAGCGCGAAGCCGCCGGCCACGACGAGGAACAGGATCAGCCCGATCGTGGCGATCGTCTGCAACGCGGCCCCGTTGCCGCCGGAGATGGTGAGCAGCGCCAGCGCGAGCGCTGGAAAGCCGAGGATCGCCAGCTGGTTCCAGATCCCGGTCAGCGTCACCGCGAGCGCGACCTCGTCCGCGTGGAAGCCCCAGGCGAAGAGCATCGCCGCCGAGATGCCGATCCCGACCGCGGGCCCGCCTGGGGCGAGGTAGGTCGAGGCGGTCGAGGCCTGCGTCACCGTCTCGGCGGACCAGTAGCCCAGCCCCGGCAGCGCGGCCATCCAGGGCGGCGCGAAGGTCGCGAGGTTGACGATCACGGTGGCGATCAGGACGGCGATCCACTCCCAGGAGAGCGTCCGCACCTGCGCCCAGACCTCGCCGTAGTTCGCGAACTGGGGCAGGACGAAGACGTAGGTGCCGACGATCACCGCCACGGCCAGGCCGCCGGCCAGGCCGCGCTTCAACCAGCGACTGCGCCCCTGATGCTGGGCGGGCTGCTGGAGCTCGTTGCTCAACCGGCGTCTCCCAGCGCGAGCGTCTCGCCGATCGCGAGCACGCGGACGTCGACCTCCGGCGCGAGCTCGGCCGCCGCGCGTGCGAACTCGCGCGCGGGCCGGTCGTCGGGGCGAGCGGCGAACGGCGTCCTGAACGTGCCCCAGTGGACCGGCACGGCCAGCTTCGGCCGCACCAACCGCAGGGCCTCGGCGGCGCCGTGCGGATCGAGGTGCCCGGCCGGCAGCCGCGAGCCCCAGCCGGAGACCGGCAGGACCGCGACGTCGACGGGCCCGAGCTCGGCCATGCCGTCGAAGAGGTCGGTGTCTCCCGCGAAGTAGAGAGCGGGCGAGCCCTCGAGGACGAAGCCGAGCGACGCCGTCCGGGGCGAGAACGGGCCGCGGCTCGACGCGTGCTCGGCGTGTGTGGCCCGAACCGCGAGCCCGGCCAACTCGAGCCCCTCCCCCGCCTCGGCCTCAAGCACCCGCGAGAAGCCCCAGCGGCGCAGCAACCCACCGGCGCCCCTCGGCACGACCACCGGGAGCGACCGGTCGAAGCGGCCGAGCGAGGCGCGGTCGAGGTGGTCGAAGTGCGTGTGGGAGACGAGGATCCCGTCCACCCGGCCTGGGTCGACCGCGGCCTCGCGGCGCAGGTGCCAGAGGCGGCGGCGCAGCACCGGGTCGGTGACGAGCCGCGTGCCGCCCACGTCGATCACGACGGTGCTGTGCCCCAGCCAGGTGAGCCCGCTCACACCACGTCCTCCCCGATCGAATACCCCACGGCGGCCTCCTTCATCACCCCCTTCGGATGAGGCCCGGAGCAGGCTCTCACGAAACAATCGCCGAGAGCGCCGGTGATCAGCAGCCGCGAACAGGCCCACGACGCGCCGAGCTGGCGGCCCGCCCGGCCGAAGCTCAGGCCGCTGCCCCTGCTCGTGGCCTGGGTCGTCAGCGCCACGGCGCTGCTCGTCGCGGCCTGGATCGTCCCGGGCGCCGCCGTCAACGGCTTCCTCGCAGCCCTTGCGGCCGCGGCCGTGATCGCGGCGCTGAACGCGGTCATCCCGCCGCTGATCGCCGCGCTGCGCCTGCCGCTGATGCTGCTGACCGGCCTCGTCCTGATCCTGGTCGCCGACGCCCTGATGCTGCTGGCGGCCGACCGGATCACCGACCACGACCTCGAGATCGACTCCTTCTGGTCGGCGCTCGGGGTGGCCTTCGTCGCGGCGGCCGTGACGGTCGTGCTCGACGTCGCCCTCGGCACGAACGACGACGACACGTACACGCTGCGGGTCAGCCAGCGGATCGCCCGCCGCTCGGGCGAGCGGACGATCACCGACGCGCCGGGAGTCGTCTTCCTCGAGATCGACGGCCTCGCGCTGCCGGTGCTGCGGCGCGCCCTGCGGGACGGCAACGCGCCGACGATGGCCCGCTGGGTCGAGGAGGGAACGCACCGGCTCGCCGAGTGGGAGACCGACCTCTCGTCCCAGACCGGGGCGAGCCAGGCGGGAATCCTGCTCGGCTCGAACGAGGACATCCCCGCCTTCCGCTGGGTCGAGAAGGAGTTGGCGAAGCTGGTCGCGTGCTCGGGGCCGCCCGACTGCGCCGAGATCGAGCGGCGGCATGCGACCGGCCAGGGCCTGCTCGCCGGTGGCGGCGCGAGCCGCGGCAACCTGCTCTCCGGCGAGGCCGACCACGTGATCCTGACCGTCAGCCGCATGGACGCGGAGAAAGGCGCGAATCCCGGGTACCGGGCCTTCTTCGCGAATGGCTTCAACGTCATCACCGTGCTGGTGCTGTTCTTCTGGGAGCTCTACCTCGAGTGGTCGGCCGCCACGCGCGCCAGACGGCGCGACGTGCGCCCGCGCGGACACCGCGGCGGCATCTACCCGTTCCTGCGTGCAACGCTTTGCATCGTCGTCCGCGACCTGATCGTCTACAGCGTGCTCACGGACATGATGAAGGGTCGGCCCGCGATCTACGCCACCTTCTCGAGCTACGACGAGGTCGCCCACCATTCCGGCCTCGAGCGGGCCGACACGCTCGAGGCGCTGCGCAAGCTCGACCAGCAGTTCGGGCGGATCGAGCGGGCCAGGGCCTACGCGGCCCGCCCCTACGAGCTGGTCGTGCTCTCAGACCACGGGCAGACCCAGGGCGCCACCTTCAGGCAGCGCAACGGCTACGGGCTCGACGAGCTGGTCGCCCGGTCGCTCGAGGGAGCCGCCGTCGCCGCGGTCGCCGACGGGGACGAGAACCACAGCACGGTCGGCAACGCCTTCGGCGAGGCGACCGGCGGGACGAAAAGGCGGAAGCTCCCCAAGAACGACGTCTCCGACCGGGACGTGGTCGTGCTCGGCTCGGGCAACCTCGGCCTCGTCTACCTGATGGAGGAGCGGCGGCGCCTGACGCGCGAGGAGATCGACGAGCGCCACCCACGCCTGCTGCCGGCCCTGCGCGAGCACCCGCACGTCGGCTGGCTGCTCGTCCACTCCGAGCGCGACGGCCCGCTCGTCCTCGGCGCCCGCGGCACGCACCACCTCGCCGGCGGACGCGTCGAGGGAGAGGACCCGCTCGCCCACTTCTCGCCGACCGCGCCGCACCACCTGCTCCGCACGGACGGCTTCGAGCACGTGGCCGACGTGATGGTCGGGAGCTTCTACGACCCCACCCTGGACGAGGGCTGTGCCTTCGAGGAGCTGATCTCGTTCCACGGCGGCATCGGCGGCGCCCAGACGCAGCCGTTCCTGCTGGCGCCGGTCGAGCTGCCGCTCCCGGACGAGCCGATTGTCGGCGCCGCGGCCGTGCACGGCGTCCTCTCCGGCTGGCGCCGACGGCTGAACGGTGCTGCCGTGCCCGCGCCTGAGGCGCTCGATGCGGTAGCACCGTGATTCCGACAGCGGGGACCCGGGGCGCACGCGTCGCTCGCCTGCGGGCCTCTCACAGCTACGGGCTCGTGCTCGGTCTGGTCGTCGCCGTCTTCATCTTCACGTCGGTCGCGCCGAACAGCGACTGGGCCGACAGCACGCTCGTGCTGCTCGAGAGCCTGACGCTCGTCACCGCCCTCTGGACGTCGGGCGTCGCCCAGGCCGACTCGAAGATCAGCATCGGGCTGGTGGCGCTCGCGCTCACCTCGGCCGCCGCGCTGCTCATCTTCGGCGGGACCTTCTTCGAGTCGGTCGTCCTCATCCTCGCCGGCCTGCTCACGATCGCCACCATCTTGACGGTCGCGCTCGGGATCGTCGACCAGGGCGAGGCGAACGTGAGGGCGGTGACCGGCGCCGTCTCCGTGTACGTGCTGATCGGGCTCCTGTTCGTCTACCTCTACGGCGTGATCGCCGCGGTCAGCTCCGCCGACTTCTTCGCCCAGGGCACGGACGGAACCCGCTCGCTACGCCTCTACTTCAGCTTCGTCACGCTCGCCACGCTGGGGTACGGCGACTACACCCCGGCGCACGAGCTCGGCCGGACGCTCGCAATCGTCGAGGCGCTGTTCGGCCAGCTGTACCTCGTGACGGTAATCGCCCTGCTCGTCTCGCGCATCCGCGCCCGCGAGGGGGACTAGCCGGCTAGGAGCCCTGCTGCTGGAGCTTCTTGCAGGCCGGGGCGTCCCGGAATCCCTGCTCGAGTTCGCCCTTGGCGTCGGCCTGCTGGAGCTTGGAGGCGGCCGAGGCGGTCTGGGTGCTCATCGTCGAGAGCGAGGTGGCGATGCTCGAGGCGGCGGTCACGGCGCCCTTCGTGCCCGACCCGACCGCGTCGTTGACGGCGCTCTGCAGGTTGGCGACGTCCTCCTTGATCTGCGCCGCGAGCTGGTCGATCGCGTCCTTCGCCTCCTGGCCCGCATCGGTGTCGGGCTTGCCGAGGCCCCTGAGGTCGTCGGCGAACTCGTTGGTAGCGGACTTGATCTCACTGGTCGTCTGCTTCAGGTCGCCGGACGAGAGGCTGCCGTTCTTGAGCGACTCGCCGGCCTCCTTGACCGAGGTCGACCAGGTCGTGATCGCCGAGCAGAGGTCGTCCGCCCAGTCCGTCGGCGACGGCGAGGAGCTGCTCGAGCCTCCACCGCCGCCGCAGCCTGCGGCGAGCACGGCGGCGAGCGCGAGTGGAGCGAGCGCCAGCTTCACCGGCACAGCTTCTCAGCTCCCGCCCGGCGGCGCATCACCCTCTGGGTACGAAGGCATCACGCCGCGAGCCCGGCGATCCCGTTGCGTAGCAGCGAGAGCGCCAGCAGCACCACCAGCCCGGCCGCGACGTTGCGGGCGTTGCGCTCCAGCCAGCCGCGCACCTCCCCCAGCACTCGGGTGGTCCAGTCGCGCGCGACCAGCAGCAGCAGGATCGCGGTGGCGAGCGGCAGGAGCGAGACCACGGAGAAGAAGACCCAGTCGACCACGTACTGCGCAGGACTCGGGTCGAGCTCGGAGATGTCCTTCAGCGCGATCGGGATGAACGCGCCCGGGTTGGCGAGGGCCGCCCCCGCACCGATGATCGCCACAACCCGCGAGGAGGCCACCTTCTCCATTTGCGCGAGCGTGCTCTCGGTCCGCTTCGTGTTCGGCGGCCGCCGCAGCACCACCACGACGAGTGCGAGCAGCCCCGCCGCGAGCAGGATGTCGAGCACCGCCACCCACGTCTTCGGCGTGCTCGGCGTGCTCGAGGCGGCGGCGTTCCCGAGCACGAAGGCTGCCACGACGCCGATCCCGAGCGTCGCCCCGAGCGCCCCGACGTAGAACCAGAGCCCGGTCCGCAGCGGCCGGTCGCCGAGGACGAGCACCAGCACGGAGAAGGTCAGCGTGGTCGGCGAGAGCATGGCCGCGAGCGCCGTCAGCGCCAGCTCGGCGGTGATCCAGCCCACTCGGCCCTAGGCCTTCGCAACCCGCTTGGCCTCTTTGCGCTCGGCGCGGGCGGTCTTCTGCTCCGCAGCCTTGTCCTTCGCGTCGTCGTACGAGCTGCGAACGAGCTGCTTGCCGCCGGTCCAGCCGAAGACCCAGATCACGAGCAGGATCGCGAAGAGGATGTTCCAGGCGGTCGTCACGAGCTGCTGCGCCACCGAGTAGGCGGTGGCGGTCGTCGGATCGGTGATCCCGTTCAGCGAGGCGACGTTGAACGCCTGGTTGACCCCCGCGCCGCCCGGGGTGACCGAGGTGACGTTGGCGATCGAGTTGCCGCCGGCGAGCCGCATCAGCGTGTCGAAGCTGACCGGGATGTCGTAGGCGGCGAGAAAGACGGCCATCACCCCGAGGCTGGCGATCCACGCCAGCAGCGACGGCGTGAAGACGAGCAGGAGGTACTTCCTCGGCTGGGAGAGAATGCCGCCGCCTTCCTTTGCGTCTTCCCACCAGCGGACGACCCTCGGCCAGAACGCTCGGATCAGCAGGTAGATCAGGAAGGCGCCGCCGAGCAACAGGATCGCGGTCGCCCACGGCCGCTCGTGCACGAAGGCGAACTTGACGTCGAACGAGCCGCTCACCGAGAGGAAGAGGTAGAGGTAGGTGAACGCGCCGCTGAGCGTGAAGAAGATCTTCTCGACCACGTAGGCCCCGAGCACGCCAGAGAAGGTGGCACCGGCAATGATCGTGGTGAACATCAGCAGCATCACGAAGGTACCGATGTTCGCCGGCAGAAACCCGTTCAGCGCCACCGAGGTCGCGTAGCAGGCGAGCACGACCCTGAAGCTCGTCGTCGGGTAGGCGTAGCGGAGGATCGCGAACCAGGCGAACGCGGTCAGCGTCGTCTGGACGGTCTTGAGCGCGATGCCGGCGACGAGGTAGGCCGCCGAAATCTCGGTGATCGTGTCCCAGAGGTCCGAGAACCAGCCGCTGATGTTCCAGCCGAGCAGGTCGGCGGCCGCGGCGATCACGACGATCAGCACCGCCCAGAAGAGCAGACGTCGGAGGTTCGGACGGTTGCCCGGCGCTTCTGCTGCTACTCCTGTCTGCGAGGCGGACACTCGGGTGATTTCCTCGCTCAACCTCGCGCGCGACCGGTTTCGCGGCATCGTCCGAACGGGGTGACGTCGTCCCTTTGCCGCACGGCGACTATCACCGCATCTGTCGTTGGCTCGCATACTCCGGCTCGCCGGTCCTGCTCGAGGAGCTGCTCTACAAGCGGGACAACTCCCTGATCGTCCAGAGCCTTCATTCCCGGCTCGGAGCGGAGGAGACGAACGGCGACGGTTTCGGCGTCGGCTGGTACGGCGAGCAGGAGGTTCCCGGCGTCTTCCGCAGCATCGAGCCGGCCTGGAACGACCGCAACCTGCGCGAACTGGCCGGGCACATCTCCTCGCCGCTCGTCTTCGCCCACATCCGGGCCTCGACCGGCTCGCCGGTGCAGCAGACGAACTGCCATCCGTTTCGGCACGAGAACTGGCTCTTCATGCACAACGGCTACGTCGACGGCCTCCACGACATCAAGCGCGACCTCGCGCTCGCGGTCGACCCGTCGTTCTACGCCGAGCTCGAGGGCACGACCGACACCGAGCTGATGTTCTACCTCGCGCTCACGTTCGGCCTGATGGACGACCCGCACGAAGCGGTGGCGCGCACGATCGGCCTCGTCGAGGCGACCGGCCGCGAGCACGGCTACGAGTTCCCGTTCCAGGGCACGATCGCGACCACCGACGGCGAGTGCATCTGGGCATTCCGCTACTCGAGCGAGGGGAAGTCGCGGTCGCTCTTCTTCAGCACCGACCTCCCCACGCTGCGCGAGCTCTACCCGGACAACGAGCAGCTACGCGACCTCGACGACGAGTCGCGCCTCGTCGTCTCCGAGCCGCTCGGCGACCTCCCCGGCGTGTGGAACGAGGTTCCCGAGTCCTCGTACGGCGTGATCCAGCCGGGGCAGGACGAGCTGCACCCGTTCGAGCCGGCCGTTCCGTCCAGGGCCTAGGCCCTTCGGCGCGCGTGGCCGAGCCGCTCTCGACGCCCGAGGTCGCTCACAAGCTTGCCCACGGCCACGACAAGTCACGGAGCGAACGGCATTCCGAGCGCGTCGAGATCGTCGAGGCGATCCTGCTGGCCGTCGTCGCCGTGGCGACCGCTTGGAGCGGCTACCAGACCGCCCGCTGGGACGGGCGGCAGGCGCACCTGTACGGCATCTCCAACCGTGAGCGCGCGGCGCAGAACCGAGCGTCGACGAGGAGCGGCCAGGAGATCATCTACGACACGACCACCTTCGGCTTCTGGCTGCAGGAGACGGCGAATGGCCACCCCCGCGCTGCGGCGCTCTTCGCCCGGCGCTTCCGGCCCGAGTACCGGGTCGCCTACCAGGCGTGGCTGAAGACGGACCCCCTGCACAACCCGCGAGCGCCGGCCGGGCCGATTTACATGCCGCAGTACCACAACGCCGCCGCCGAGCGCGCCGAGGCTCACGGGGAGAAGGCGGCGGCCGCGTTCGAGGAGGGCACGAAGGCCCGCGAGGACGGCGACCACTACCTGCGCAACACGGTGCTGCTGGCGACGGTGCTGTTTTTGACCGCCCTGGCCCAGCGGTTCAAGGTGCACCGCGTCCGGATCGCGCTGCTCGCGGTCGCCGCCTGCCTGCTGGTCGTCGCCCTCTACTACGTCGTCACCTATCCGACGGCCTGAGCCGGTTCATCCTCCTGGGATGAACGGCGGCCCGAACGGCTGCCTAGCCTCAACCCCATGGCCGAGAGACCTCGCGTGCTCGTGCTCGGCGGCGGCTTCGCCGGCGTCGGGGCCGCCCAGGGTCTGAAGAAGAGCGACGCCGAGGTCGTGCTCGTCGACAAGCACGACTACCACACCTTTCAGCCGCTGCTCTACCAGGTGGCCACCGGCCTGCTCGAGCAGCCGGCCGTCGGCCACCCGCTCCGCGACCTCTTCCAGGAGCAGGACAACCTGCGGGTCCACCAGGACGTGGTGACGGCGATCGACCTGGACGCGCGCCGGGTCGAGTTCGCCGAGCTCGAGCCGCTCGCCTACGACTACCTCGTGCTCGGGCTGGGCGCGGAGGTCAACTTCTTCGGGGTCGAGGGCGCTGCCGACCACGCCTTTCCGCTCTACACGCTGCCCGACGCGGTGCGGTTGAAGGACCACGTGCTCTCGACGTGGGAGGAGGCCGACCGCAGGCACGAGCTCGTCGAGGACGGCGCGCTGAACGTCGTGGTCGTCGGCGGCGGCCCGACCGGCGTCGAGACCGCCGGCGCCATGGCCGAGCTCTACAACGGCGTCTTCGACAAGGACTACCCCGACCTCGCGGAGGCAGCGGCGACGATCACGCTCGTCGAGGCCGGCCCCGAGATCTTCCCGATGTTCAAGCCGGACATCCGCCAGTACACGGTCGAGGCGCTCGAGAAGCGAGGCGTCGAGGTGAAGACCGGCGACGTGGTCCAGTCGATCGCCCCCACGCGGGTCAGGCTCAAGTCCGGCGCCGAGCTCGAGGCGCACACGCTCGTCTGGGGCGCCGGCCTGCAGGGAAACGCGCTCGTCCAGTCGCTCGGGCTCGAGCTCGGCCGGGGCAACCGGATCGAAGTCGACGAGCAGCTGCGAATTCCCTCGCACCCCGAGGTCTACGCGGTCGGCGACGTGGCGGCGATCACCGACGGCAAGACCCAGCAGGTGCTGCCGCAGCTCGGCTCGGTCGCGCTGCAGTCGGGCGAGCACGCCGGCAAGACGATCGCCGGGCGGATCGCGGGCAAGGAGACGAAGCCGTTCCGGTACCACGACAAGGGGACGATGGCCGCGATCGGGCGGGGCTCGGCCGTCGTGCAGATGCTGGGCGGCAAGACGATGAAGGGGCGGACGGCGTCGCTGGCCTGGGGCACGGTGCACCTCGCGCTGCTGCCGACGAACGAGGACCGGGCGAAGGCCGTCGTGGACTGGGCCGGTGCCGGGCTGACACATCAGCGCTCGGCGCGGATCACCGTCGAGAGCTGAGCGAGAGGAGAGCGCGATGACGACGACCGAGGCAACCCCCAAGACCACGCGGGGCAAGCCGGGCGAGGGAGCGAAGCCGGCCGACGTGTTCGTCGCCTTCGGGATCACCGGAGACCTCGCCAAGGTGATGACCTTCCGCTCGCTCTACCGCCTGGAGAAGCGCGGCCTGCTCGACTGCCCGATCCTCGGCGTGGCGGTCGACGAATGGTCGCTCGACCAGCTGAAGCAGCGGGCCCGCGACTCGATCGTCGCCACCGGCGAGGAGCTGGACGAGCAGGTCTTCCAGCGCCTGGCCGACCGGTTCTCGTACCTCGCCGGCGACTTCTCCGACCCGGCCACGTACGAGGCGGTGGCCGAGGCGATCGACGGCGCCGAGAGCCCCGTCTTCTACCTCGAGATCCCGCCGTTCCTGTTCGGAGCGGTCGTCAAGGGCCTGGCGGACGCGGGCCTCGCCGACAAGGCACGGGTCGTGGTCGAAAAGCCTTTCGGCCACGACCTGGCGTCCGCCCAGGAGCTCGCGGACCAGCTGCACCAGTACCTGGACGAGTCGCAGATCTACCGGATCGACCACTTCCTCGGAAAGATGGGCGTCGAGGAGATCCTCTACCTGCGGTTCGCCAACTCGCTGCTCGAGCCGATCTGGAACCGCAACCACGTCAGCTCCGTGCAGATCACCATGGCCGAGTCGTTCGGCGTCGAGGACCGCGGCCACTTCTACGACCCGGTCGGGGCGTTGCGCGACGTCGTCGTCAACCACCTGCTGCAGGTCGTCGCCGCCGCCGCGATGGAGGCCCCGGTCGGCCATGACGAGAACACGCTCAAGAACGCGCAGGTCTCCGTCTTCCGCGCCATCGCCGACGCCGACCCCGCCCACTACGTGCGCGGCCAGTACGACGGCTATCTCGACATCGACGGCGTCGCTCCGGACTCGACGACCGAGACCTACGCGGCGCTGCGGCTCGAGCTCGAGAACTGGCGCTGGGCCGGCGTCCCGTTCTTCATCCGCACCGGCAAGAAGCTGAAGGCGACGCAGACCGAGCTGCGGCTCGTGCTCCACGACCCGCCGCGACTCGGGTTCAAGCACGGCGACCGCATGCCTGAGCCGAACCAGGTCGTGGTCAAGCTCGATCCGACGACCGGGGTCCGCGTGATCGTCGATGCCCACCGCGGGGACGAGGGCGGCGCCGGTCGGATCGACCTGGACGTCGAGTTCGAGCAGCAGGGCGGCGAGGGGCCGACGCCCTACGAGGTGCTGCTCGAAGCGGCGATGCGAGGGGACAGCATGCGCTTCACCCGGCAGGACGGCGTCGAGGAGCAGTGGCGGATCATGCAGCCGCTGCTCGACAACCCGCCACCTGTGCATCCGTACGCGCCCGGCACGTGGGGGCCGGAGGCGGGCGACCAGCTCGTCTCCGGTCACGGGCGCTGGCACGGCCCGTGGGTGAAGTCATGACGGCGGTCGAGCCGGCCGCCGCCCCCCGCGCGCAGAGCGCGGCCGCACCCTCGCCGTTCCCGCCGATCGCGGAGTACGCGTTCCTGTCGAACTGCCACACGGGAGCGCTGGTCGCGGCCGACGGCGCGATCGACTGGCTGTGCGTCCCCCGCTTCGACTCGCCCAGCTGCTTCGGCAGCCTGCTCGACCGCGAGGCGGGCTTCTTCCGCTTCGCCCCGTTCGGGATCAACCACCCCACCGCCGTCGTCTACGAGCCCGGGACGAACGTGCTCGAGACGACCTGGAAGACGCCGAACGGCTGGATCGTCGTCCGCGACGCGCTGACGATGGGGCCGCGGGACCACGAGGACACGGTGACGCCGCACACGAGGCCCCCGGCCGACGACGACGCCGACCACATGCTCGTGCGGACGGTCGAGTGCCTCGAGGGCAACGTCGAGGTCGAGCTCGTCTGCGAGCCCGCCTTCGACTACGGGCGCGATCCCGCCTCCTGGTCGCTGGTGGGCGACGACCGCCACACCGCCGACGCGAGCGGGGCGGGGGTGACGATCCGCCTGCGCACCGACCTCGAGCTCGGCCTCGAAGGAAACCGCGCCCGCGCCCGCCACGTGCTCGGCAAGGGAGATCGCGCCTACTGCGCCCTCTCCTGGGACGCCGACCTGGCGACCCCGCAGGATGCGAACGAGGCCGAACAGCGGGTCGACGCGACGACGCGCTTCTGGCGCGCCTGGCTGGGCCGGGCCCGCATCCCGGATCACCGCTTCCGCGACCCGATCCAGCGCTCGGCGCTGGCGGTCAAGGGCCTCACCTACATGCCGACCGGCGCGACGGTCGCCGCGCTGACGACCTCGCTGCCGGAGACGCCCGGCGGCGAGCGGAACTGGGACTACCGCTACACCTGGATCCGCGACACGACCTTCACGCTGCAGGCGCTGCACATGCTCAACCTCGACTGGGAGGCCGACGAGTTCATGCAGTTCGTGGCGGACATCGAGGCAACCGAGGACGGCTCGCTGCAGATCATGTACGGCATCGACGGGCGCCGCGACCTGAGCGAGTCGACCAGGGACGACCTGACGGGGTACGCGGGCGCGAAGCCCGTGCGGATCGGCAACGGCGCCTTCGACCAGCGGCAGAACGACGTCTACGGGGCGGCGCTCGACTCGATCCTGCTGCACACACACCGCAGCGGCCGGCTGCCGCGGCGGCTGTGGCCGATCGTCGAGACGCAGGCGGAATGCGCGAGCAACGTCTGGCAGCAGCCCGACCAGGGCATCTGGGAGGCCCGCGGGGCGCCGCAGCACTACGTCTCGTCGAAGCTGATGTGCTGGGTCGCGCTCGACCGCGCGGCGAAGCTCGCCGAGATCCGCGGTGACGGCGAGCTGCAGCAGAAGTGGGGAGCGATCGCAGACGAGATCAAGGCCGACATCCTCACCAAGGGCGTCGACAAGCGCGGCGTCCTGCGGCAGCACTACGACACCGACGCCCTCGACGCCTCGACACTGCTGGCCGCGATCTTCGGCTTCCTGCCGCCCGACGACGAGCGCCTGAAGGCGAGCGTGAGGGCGATCGCCGAGGAGTTGACCGAGGACGGCTTCGTGCTCCGCTACAAGACGGACGAGACCGACGACGGCCTCTCCGGCAAGGAGGGGACGTTCCTGATCTGCTCGTTCTGGCTCGTCTCGGCGTTGGCGATCGTCGGCGAGCTGCAGCAGGCGCGCGACCTGATGGAGCGGCTGCTGCGGGTGGCCTCGCCGCTCGGTCTCTACGCGGAGGAGTTCGACGCCGAGACCGGGCGGCACCTCGGCAACTTCCCGCAGGCCTTCTCGCACCTGGCCCTGATGGAGGCAGCCGCCAGGATCATCCTCCCCGAGATGAGCGTGGACATCTAGGAGGCACCAGTGGACGCCTATGACGTGATCATCGTCGGCACCGGCGCAGGGGGCGGGACGCTCGCCCGGCACCTCGCGCCCTCGGGCAAGCGGATCCTGCTGCTCGAGCGCGGCGACTGGCTGCCGCGCGAGCCGCAGAACTGGCTGGCGCAGGACGTCTTCGTCGACAACCGCTACGTCTCCGACGACACCTGGTACGACGAGCAGGGCAAGGCCTTCCAGCCGCAGATCCACTACTTCGTGGGGGGCGCGACGAAGCTCTACGGCGCCGCGCTGTACCGGTTGCGGGAGGAGGACTTCGAGGAGCTCCAGCACCACGACGGCGTCTCGCCGGCGTGGCCGATCTCCTACGACGAGCTCGAGCCGTACTACTCCAAGGCGGAGCAGCTCTACGAGGTGCACGGCGCACACGGCGAGGATCCGACCGAGCCCTACGCGAGCGCTCCCTACCCCTTCCCGGCGGTCTCGCACGAGCCGCGAATCCAGCAGCTCGCCGACGACCTGGCAGCCGCCGGCTACCACCCGTTCCACGCGCCCTGCGGGATCCGCCTGAACGAGTCGAACATGCCCTACAGCGCGTGCGTGCGCTGCGCGAACTGCGACGGCTTCCCTTGCGCCGTCCACGGCAAGTCGGACGCCGAGGTGCTCGGCGTGCGGCCCGCGCTGGAGCACCCGAACGTCGAGTTGATCACGAACGCACCGGTCGTCAAGCTCGAGACGAACGCCGACGGCACCGCGGTGACCGGCGTGGTCGTCGACCGCGACGGCGAGCCGGCGACGTACACGGCCGACCTCGTCGTGCTCGCCTGCGGCGCCGCGAACACCGCGAAGGTGCTGCTCGTGTCCGCGACCGACAAGCACCCGCACGGCCTCGCCAACGGCTCCGACCAGGTCGGCCGGAACTACATGTTCCACAACAGCCAGGCGGTGCTCGCGCTCTCGAAGGACGAGAACCTGACCGTGTTCCAGAAGACGCTCGGGCTGAACGACTTCTACTTCGCCGGCAACGGCTACGCCTACCCGCTCGGCAACATCCAGATGGTCGGCAAGTCTCAGGCGCCGATGTTCCATGGCGAGAAGCCGGTGCAGACGAAGCTCGCGCCGCACTGGTCGCTGGAGAAGGTGGCGGCCCACGCGATCGACTTCTGGCTCTCGACCGAGGACTTGCCGATGCCCGAGAACCGCGTCACCGTCGACGACGACGGGAAGCTGACCATCGCCTACACGGCGACGAACGAGACGCCGAAGAAGGAGCTCTACCAGCAGCTGCACTCGATGCTCGGCAAGCTGCGGATGGAGCCGGACAGCCTCTTCCACCGGTTCGCGTACCTGAAGAACGACATCCCGGTCGCGGGTTGCGCCCATCAGGCAGGCACCTGCCGGATGGGCGCCGACGCCACCGACTCGGTCGTCGACACCGACTGCCGCGCGCACGAGCTCGACAACCTCTACGTCGTCGACACGAGCGTCTTCCCGAGCATCGGCGCGGTCAACCCGGCGCTGACCGCGATGGCCAACTCGCTACGCGTCGGCGACCACCTGCTCGAGCGCTTGGGCGCCTCGACCGCCACGGCGGCCGCGCACTGAGCGACGGGCCACGCAATCGCCGGCCGCGCCTGGGGGCCGCCGGTCGGCTCGCGTTCTTCCCGGCGCGGGTGGCAGCCCGCGCGTCGCGCGGCCCGCTCGAGGCTGCAGCCGACGAGCATCTGGTTCCCGAACTCTCCCGCCTGATCGACCGCGCCCTCGCACAGTCCCTCCCCGAGGACCTCGTGCACTCGCTCGTCCAGCACCGCGTGCCGGAGCGGATCGCCGACGAGCTCGCGCGCACGGGAGCGCTAGACCGCCTGCTCGAGGAGGCGCTGGCGAGCCCGCGCACGAACGAGCTCGTCGACCGCATCGTCCAGAGCGACGAGATGCGGCGCGCGATCCGCGAGCTTGCCGCCAGCCCCGAGGTGCGCCAGGCGGTCGCCAAGCAGACGGCTGGGATGGCAGAGGAGCTCGCGATCCAGGTGCGCGCCTGGGCACACCGGGTCGACACCCGGATCGACCGCCGTCACGCGCTCGCGACCGCCTACGCGGGCGTGGCAACCCGTGCGATCGCCCTGACCCTCGACCTCCTGCTGGTGGTCGCGCTCTTCACGCTGCTCTCGGGCTTCGTGGCCTTGATCTCGTCGCTCGTCGGCACCCTGCGCCCGGCGTGGCTCGTGGGCACGCTGCTGGGAATCGGCTGGGGGCTCGTCGCCGGCGCCTACCTCGCGTTCTTCTGGACCGTGGCCGGCCGCACTCCGGGGATGTACCTGCTCCACATCCGCGTCCGCGACGCCTCGGGCGGGTCACCGTCGCTCGTGCGAGCGGTCATCCGCGTCCTCGGCACCTGGATCTCGATCGTCCCCTTCTTCGCGGGCTACCTGCCGGTGCTCTTCGACGCTCGGCGGCGCGGCGTGCCGGACCTGCTCGCCGGCACGGAGGTCGTCTACTCGGACCGCGACGGATAGAGGCTGGCCGCGATCTTCTCGATCGCCGCCCGCTCGTCCTCGCTCACCTGCTGGCCGCCCTCCTTGTGCGCCTCGGCGACGCGCTCCGCGACGTCGAGCGCGAACTTCCGGTACGCGGTGACCTCGCCGACGGTCGCCTTCTGCTCCAGCAGCTCGACGGCCTCGGTCAGCCGCCCCAGGCCCTTGGACTCGAGCTCCTCGGGCGTCTTGTAGCGCTTCAGCTCCGGCTTCTCGGCGACGAGTGCGTCGAGCAGCTCGCTCTCGCCGTGCTCCTTGCGGGCCTCGGTGTACGCCTTGGCCAAAGCCCACGACTCGCGGAAGCTGCCGCCGCGCTCGGCCGCCGCCGCGACCAGTCCCGCGGTGGGCGGGCCCTCGCGCACGAGCTCCCACTCCTCCTGGCTGAAATCGGCCTTGCCCGTCATCTCGCTCCTCCTTCCAGGTCGCGAGACAGGCTAGGACCGAGCCGCCGGAGGGCCATCGCCCCAAAGGGATGATCTCTCCCGCGCGAAGGGCCGCTGTAATCGGCCGCGATGGCCGCGACACCCTCCGGCGAGCAGTTCGAGCTGCGCTTCGGCGACCAGCAGGCGATCGTGACCGAGGTCGGTGCCGGCCTACGCACCTACTCGGCGGGCGGCCGCGAGCTGCTCGACGGCTATCCGGCAGAGGCGCTCGCCGGCTCCGGCCGCGGCCAGCTGCTCATTCCGTGGCCGAACCGGATCCGCGACGGCGTGTACCGCCTCGACGGGCGCGAGCACCGACTGCCGTTGAACGAGCCCGAGCGGGGCAACGCGATCCACGGGCTGGTGCGCTGGTCCAGCTGGACCGCGGTCGACCGGACGGCCGACCGCGTCGCGCTCGAGCACGTCCTGCACCCGCAGCCCGGCTACCCGTTCACGCTGCAGCTGCGCGTCGAGTACTCGCTCGACGCCGGCGGGCTGACTGTGAGGACGACCGCGGCCAACGACGGCGCCGACTCGTGCCCGTACGGTGCGGGCGCGCATCCGTACCTCGCCGTGGCAGCCGTCGACGAGGCCGTGCTGCGGCTGCCGGCCGGGACCGTCCTGGCGAGCGACGAGCGCGGCATCCCGGTGAGCTCGTCGCCGGTCGAGGGGGAGCTCGACTTCCGCACACCCCGGCCGGTCGGCGGCGTGCAGCTCGACCACTGCTTCACCGACCTCGAGCGCGACGAGGACGGCGCGGCTCGCGTCGAGCTCGACGGGACCACGCTCTGGGTCGACGAGAGCTACCCCTACCTGATGGTCTTCACCGGCGACGCCCTCCCCGAGGCCGAGCGGCGCCGGAGCATCGCGGTGGAGCCGATGACCTGCGCGCCGAACGCCTTCGCGAGCGGCGACGGCCTGGTCGTCCTCGAGCCGGGCGAAGAGCATGCGGCCGCGTGGGGCATCACGCCCCACGCGGCCGGCTGAAGCTCAGGCCTGGGCCTTCGCGCCCGCGAGCGCTCCGACCGCGACGAGGTCGGCGACGTGGATCCACGCGTCCGAGAGCGTGAGGCCGCCGGCCTGGGCGATCTTGTCCCGCAGCGGGATCGCCCAGCGGTGCTCGAGCAGCGCGATCGCGGCAGCCGTTCCGTCGGGGATCGCGTCCCCGAGGTACCAGACCGCGTCGTCGTCGAAGACGTGGCCGTCCTCGAGCTCGGCGGCCCCGGCGATCGCTCCGTACTCGGCGCCTTCCTCGCCGTCGGCGCCGAAGCCGACGAGGGCGCCGATGATCGCGCCGAACTGCTCGGCCTCGTCCGGGCTGAGATCGCTGCGCTGAGCGATCTCGAGCTCGCCGTCCTCGTTCTTCTTCACGAACAGCAGGTCGATCAGCCGCACGATGTCGTGCTCCTTCAGGCGGTCGAGCTCCTTCATGATCGAGCCGTCGAAGTTGTCGCCCTGGAAGCCGACGATCAGCATCTGCACGGGGCCGAGCGTCAAGCCCTCATCGGTATGGGTCGGGATGCTCATGCGCCCTGCAGAAGCTTCTGCTTCTGCACCTCGAACTCGGCGTCCGTGAGCACACCCTGCTCGTGCAGCTGCCCGAGCTTGCCGAGCTGCTCGATCGTGTTGTCGGTCATTCCGCCGGCCGCCGGCGCCTGGGCCGGCTGCGCCTGCTGGGCCTCCAGCTGCTCGATGCGCGCGTCGCGCTCGTAGTCGTCGTCGCGCCCTTCCTGGGCCTTCTTGCCGGCGTGGTAGGCCACCCCGCCGACCATGGCCGCCCGCATCAGCGGACGCCTCCTTCGCATCATCATCGCGGTACCGTCCTTTCGCTCTAGGACCTCGGCGGAATCGTCCGGGCGGCGGCATCCGCGGGCATCGTCCGATCAGGGTGATCGCCTTCAGCGGCGCTGGGTCTAGGCTCGTTCGCGATGGCACTGCTGATCTCGATCGTGCTCGCGTTCTTCGTTCCGTCCCCGTGGAACGTGCTGGTCGTGATCGGCGGGGCCTCGGTGGAAGTGCTCGAGGTGATCTGGGGCCGGCGACTGGCGCGCCGCTGGCGCCCGCAGACGGGCGTCGAGACGCTCGTCGGCCAGCGAGCCGAGGTGGTGGTCACCTGCCGGCCGGCCGGCCAGGTGCGCGTGAACGGCGAGCTGTGGGAGGCGACCTGCGACGCGGGCGCCGACGTCGGCGAGGAGACGATCGTGCGGGCGGTCGAGGGCCTGTCGCTGATCGTCGACCCCGCCGCTGCCCCCGAGGTTCATCCCATCCGGACGATGTAGGGCCGCCGGGCCTTCGCTTCCCTGGCCGAAACGACACGAAAGGAGCACCGGATGGCTGCGAGCTACGACGCCCCGAGGGTCGACACGGGCGAGTACGACGTCGCCGGCGGCGGCTGGATCACGTTCGCCGCGACGATGCTCGGCCTTGCAGGCACGTTCAACGTGATCGACGGGATCATCGCGCTGTCGAAGGCGGGCTTCTTCACGCCCAACGCGACCTACGTGTTCAGCAACCTGCGCACGTGGGGCTGGATCGTGTTGATCCTCGGCATCCTGCAGCTGCTGGCCGCCTTCACGCTGTTCGGCGGCAGCGAGCTGGCGCGGTGGTTCGGCATCATCGTGGCGAGCCTGAACGCGATCGGGCAGCTGCTGTTCATCCCGGCCGTGCCCTTCTGGTCGCTGGCGATGTTCTCGATCGACGTGCTGATCATCTACGGCCTGGTGCAGTACGGCGGGCGCCGGCTGCGGGCCTGAGCTGCATCCGCGACGAAGCGCCGTCCGCGCGGGCGGCGCTTCCTAGCGGCCGACCGTGATCACACGCGCGCGCCAGGCGCCGCTAGGCGCCTCGATCTCGACCTCGTCGCCGGCCTTCGCGCCGAGCAGCGCGCGGCCGACCGGCGAGTCCGGCGAGACGCCGCCGACGCTCGAGATCTCGACCTCCATCCGGCCGCCCTGCTCGTCCTCGAGCTCGACCTTGGAGCCGACCCCGACGGTGCCGTCGGCCGCGGCGTCCTCGTCGACCAGCACGGCGCGCGAGAGCCGGTCGCGAAGCACCCGGATGCGCCGCTCGAGCAGTCCCTGCTCGTTCTTGGCGGCGTGGTACTCGAAGTTCTCGGAGAGGTCGCCGAACGCGCGCGCGGTCTTGATCGCCTCGACGATCGCCGCTCGCTTGGGGCCCTCCAGCTCGGCCAGCTCGGCTTCGAGCTGTTCCTTCTGGGCGGCGGTGAGGTGCTCGGCCTTCTCGTTCGGCATCGCGGCAGGGTACAGGCGTCCTGCTACGGTGTGAGCACGGGTGGCAACCCTGCTGGCCCGGTGAGATGAGCTTCTTCGTTCCTCCTGCGGGCGTTTCGAGGTAGGCAAGTCTCGAACCCGAACAAGGAGTCGAACTTCATGTCGAATCAGTCTTTCCGAGGGCTCGGAGTGTCCGCGCCGGTTGCCGACGCGCTCGCGGCCCGAGCCATCGAGCATCCCTTCCCGATCCAGGCGCGCACCCTGCCGGACGCGCTCCAGGGGGTGGACGTGCTCGTCCGCTCGCCCACGGGCTCGGGCAAGACGCTCGCCTTCGTGCTGCCGATCGTCGAGCGCACGGAAACCGCGGATCCCCGGCCGTCCGCCCTCGTGCTCGTGCCGACGCGCGAGCTCGCCTCGCAGGTGACGGAGGAGTTCCAGCCGCTCGCCGAGGCGCGCGGCCTGACCGTCGCGCCGGCGTACGGCGGCGTGCCGCTCAAGTCCCAGGCCAACCGGATCAAGAACGCACACATCCTCGTCGCGACCCCGGGCCGGCTGGAGGATCTGGCCAACCGCCGCCTCGTGAACCTCTCGCAGGTGCGCACGTTCGTCCTCGACGAGGCCGACCGCATGCTCGACATGGGCTTCAAGCCCCAGGTCGACAAGCTCGTGCGGCGTCTGCCGCGGAACCGTCAGACGATGTTCTTCTCGGCCACGCTCGACGGCGAGGTCGGCGAGCTCGCCCGCAGGTACACGAGCGGCGCGACGCGCATCGAAGGCGAGCTCTCAGCGCTGCGCCAGCCCGGCGAGATCGAGCACCGCTTCGTCTCGGTGACCGCAGACTCGAAGGTCGAGATGCTCGTCGAGCACATTCGCGAGGGAGGGTCGACGCTGGTCTTCGTCCGCACGAAGCGAGGTGCCGACCGGCTGGTCCAGAAGCTCAAGCGGCACGACGTACGCGCGGTCGCGATGCACGGCGACATGTCGCAGAAGGCGCGTGAGCGCGCGCTCGCGCAGTTCGAGACCGGCAAGGTCGAGACGCTGGTCGCGACCGACGTCGCCGCCCGCGGCCTCGACCTCGACGACGTCACGCACGTGATCAACTTCGACCCGCCCGAGGAGGACAAGGGCTACGTCCACCGCACGGGCCGCACCGGGCGCGCCGGCCGCAGCGGCACGGCGATCACCTTCGTCCTGCCCGAGCAGCAGGCCGACACGAGCCGCGTCGCGCGACGCCTCGGCCACCACGAGCAGTTCGAGGACGCCGGAATGAAATCGGCGCCCGCGAAGCTCGTCTACACGAGCCGGCGCGGACGCCGATCGAAGTGGTAACGGCTGCCGCTTAGGCGGCCTCGGCCTCGGCGAGCTCGTCCTGCAGCTTCGCCAGGGCCTCGGCCTCGAGCTGGCGCACGCGCTCGCGCGTGATCCCCAGCTCCTTGCCGATCGCCTCCAGCGCCTGCGGGTCGCTGCCGATTCCGAAGCGGAGCTCGATGATCCGCCGCTGACGCTCGGGCAGCGACGCGATCGCGCGACGCACCTCGCGCCGGCGGACCGAGTCGACGGCCTCGTCCTCCGGGCTGACCGCGGCGTCGTCGCCGAACAGGTCGCCGAGCTCGCCGTCCTCCTCGGAGCCGACGGGCCGGTTCAGCGAGACGTTCGCCTGCACTGCATCGAGCGCCTCCTCGACGTGCACGAGCTCGAGCTCGGCCTCCTCGGCCAGCTCCTCACGGGTCGGCTTGCGGCCGAGCTTGGCCTCGAGCCGGGTCTCCGCGCGCGAGAGCTTCACGCGCCGCTCGTTCACGTGCGTCGGGATGCGGATCGTCGCAGACTGGTTCGAGATCGCCCGCTGGCAGGCCTGGCGGATCCACCAGGTGGCGTAGGTCGAGAACTTGAACCCCTTCCGCCAGTCGAACTTCTCGACGGCGCGGTTCAGCCCGATCACGCCCTCCTGGACGAGATCCAGCAGCGGCAGGTCCTTCCGCTGGTAGCGCTTGGCGATCGAAATCACCAGGCGTAGGTTCGAGTTGATCATGCGCTCCTTGGCCTCGGCGTCGCCCCGCTCGACGCGCTTGGCGAGCGCGACCTCCTCCGCCGCCGTCAGCAGCGGGTAGCGGCCGGCCCGGTGCATGAAGAGCGAGAGCGCGTCGGTCGGCGCGGGCGCCTGCGCGTGGGCAGGGGCGGTCGGCGCGTCCGCCGGTGGCTGGACGATCTCCACCTCCCGGGCCTCGAGCTCGGCGCGCAGCTCGACGAGGTCCTCCTCGTCGAGGTCGTGCTCGAGCGCGAACGCCTCCAGGGCGGCCTCGTCGATCGACTCGTGCTCCTCGGCCTCGTCGAGGAACGCAGGGACAGCAAGTTCAAGCGTGGTGCTCAGTTGTTCCTCACATCCTTTGCTTCGTCGGTGTCGGGCGAACGTCGGACGTTCGCCGCCAACCATTACAACGGCCTCGGGGGCCGTCGTATTCCGTACAGGACCAAAAAAATTCGCCGAGCCGGTTTCGCTTTCGTCCACTTCTCCCGGCTGACCTTCCGCTTCCGCGTACTGCCTTCCGGTGAAGCTTCGTCCTACTTGCGCTCCGTGCTCGGCGCAAGCGGCAACCTAACGGCGCGGCCAGGTCCGTTCAAGGCCCCGGGGGAGCTCATGTGCGCTCTTTGCGAGCTTTTTCTCAGGGCGTGCATTCCAGGTCGTCGGCAGGGTCGAGCGGAAGCCGCTCGAGTAGCCCGCCGAGGGCCTGCACCTCGTCCTTCGAGAAGCGCTCGCGGAAGAATCCGCGGATCCCGGCGACGTGCGTCTCCGCCGCGGCTCGCAGCTTCGCCTCGCCCTCGTCGGTCAGCTGCGCGTAGGTGACGCGGGCATCCGACTCGCAGGACGCGCGCTCGACGTAGCCGCAGCGCTCGAGCCCTTCCAGCAGCCGCGTGATCCCCGAGGGCGTCAGCAGCACCCGCTCGGCGAGGTCGACGCGGCGCAGCCGCCGGCCTTCGGCGTGCGAGAGGTGGAGCAGCACCTCGTAGTCGTTCAGCGTCAGCCCGTGCTCGCCGACCAGCTGCGCGTTGAAGCGGCGAATGCTGGTCGCGTGCGCGCGCAGCAGCGCGACCCAGGCCTGGATCTCCGGTGTCGTGCGCGCAGGTACTTGCGTACTCAAAACTTGACGCCTCAACTTTCTTTGCTACTATTGTTGACGGCTCAAGTATAGCGAACCGAAAGGAGAGCCTGAGAATGACAACCACCGTCACCCCCGAGGTCATCCCGGGCGGTATCTGGGACGTCGACCCCGTCCACACCACGATCGGCTTTCAGGTCACCGACACCAGCGACATGTTCAGCTCGATCACGGGGCGCTTCACGCAGTTCGAGGGCCGCGTCGTCGGCGGCGAGCAGCCGTCCCTCGCGGGCACGATCCGCGTCGACAGCCTGCGCACCGACAACGAGCAGCGCGACGCGCACCTCGTCTCGCCGGACTTCCTCGATGCCGCGAAGCATCCGGAGATCCGGTTCGAGACGACCGCGGTGGAGCCCCTCGACGCGGAGCGCTTCAGGGCCCGCGGCAACCTGATCGTCAAGGAGACGCCCTTCGAGATCGAGTTGGAGGGCCGGATCCGCGGCCAGGGCCGGGGCAAGGCAGGCGACGAGCGCCTGCTCGTGGACGCCCGCGGCAGCTTCGACTGGGGCACGACCACCGTCGAGATCACCGCGGCCGTCTCGGCCGTCCAGCAGGCGTACGCAGGATGAAGCTCCTCGGAATCGCCGGCAGCCTGCGCAGGGGCTCGTACAACCGCGGGCTCCTGCGCGCGGCCCGTCAGCTGGTGCCCGAGGGCGTCGAGCTGACCGAGTTCGACATCCGCGGCCTGCCGTTCTTCGACGGCGACGTCGAGACTGCCGGCGATCCCGACCCCGTCGTGGCGCTGAAGGAGGCGATCGCCGAGGCGGACGCGCTCCTGATCGCCACGCCCGAGTACAACCGCGGAGTCCCAGGCGTGCTGAAGAACGCGGTCGACTGGGCCTCGCGCCCGCCGCTTGGCTCGCCGCTCGCCGGCAAGCACGTGGCGCTGATCGGAGCCTCGACCGGCCGCGGCGGGACGGCGCTCGCGCAGCAGCAGCTGCGGGAAGCGCTCGAATTCCCGCGTGCGGTCGTGCTCGACGAGCCGCAGGTGCTCGTGCCCGAGGCCTACCTGCGCTTCGACGACCACGGCGAGCTCGTTGACGAAGCCATCCGCGCCGAGCTCGCCGAGCTGATCGACACCCTTGTTCACGTCGCGGGCGGTGTTACGCTCGCGGCGTGAGCACCGTCCGCGAGCTGATGACGAGCGACGTCCTCTCGGTCGACCCGTCCGACACGATCGGCGAGACGGCCCAGCAGATGGTCGAGCGCGGCGTCAGCTCGGCCGTCGTGTCCGACTACGGCACGCTGATCGGGATCGTCACCGAGCGCGACCTCACCCGCGCCGTCGCCGGGCGGGTTCATTCCAGCGAGGCGCGCGTGCGCGAGTGGATGACGGCCGATCCGCTGACGCTCGATCCCACCGCGACGCCCGCGGACGCGGCGAAGATCATGCTCGACAACGGCTTTCGCCACGTCCCGATCGTCGAGGACGGACGGGCGGTCGGGATCGTCTCGATCCGCGACGTCGCCCGCTGGAGCACCGAGGAGGGCTAGACCAGCTCGAGCTGGCGGTGTGTCTCCAGGCCGGAGACGCCGACGCCGACCAGCCGTAGCGCCCCGGGCCGGTCCGCCAGCGCCCGATCGAGGCACGCGCAGGCGAGTTCCCAGATCCGCTCCGGATCGTCCGTGCCGACCGGCAGCGAGGTTGAGCGCGAGCGGATCGAGAAGTCCGGATAGCGCACCTTCGTGGTGACCGTCCGCCCCGCCTGGCCGGCCGCCGCCAGCCGTTCCGCGACGAGCGTCGACAGACGCCGCAGCTCCTCCTGCAGTCGCTCGACCTCCGACACGTCGCGGGGAAACGTCTCCTCGGCGCTGATCGAGACCGTCTCCGACGAGAGCTCGAGCGGCCGCGGGTCGATCCCGCGCGCCCGGTCGCGCAAAAGCGGGCCGAGCTTGCCGGGCAGCAGCGCGCGCAGCCGGTCGTCCTCGAGCGCCGCCAGGTCGCCGATCGTGTCCGCCCCGGCCCGCCGCAGGCGCTCCTCGGCGCGCGGGCCGACGCCCGGCAGCCTGCGCACGTCGAAGGGCGCCAAGAACCAGGCCTCGCGGCCGGCCGGCACGACGGTCAGCCCGCCCGGCTTGCGCCGGTCGCTCGCGATCTTCGAGACGACCTTGCAGCTCGACACGCCGAGCGAGCACGAGAGGCTCGTCGCGCCACGCACCGCCGCCTGCACCGCCTCGGCGACCGCCCGCGCGCGGCCGAAGTCCGCCGCCACCTCTCCCACGTCGAGGTACCCCTCGTCCATCCCGGTGCGCTCGACGGTCGGCACCACCTCGCGCACCGCGCTCCAGACGGCCTTCGAGTACTCGGAGTAGAGCCGCTTGCGCGGCTGGACGAAGACGGCCTGCGGGCAGCGCCGCAGTGCCTCGGCGCACGACATCGCCGAGTGGATCCCGAACCGGCGCGCGACGTAGTTGGCGGTCGCCACCACGCCCCGGCCGTGCGGGTCGCCGCCCACTACGAGTGGCTTCGCCCGCAGCTCGGGCGTCTCGAGCTCCTCGACCGCCGCGAAGAAGGCGTCCAGATCGAGGTGCGCGACGATCACGGCTCCCCCCCGTGCACCAGCCCCACCGGGACC
>Ga0081540_1000541_pt1 | contig 36601 bp, 22 predicted proteins | sample TabmetS2T1R1_FD_71024 | JGI IMG/M metagenome (GOLD analysis project Ga0081540, IMG submission 71024) | Tabebuia heterophylla rhizosphere microbial communities from the University of Puerto Rico - S2T1R1 | ecosystem: Host-associated > Plants > Roots > Rhizosphere ...
GTTCGCCCCGCTGATCGCCTTCGCGCTCGAAGAATTGGTGGTCGTTCCGTCCCCGAGAGCATCGTAGAACGTGTAGCCCCACGAGTAGACGATCCCCGCAGCAGTGATCGCCAGCGAGTGCGAGACCCCCGCGGCGACGCGGACAGCTCCGCTCACGCCCATTGCCTGGACTGGTGAAGATCTCTGGGTCGTCGTTCCGTCTCCCAGCTCGCCGTTGCTGTTGCTTCCCCAGGCCCAGACCGTTCCGTCCGACTTGGCGGCGAGCGCGTGATTCCCGTTGATCGATACGTCCACGATGCCTGCGAGCACGGTGACCTGTGCGGGCACGGACCGATTCGTCGTCGTTCCGTCACCGTTCAGCCCATAGGTGCCCGAACCCCAGGTCCACAGCGTGCCGTCGGTCTTGACCGCGAGCGTGTTGTAGTTACCGACCGCCACTCGCTGGACGGAGCTGAGGCCAGTCGTCTGGACGGGAGCGGAACGATTCGTGGTCGTCCCGTCTCCGAGCTCGCCGCTCGAGTTGTTCCCCCACCCCCAGAGCGTTCCGCCCGTCTTCAAAGCGAAGGAGTGATCCCCGCCGGCGGTCACCCATGTCGCGCCGGTCATTCCGGTGACCTGCACCGGCGAGAGGCGCTGGGTCAGCGTCCCGTCGCCGAGCTGGCCATACCCGTTGTACCCCCAGGCCCACACCGTGCCGTCAGACTTCAGAGCCGCCGAATGCGCTCGTCCCGCGCCGATCCCCGTGACTCCCGTGAGCCCCGGGACCTTCTGCGGGAACTGCCGCTGCATGTTCGTCCCGTCGCCGAGCTGACCGTAGCCGTTGTAGCCCCAGGTCCAGACGGTTCCATCCGATGCGAGCGCCATTGCATGGGTTGGCCCGGCCACAAGGCTCTTCACGCCGGTCAGACCATTCAGCCGGATGGGGATCGCCCGTTGCGTGGTCGTCCCATCGCCGAGCTGACCATTGCCGTTATAGCCCCACGTCCAGACGCTCCCATCGGGAGCGAGCGCGTACGAGGAGGAATCGCCCGCCGCCACCGCGACGGTCGTGAGAGTCCCCGTGACCGTGTAGGTCGCCGACGCGATGGCGCTGTCGAGTGCTCCGGCCTTCACGGCCTTGACCTTGAGGGTGTAGTTCCCGATGACCAGCGAACTTCCGGAGGCGATCGTCGGGCTCGCCGTCGTCGGGTCCGTCCCGTCGACCGTGTAGTAAAGCGTCGCTCCCGACGTGGGGGAGGTCACGGTGACGGTCGTCCCTGCCGCGTAGCTTCCCGACGCCCGACTCAGGGTCGGAGCACCGGCCTGGATCGTGTAAGAAACCGACGTGACGGCACTCGTCGTGTAGTTCGTCTGGAAGCAAGCTGCCTTCACGGTTGAAGTCTGCGTGACGACGACGGCGACGGTGTACGCCGTCGAGCTCGTGCTCGGGGTGCTTCCATCGGTCGTGTAGCGGGCGGTCGCTCCCGCCGCGCACGACATCGTGACCGAGACCGACGAGGTGTAGGTCCCAGCGGCAGGGGAGACCGTCGGGGCTCCGAGCGTCGCGAAGCTGAAGGAGTAGGTCCCGCTGAAGACGTCGCTGTCCGTCCAGCCGGCCTTGGTGGCGTAGGCCTTCAGCGTCGTCTGCGTCGAGATGTTGAGCGGCGTCGAGTAGACGGGAGACGTCGCCGTGGGCGTGCTCCCGTTGACCGTGTAGCGGATCGTCGCTCCGGCCGTTCCGTCGGAGAGCGAGACAGTCTGCGCGGTCGTGTACGTCGACGGCCCCGGAGAGGCGGACGGTGCGTAGACCTTCAGGACGTACGCCGCCGAGACGACGTTGCTCGAGGGACTTCCCGCCTTCGTCGCGAAGGCCTTGAGCGTCTCGGTCTGATTGATGGCGAGCGTTCCGCCGCTCGCGATTGTCGGGCTGCTCGTCGTCGGCGTCGTCCCGTCGAGGGTGTAGTAGATCGTCGCGCCGACCGTGGCGCACGTCACCGCGACGGTCAGCGTCGTGTTGTAGGTGCCCGCCGCGTAGCTGAACTGCGGCGGACCAACGTTGAACGTGAAGCTGCTCCCACTGATCGCCTTCGCCGTCGACGAATTGGTCGATGTCCCGTCGCCGAGCGCGTTGTACGTGTTGAAGCCCCAGGCGTAGATGATCCCGCCCGGGGTGATGGCGAGCGAATGGTTGAGTCCCGCGGCCACGCGTACCGCGCCGCTCACACCGGTCGCCTGAACCGGCGCCAGCCTGTTGGTGGTCGTCCCGTCACCCAGCTCGCCGTAGCTGTTCGTCCCCCAGGCCCAGACAGTTCCATCCGACTTCGCCACCAGCACGTGGTTGCCGCCGATCGAGACATCGACGACTCCTGTGATGGTGGTCAGCTGCGCCGGCGTGGAGCGGCTGTTCGTGGTGCCGTCGCCGATGAGTCCGTACGGCCCGTAGCCCCATGACCACAGCGTGCCGTCAGTCTTGATCGCGAGCGTGTTGTAGTTCCCGCTCGCGACTCGCTGCACCGATGTCACGCCGGTGATCTGGACGGGGGACAGACGCGTCGTCGTCGTGCCGTCGCCGAGCTCGCCGCTCCCGTTGTTGCCCCACGCCCACAGCGCGCCGCCGGTCTTCAGCGCAAACGTGTGGTCGCCTCCAGCAGTGACCCAGGTGGCCCCAATGAAGCCGGGCACCTGCGCCGGCGAGAGGCGTTGCGTCGTGGTCCCGTCGCCGAGCTGCCCGTACTGGTTGTAGCCCCACGCCCAGACGGTGCCGTCCGACTTCAGCGCGACCGAGTGGTAGCGCCCGGCACCGACGCTCGTGATGCCGCTCAGCCCCGGGACCTGCGTCGGGAAATAGCGCTGGGTCGTCGTGCCGTCGCCGACCTGGCCGTAGCCGTTGTACCCCCAGGCCCAGACCGTTCCGTCGGACCGGAGCGCGACGGCGTGGTCGAGTCCCGCCGCGACCGCGGTCACGCCCGTCAGGCCAGCGACCCGGACCGGCACCGAGCGCTGGGTGCTCGTTCCGTCCCCGAGCTGCCCGTAGCCGTTGTAGCCCCAGACCCAGAGCGTCCCGTCCGGCGCCAGCGCGTAGGACGACGAGTCGCTCGCCGCGACGCCGACCGTCGTCAGCGTCCCTGTGACCGTGTAGGTGGCGGTTGCGATCGCGCTGTCGAGAGTTCCGGCCTTCACCGCCTTCACCTTCAAGGTGAAGTTGCCGAGGACGATCACCCCGCCCGAGGCGATGGTCGGGCTCGTCGTCGTCGGGTCGGTCCCGTCGAGCGTGTAGTAGAGGGTCGCGCCCGTGCTCGGCGACGTCACAGTCACCGTTGTGCCGGCGGCGTAGCTCCCGGAGGCCCTGCTGAGCGTCGGCGTGCCTGCTCTGATCGTATAGGCGACGGACGTCACCGCGCTCGGCTGGTAGTTCGTCTGGAAGCACGCCGCGTTCACCGTGGACGTCTGGGTGATGGCCACCGGCGCCGAGTACGCCGTCGACGTCGCCACCGGATTGCTCCCGTCGGTGGTGTAGCGCGCCGTCGCGCCAGCCGCGCAGGACATGGTCACCGAGACGGACGTGGTGAACGTCCCCGCCGCAGGAGAGATCGTCGGCGCCGCCAGGGTGCCGTAGTTGAAGTAGTAGGTGCCGGTGAAGACGTCGCTGTCGGCCCACCCCGCCTTCGTGGCGTACGCATTCAAGGTGGTCTGCGCCGAGATATTCAGCGGTGTCGAGTACACAGGCGACGTGGCAGTGGGCGTCGTCCCGTCGAGCGTGTAGCGGATCGTCACCCCCGGCGTGGAGTCACTGAGCGTGACCGTCTGCGCCGAGGTGTAGGTCGACGGATAGGGAGACGGCGACGGAGCGTACGGCTTCAGCACGTATGCGGCGCTGCTCACGTCGCTGTTCGGGTTCGGCGCCTTCACCGCAAACGACTTCAGCGTCCGTGACTGGCTGATCGCGACGGTCCCGCCGTTCGCAACGGTGGGGCTGCTCGTCGTCGGGGCCGTCCCATCCACCGTGTAGTAGATGGTCGCGCCTGCCGTGGCACAGGTGACCGTGACGCTCAGAGCGCTGTTGTACGTGCCGGCCGCGTAGCTCAACTGCGGCGCGGCAACCTTCCACGCGAAATTCGCCTGGCTGATCTGCTTCGGCGTGCTCGTTGCGGAGTAGGACGTGCCTCCGTCACCGAGCTGACCGGAGGCGCCGTACCCCCAGGAGTAGACGACGGCCTGCGCGGTGATCGCGAGGGAATGGTAGGTCCCCGCAGCCACGCTGACGGCGCCGCTCACGCCGATGGTCTGCACCGGCACGAGTCTCTGGGTCGTGGTCCCGTCACCGAGCTCGCCGTAGTTATTGCTGCCCCAGGCCCAGACCGTCCCATCCGACTTCGCGGCCAGAGCGTGGTTGCCTCCGGTAGAGATGCTGACCACACCGCTGAGGCCGTTTACCTGCACCGGCGCGGAACGAGAGGTCGTGCTGCCGTCCCCGTTTTGACCGTATCCCCCGTAGCCCCAGGCCCACACGGTTCCGTCGCTCTTCAGGGCGACCGTGTTGTAGTTGCCTCCGACCACCTTCTGGACGGAGGCGATGCCGACGGCCTGCACGGGGGCGGAGCGATTGGTTGTCGTGCCGTCGCCGAGCTCTCCCTGCCCGTTGTTTCCCCAGGCCCAGAGCGTGCCGGTCTTGATCGCGTACGAGTGCTCCCCGCCCGCCCCGACTCCGGTCGCGCCGGTCATCCCCGACACCTGCACCGGTGAGCTGCGCGCGGTCGTCGTGCCATCGCCGAGCTGACCGTAGCCGTTGTAGCCCCACGCCCAGACCGTGCCGTCGGTCTTCATCGCGACAGAGTGATTGTTGCCGGCCGAGACAGCGCTCACGCCCGAGAGGCCGGGGACCTGCACGGCCGAGTTCCGGCCCGTGGTGGTTCCGTCTCCGAGCTGGCCGTAACCGTTGTAGCCCCACGTCCAGACAGTGCCGTCGGAGCGCAGCGCGACGACGTGATTCGTTCCCGCCGCGAGCGCCTTCACTCCGGTGAGCCCGTTGACCTTCTCGGGCACGAGGGCCTGGCCGTACGTCCCGTCTCCCAGCTGACCGTAGCCGTTGTAGCCCCAGGCCCAGACCGTCCCATCCGGAGCGAGCGCGTACGACGAGGAGTCACCCGCGGCGACGGCGACGGTCGTCAGCGAGCCCGTGACGGTGTACGTGGCGGTCGCGATCGCGCTGTCGAGCGCGCCCGTCTTCACCGCCTTCACCTTGAGGGTGTAGTTGCCGAGGACCAGCGTCCCGCCCGAGGTGATGGTGGGGCTGCTGGTCGTCGGGTCGGTGCCGTCGAGCGTGTAGTAGAGCGTTGCGCCGGAAGTCGGCGAGGTCACCGTCACCGTCGTGCCCGCGGCGTAGCTCCCGGAGGCCCTGCTCAAGGTTGGTGTCCCGGCCTGGACCGTGTAGGCCCTGGTCACCACCGAGCTGGTTCCGTAGTCCGTGCGGAAGCAGGCGCTGTTGAGCATCGTCGTCACGCTCACCACGATCGCTGCCGAATACGCCGTCGAGGTGTCGACCGGTGTGCTGCCGTCGGTCGTGTACCGAGCGGTCGCTCCGGCGGCGCACGACATCGTGATTGAGACCGACGTCGTGTACGTCCCGGCGGCGGGAGACACCGTCGGCGCAGCGAGCGTGCCGTAGTTGAAGGTGTACGTTCCGCTGAAGACGTCGCTGTCCGTCCATCCTGTCTTCATCGCGAACGTCTTGAGCGTCGTCTGCGTCGAGATGTTGAGCGGCGTGGAATAGACCGGCGAGGTCGCGGTCGGCGTGGAGCCGTCGAGCGTGTAGCGGATGGTCACGCCCGGCGTGCTGTCGGTCAGGGAGACGCTCTGGGCCGCGGTGTACGTGGACGGGTAGGGCGACGGCGACGGCGTGTAGGCCTTCAGGACGTACGCCGCGGAGGCGATGTCGCTCGCGGGGCTGCCCGCCTTGCCGGCAAATGCCTTGAGCGTCTGCGATTGATTGATGGCGACCGTCCCGCCGCTGGCCACCGTCGGGCTACTCGTCGTCGGCGTGGTGCCGTCGAGCGTGTAGTAGATGGTCGCGCCCGTGGTGGCGGAGGTCACCGTATTGCTGAGGGGCGTGAAGTAGGTCCCCGCCCCGTAGGTAAAGTAGGGAGTTCCCACCTTCCAGGCGAAGCTCGCAGCGCTGATTGCCTTGGGGCTGAGCGTGCTGACCGTGGTCCCATCGCCGAGCTGTCCGGAACTGTTCGACCCCCAGACCCACACGACCCCGTTCGAGGTCATTGCGACCGAGTGGTAGGCCCCGGCGGCGACGCCCACGGCTCCGGTGATCCCAGGCACCTGGAACGGCGAGCTCCGTGAGTTCGTCGTCCCGTCGCCGAGCGCTCCATAGGCGTTGTAGCCCCAGGACCAGACCGTCCCATCGGTCTTGATCGCCAGGGTGTGGTTGGACGCAGCGACCTTCGACACGCCGGTGATGGTCGTCAGGTGGAGGGGAGTGTTCCGGGTGCCGTTCGTCCCGTCTCCCAGCGCGCCATTCCCGTTGTAGCCCCAGGCCCAGAGCGTTCCGTCGGTGACGACGACGACGGAGTGCGTGGCGCCTGCACCCAACGAGGTCGCCTTCGGAACCCCGGGGACCGCGACCGGACTCAGGCGCTGGGTGTTCGTGCCATCGCCCAGCTGTCCGTACGCGTTGTAGCCGACCGCGAGCACACCGGTGGCGGTGCCAATCAGTGTGTGGCTCGAGCCTGCGCCGACCAGAAGGGCGCCCGTGACACCGGGCATCTGCGTCGGAACCAGCCGGTTGGTCGTCGTTCCGTCGCCCAGCTGTCCGTACCCGTTGTAGCCCCAGGCCCAGACGGTTCCGTCCGACTTCACAGCGACGGAGTGGCTGTCTCCCGCGGAGATGCCGACGACCCCGGTGAGCCCGGAGACCTGGACCGGCGAGATGCGTCCGTTGGTGGTCCCATCACCGAGCTGCCCGTAGGCGTTGTAGCCCCAGGTCCAGACCGTTCCATCCGACTTGAGCGCGATCGTGTGGAGCCCGCCGAGGGCGATGGCGGAGTACGTCCCGGTGAGCTCGACGGGAACGTTTCGCTGAGTGTTCGTCCCGTCGCCGATCTGCCCGAAGCCGTTGTAGCCCCAGATGGCGATCGTGCCGCCGGTCTTGAGCACTGCGCTGTGCGACTGACCGGCGCCGACCGACTGTGCTCTGGCGACGAGCCAGGAGATCGATGCCGCGCCGACCACGCTGACCAGCAAGCCCAGCGCGAGGAGAAACCGGACGCGCGAGATCTTCAGAGAGGAAAGGCTCACGGACGCCCTCCCGTCCCGACCTGGATCCGGAGCACACCGCCGTCAGGGAAGTGCGGCTCGTGCGACAGGCGAAGCGGGGGGGCGGGCCCGTCGTCGGACGCGGGCGGAGTACGCAACGACGGGGCTGGCGCGGCAGCGTTTCTGGCCACCGCGTTTTCGGGCGGGGGCAACGCGCGCGCCGCCGGATCGAGGCTCAAGACCCGCGGTTGCTGCTGCGGCAGGAGATCGTGTCTCGCCCCCGTCGGCGCACCGCTCGGGGCGGACGCGGGAGTCGAGACCGGCGTGGAGGGCGAAGCTCGATCGGGTGGAGAGCTTTCCGCCCCCCGTCCGCAGCCGAGGAGAACAAGGACGAACAGCCTGAACGCCGCGACGAGACGACACATGCGTCCACCCCCCAAGTCGGCCGCTCGGCGACCACACCAGCCGCCATGCGCTCAGGTCAAGCAGCGGGGGCGAAATCCTTCACCACTACCATCCGGTACCGCGGATGTGCGTGGAGGTGAGCCTCTTCCAACTCGTTGAAAGCAGAGGGCGGCTCCCCCTCAGACCAGATACCCGTTGAAGAAGAGCTGGCTCATCGAGAACGCGACCGCGACCAGCCAGGCCAGCAGCGGCACCAGGAGCCAGAGGGGGAGCTCCACCAGCAGCAGCAGGACCGGCAGCACCAGCGCATCCGCGCGGTAGAGGCTCAGCCCGCGACCGGCGATCAGCGGAAACGCCCAGTAGAGGAGGGCGGTCATCGCCGCCCAGGCCCGCTCTGGCTCCTTCCACGTTCGCGTCACCGCCGTGGTCCCGAGCCCCAGCAGCAGCAGGCCCAGCACCGTGAGCGCCTGGAGCCCGATGGTCCTCCGCTGGATGTCGGCAGTCACCACCTTGTCGATCACGTCCCAGTACCCGGCGAGCGGATGCCACAGCCCGGGCAACCCCTTCTGGTACGTCCGGATCCACGCGTCCCAGTGCCCGAGCAGCAACTGCTGCGCGAGGAGCACCGCCACGAACCCCAGCGCCGAGAGCCCACCGACCACGACCGCCGGGCGGAGCGAACGGGCCTTCAGCCACGCCGCGATCGCGCTCGGCCCCGAGAGCAGCACGCCCGTCACGTAGGTCATCGACAGGAAGCCCCCGCCGAGCCCGGCCAGCGCCCAGCGGCGACGCACGAGCGCGACCCCCGCGGCGATCATGCAGAGCTGCGCCACGCCCGTCGGGAAGATGGCGTGCGCATACACCGCTCCGGGAAAGACGCCCGCCATCGCCAGGAGGACGAACCCCTTCAGCCCCCGCTCCCGCAGCAGACCGTTCCAGAACAGCACCAGCATCGCCAGGGCCGCCGTTCCGGAGACCCACACACCCGCGTTCTCCGGCCGGAGCCCGAGCGCGATCAGCGGACGCAGCAGCCAGGGATAGAGCGGGAACCAGGCCGCGTTGCCGCACCACTCGTCCGGCCGCCCGTAGAGGCGCGCGCAGGAGAAGAACTCCCAGCCCCGGACCGCGATGCTCACGTAGTGCCCGCTGTCCCACCGCCGCCAGGACAGCGGGTTCCAGGGGTCGAACCACACGCGCGCGGCAGCCATCGCGAACAGCCAGCGCACGGCGACGAACACGACCGCCGGCGGGAGGAGCGCTGCCGCCACCCGGCGCGCGGGCCGGCTCCAGCTCCGCGGTGCGCTCACGCCAGGCCCGGCCGCTCCTGTCACCCGTGCACCTTCACGTGGGGCGCGACCCTAGAGGAGCGCCTCATGCGTGTCACCGGGCTATGGTGCGGCCCCGTGCTGATCAGCGTCGTCATCCCGATGTTCAACGAGCAGGAATCGGTTCGGCCGTTGCTCGAGCGCCTCGAGGCCACCCTCCGCCCCCTGGCCATTCCCTTCGAGGTCGTCGCGGTGGACGACGGAAGCGCGGACAGCACCCGCGAGCGTCTGCTCGGATTCCAGCCGCTCGCCGGCGAGCTCAGCGTCGTCTGCCTCTCGCGCAACTTCGGGCTCGAGGGTGCCATCGAGGCCGGGCTGCGACAGGCGAAGGGCGACGCCGTCGTTCTGATGGACGCCGACCTCCAGGACCCGCCCGAGCTCATCCCCACATTGCTCGAGGCGTGGCGCAACGGCGCCGAGGTCGTCTTCACCACCAAGCGCAGCCGGTCCGAGCCGCTGGCCCGGCGTGCCGCGTTCGGCGGCTTCCACTTCCTCTATCACCGGCTCGCCCGCATCCCCTCGCCGCTCGGCGCCGGGAACTTCTCGCTCATCGACCGCGCAGCGCTCGACGCGGTGCTGGCCATGCCCGAACGCTCGCGCTACCTGCCGGGCCTCCGTTACTGGGTGGGCTTCCGCCAGGTCGAGGTCGCGTACGATCGTCCGGAGCGCGCCGCCGGCCGGCCGAGCATGACGCTCTCCAAGCTGCTCAAGCTCGCGCTGGACGGAATCTTCGGCTTCTCCTACCTGCCGCTCCGTCTCGCCACGCTGCTCGGCGCCTGCGCCTGCGCGCTCGGCGTCCTTCTCGTCGGCTGGGTGCTGGTGGAGCGCTTCATCACCCACACCGCGATTCTCGGCTGGCCGTCGCTGATGATCGCCGTCTGCCTTCTCGGCGGCGCGCAGCTCGTGTCCATCGGCATCCTCGGTGAGTACCTGAGCCGGGTCTTCGACGAGGTGCGGAGACGGCCCAGCTACATCGTCCGGGACGTGCTCAAGCCGTCCACGCACGTGGGCGCCGAACCCGAGCCGGTCAATCTGCAGACCCGGGCCGGGGGGAGATAGCTTGCTGGACCGAGCGAGGCGGTACGCACCGCAGCTGGTGGCGCTGGTGTATCTGCTGCTCGCGCTGCCGCTGCTCGGCCAGCACGGCGTGACCTACGACGCGCCCGCCCTCTACTACGCCGGCGACCGGACGCTCTTCTTCCTGACGCATCCCCGGGTCCACCACGCTCTGCTCTTTTCCGAGCGCGCCGAGCCGCCAGGGTTTCACTCCTTCTTCTCCCGGGACGACGAGTGGGAGGATCCGATGCGCTACCCGGTCCTGCCTGCGCTCGTGGCCGCCGTCGTCTCGGCCTTCGTGCACGACTGGCTCGGCCTGCTCGATCCAGCGGCTGCCCATCACCTCGGGCTGGTGCTGCTGAACGCGCTTGCCCTGGGCCTCTTCGCCCACTACCTCATCCGGTTCCTGGGCTTCCAGGCCGGCCTCTTCGCGTCGATCGCGCTGGTGCTCTTCCCCTCCGCGTTCGGCCACGCCTTCAACAATCCGAAGGACTGGCCCTGCGCCATGTTCTACGGCATTGCGATCCTGGCCGCGGGAAACGGCCTGGTGAGCGGCCGCGCCCGCGACGTGCTGGCCGCCGGGCTGTACCTGGGCCTCTCGTTCGCGGCGAAGCTGAACGCGGTCTTCGCCATCGCGACGCTCGTTCTCTGGGCGCCGGTGGCCTGGTTCGGCTGGCTCCGCCGCTCGGCGCCGGGCGAGAAGTACCGGATGCTCGCCGCCTGCCTGGCGGCACCGTACGTCGCGGGGCTGGTGTTCCTGATCTCCTGGCCCTGGCTCTGGGACGCCTTCCCCGCCGGCATGTTCGACCGGCTGGGGCGCTACCTGAACTTCATGTTCGCTTACGGGGTGAGCCCGCGCACCAGCTGGACCCTTCACCCGCTGAAGTGCCTCCTCTTCATGACGCCGCCGGCGGTGCTGCTCGCCTCGGCAGCCGGGCTGGTCGCCTGGATCCGGCGGAGGGATCCCGATGCCACCCCGCGGGTGACGCTGATCCTGATCTGGCTCGCCGTGCCGTACCTGCGCAGCATGATGCCGCACTCCAACTTCTACGATGCCAACCGGCACTTCATCGAGTACGTGCCCGCGCTCTGCGCGCTCGCGGGCTGGGGTCTCGACCAGGCGCTGAAGGCAATCGAGTCGCGGGCCGGCGGCTGGCTCGCCACCGCGCGCGGACCTCAGCTGGTCGGGCTCGGAATCCCCGTCGCCGCCGCGCTCACCATCCTCGTTCCGTTGCTCCGCTACGCCCCCTTCGAGACCGCCTACTTCAACTTCCTGACCGGCGGGCTTGGGGGCGCACAGGCCCGGGCGCTCCTCCGCATGCCACCCCCCACCGACCCGCGATCCGACGGCACCGAAGGGGACTACTGGTACCAGTCGATGCGGGTGGCGTTCATCGAGGCCGCCCGCCTCGTCCCCACCGCCTCGACCATCGCCCTGTGCAGTGCACCCGAGATCCTCGGTCAGGCGAACCTCACCGGACAGAAGCTCCGTCCGATACGGGTCACCAATCCCGAGTGGCGATCCGCGCCCCTGGTCTGGGTCTCGCCGCGGGAGCATGCGTGCGGCTGGCGCCAGGTTCGCCAGCTGGAAGCCGAGCGTCCTGTCCTCCTCCGGGTCGAGAGGGGCGGCGGCCTCATCTACGAGCTTCTCGGCCCGCGGTCGGACCAGCGCCTCGAGCCGGTCTCCTCGGCGAACGCTTACACCGGTGGGGCCTGAGTTCGTCCTGCCGGAAGGTCACCCCGGCGGTTACTCTCCAGGACCTCCATGTCGAAGCTGAAGATCCTGTTGCTCGAGTCGATTCACCCGGTGGCGGACGAGCTGCTCGAGGCCGAGGGGTTCGAGGTCCACCGCGCCGACGGCGCGCTCAAGGAGGACGACCTCGTCGCTCGCCTCCAGGGCATCCACCTGCTCGGAATCCGGAGCAAGACCCAGGTCACGAAGAGGGTCCTGGACGCGGCGGACTCGCTGATCGGCCTCGGCGCGTTCTGCATTGGCACCAACCAGATCGCGCTCGACCACGCCATGAAGCGGGGCGTCGCCGTCTTCAACGCGCCGTTCTCCAACACCCGCAGCGTCGCGGAGATGGTGATCGCGGAGATCGTCATGCTCTCCCGTCACCTCGGCGATCGGTCGCGGGAGATGCACCACGGAGTCTGGAAGAAAGTCGCCACCGGATCGCGCGAGGTCCGGGGCAAGACGCTCGGCGTCGTCGGCTACGGGCATATCGGCAGCCAGGTGTCGATCCTCGCCGAGGACCTGGGGATGAAGGTCGTCTTCCACGACACCTCGGCCAAGCTCCCCCTCGGCAACTCGTCGCCGGTGAAGTCGCTCGATGCCCTCCTCGAGCAGAGCGACTTCGTCACCCTCCACGTGCCGGAGACCCCGCAGACCCGTGGGTTGATCGGCGCCGCCCAGCTCGCCCGGATGAAGAAGGGCGCCTGCCTGATCAACGCCAGTCGCGGGACGGTGGTCGACCTCGGGGCGCTCGCCCAGGCGATCCGGGAGAAGCGGCTCGATGGCGCCGCGGTGGACGTCTACCCGGAGGAACCCGAGGCCAGCAGCGCCGAGGGATTCGAGACACCGCTCCGCGGCGTCCCCAACGTCATCATGACCCCGCACATCGGTGGCTCCACGCTCGAGGCGCAGGAAGCGATCGGGCGCGAGGTCTCGGCCAGCCTCGCGCGCTTCGCCCACACCGGCGCGACCGTGGGCTCGGTCAACTTCCCGCCGGTGGACCTGGCGCGGACCCCGAACACCTGGCGGCTGATCAACGTGCACCAGAACGTGCCGGGCGTGATGCGCGACCTGAACCGCCTGGTCTCGGATCGGAACGCGAACATCCACGCCCAGGTGCTCTCCACCAACGCCGCGATCGGCTACCTGATCATGGACCTCGACTCGGACGTCGCGGCGCACGTCGTGGAGGACATGCGCCGTCTTCCCACGAGCATCTCGGCGAGGACCGTCGCCTAGCGAGCGCTCGTCCTCGACGCCGGCGAGATCACCAGATTCCGGAAGTACGCCTCGGTCGTGCGGTGCGCCCAGAGCGCCACGAGCCCGGTCCCGGCTCCGTGCTTGAGATCCCGGACGATCAGCGTGGGCTGCTCGCCCCCGTTCACGTAGAGCTCGGCGCGGGTCCCGGAGACCTTCACACGCATCGGCGTCCAAACGCCGGACTGGAGGTCCACGTACGCCTCGTACTGGCCGGGTGCCTCCTTGCGCAGCCGGTACCACGGATACTCCGGAGTGGAGGTGTACTGCACGGCGTGGTTACGCCGGAGCTGATCCTCTGCCCGGCCGTTATCGGGCCGCAGGTACATGTCCTCGGATCGAGAGCCGTCGGCCGAGACGTGGAAGGACACGCCGATGAAGCCGCGCATCTCGGCGGGCGCACCGGGCAGGGGCGCGCCGGCCACCTCGACGGAGATCTCCCCGTCCGCCAGCTCGAGCCCGGCGACCAGGGCCAGAACCACGTCGTCCGGACCTACCTCGTCCAGCGCATGGAGGCGGAGCGCTCGCCGACCGTCGCGGGTCACCGGCTCGGCGCGGGCGTTCAGGAGCGTCAGGCCCTCGGCGGACTCGAGCGGAAGCACGCGCGCTCCAGGCGGAACCCCGGGCCGGTTCGTCCCGGCGGCGCACCCGAGGAGACAGGTCGTGAGGAGCAGGGCCGTTCCTCCCCCGAAGCGCGCGACCGGGCGGCGTTGGAATCGGAAGCCGCGGTCGGGCCGTCGGGCCGGGAGCGGGGTCGTGGGTCGCATCGATGGGCGACGGTACCCGTCACGGCGATCGCCTCGCGCAGCCCCTCGCGGCCACGGAAGCACCGCTCGCTGAGCGGATGCAGCCGGACGGTGCTTCTTCGCGGCGAACCGCGATCAGCTCGCGACCACCGCGGCCGGCGATCCTCCGCGGTCTGTCTCCGCGCGGAGCGCCGCGAGCTGACGGTCGTGCCACCGCGAGAGGAGGACCACGGCGGCAACGGCCCCGATCAGGCAGGTCGCCATGTCCTCCTGGGTGTCCCACGGATCGCCCTGCGTTCCGAGGAACGCCTCCGCACCCTGGTGCAGCAGGACCGCCGCGCCCCATTCCACCAGCTCGTACAGCGCGCTGATCGCGAGGCACACCGAGATCACCAGGAAGGTCAGCCAGCCCCCGCGACGCAGCGGCGTCTTCCGGACGAGCACCTCGCGCGTCACCAGCGCCGGGACGAAGCCCTGGAAGAAGTGGCCCACCCGGTCGTAGTCGTTCCGGGCGAGGCCCAGGGCGCGCTGGGCCCAGAACCCGAGCGGCACCTCGGCGTAGGTGTAGTGGCCGCCGAGGAAGAGCACGCAGGCGTGGATGGCGATGAGCACATAGACCAGGTTCGTGAGGCGAAACCTCCGGTAGGTCACGAGCAGCACCGGAAGCGCGATCAGGAACGGCGCCACCTCCAGCCACCAGGTCAGCCGGTCCTTCGGCCCGATCCCGGAGACGACGAGTGCCAGCAGGTCGACCCCGAGCAGGAAGACAGGAAGACGGTCCTCGCGGCGCACGCAACCGACGAGCCTATCCCTCCCCGGCGACGTTGCTGGTCCCGACCCCTGGAATCTCAGGGGAAGGTCGAGCTCTGCTCCAGCGACGTGCGGAGCTCCACCGGGATCTCCTTGCCCTGCGGCCCGGCGAAGGTGACGTGTGCGATCTGGGAGAAGGTCGCGCCGTGGTCCACCAGCGTCCCCGGCTCGACCAGAAGCTCGTCGCGGTAGTCGAGGCTGGCGTCGACCACCTCGGCCTGGCCCGGGTCCACGCCGTTGCGTGCCAGGAACGCCGCGGCGGACCGCAGCGCACGCTTCGCCGCGGCACGCGGGTCCACGTCGTACTGCGCGCTCACCCGGGCGCAGCGCGCGGCTCCGCAGGGCTCGAGCCGATCGACGTTCATGGTCTTCCGCTTCACCGCCGGATCCGGATCCTCAGCCACCCAGGTCGAGCCGGGAGCGGTGGGATGGCCAACCACGTCCCGGACCACCATCTCGAATCGCTGCACCGCGAGCTCCTTCACCTGCTCGGGGCCGATCATGCTCCGTGCGTTCCCTTCCGCGCCGGGCGAGGCCAGGCTCGCCAGCACCTCCGCCGCCCGCTCGGTGCCGCGCACGTCGAGGACCCGCGGCTCGGGGCTCACCACGAGGTCGACCGACAGGCCCATGCCGGGCATCCGCTCGCCGTCGAGCAGCTCGGCGCCGTTGATCCGCAAGGCCACCCGCTGGAGCTGCTGCGTCACCAGGGTGTTCTGCCCCTCGCGGCTGAAGGACACGTTCCAGACGAACTCCTGCTCCTCGCGCTGCCGGAAGGGGCTTCCGACGAGGGTGGTCTCGTTGACCAGCTTCACGGTCCGCACGAACCGCGTCCCGGGCTGCGGCGCGTAGGTGAAGGTCGGGGTGACCGCCGGGGTGGTCGCGCACCCCGCGGCGAGCGCCGCTGCCACCAGCCAGACACGAGTCATCGAAGAGCCTCCCGCGGCGGACCGTAGCCTCCGCAACCGGCCGCGACCAGTGGTCATCTCGGGCATCCGGCCGCCCCCGGTGAAGGGTACGCCGCACGCACGATGTGTGGTGGAACCCGGTAACGGAGGACACGAGATGATTCCACAGGCGTGGTGGGGAGTCGCCCTCTCGGTGTTGCTCGCAGGCGGCTCCGCGGGGCCCGACGCCGGGGCCGACCCGCCGCCGCAGATGGAGCGCTACACCCCGAAGGTGGCGAACCTCGAGGCGTTGCAGCGTCAGCACATCCGCCACCTCCAGGCGATGACCCGGGCGGGCGCGATGACCTTCCCGATCGCGGAGGCGATGGCGCAGCAGAAGCGCTCGCCGCGGGACTAGGGAACCGCGTCGGCCCGTGCCAGCAGCTCGGGGAGGCTGCCCGAGAGCGAGCGCGCCGCCGGCGGAAGGCCGGTGCGAAACGCGAAGCGTCCCTCGTTCCAGCACAGCACCTCGAACAGCGCCGTCGCGCCGGTGTGCGCTCCGCAGGCGGCGTGGACCAGCTCACCGTCCTCGAACCACACCGAGCCGATGCGCGCCGGGCCACGAACGTCGAGCTGCCCGGTCCGGCCGGCGCGGGCGTACAGCGCCAGCACGTCCGACAGCAACGTGGTGGCGATGCTGCCCGCGCCGGCGCACGGGACCCAGCGGCCCACCTCGAGACGCAGCCGCACCGGATCGACCGGGGCGGGGAGGTGGACGACGGGAGGAGAGGGCGCCTTGAACTCGAGTCCGTGGGTCAGCACGACGGGAACGGGTCCCCAGCGACCGCGCAGCTCTTCCACCACGGCTGCACAGGAGCCGTTCGCGGTGTCGGCCGGTGTGACGAGCACGGCGGGTCGCTCGCACGCGATCCAGGAGGCGGCGTCTTCGGGGTCACTCGTCCCGCGCACGGCGGCGGGGCCAAAGCCATGGCGGAGCACCGCGACCGTGGCGCGGAGCCGCTCCGAGGAGGCGTCGACGACCAGGATGGAACCGGGACGGGCGCTCACGAGGCAGAGCAGGAGCACCACCCGTGCCAGCGCATCGATCGCGAGTGCGCGGGTGTAATCCCCCGGAGACGAAGGTGGCGACGTCACCCCGGGTCAGTACGCCGGCCGCGGATGCGCGACGAGCGTCCTGCGCCCGCTCGTGACCACGCGCGCGGCACGCACCAGCTCGAGGAACGCCTCCACCCATGGTGTCTCGGCAGCGGCGGGCGAGGGGCGGCCGGCCGGGGTCCCGCGGCTCACCAGCGCGGCGGCGGCAGCGGCGATGGAGCGAGCCAGCTCGGGGTCGCCGACCAGGACCTCCCGCAGCGCGAAATCCGGCGCGCGCTGGACCAGCTCGGCGACGTTGCGCGCCTGCTCCGGCTGGTCTCCCAGCAGCACCAGCAGCGGCGTGCCGGAGCTGCGTGCCAGCTCCAGCGCCCCCATCCCCGCACCGGACACGAAGAGCTCGGCTGCGTGGACGGCGTCGGCGAAGTGGGCGTCGGTGCCCACCCAGCCGGGCCGGGCCCGGTAGCCTTCTCCGACGGCGTGAACCCGGAAGCCGGCGCGCGCGAGCCCCTCCTCGACCGCCGCGGCGATGACCGGATCCTTGAAGTGGGGGTTGAGGTACACCGCGGCGAGCGGCACGCCGGGGGCTACCCCCAGCGCCTCACGCACCTCGGCGCGGGTCCGTCCCGGGCGGGCGACGATGGGCGCCACCCGGAAGGTCCGGGGCGGGCTGCCCGGCTCCGCTCCGGCGCTGCCGAGGGTGTGGATGATCCGGGCGAAGGCCCGATCGCGCACGACCCGCAGCGCCCGCCGGAATCGCTCGGCGACCCAGGGTGGCGCCCGGTCGTCGAGGTTCGCCTCCATCGCCCGCCAGAGGTTCTCGCCGTAGACCTGCGCAACGGGGTACGGGAATCCGAGCGCCGGGGCGAGGAGCAGCGCCGGGTGGAGCGAGTCGTTCACGACGAGGTCCGCGCCCCGCGCGAGCTCCGCCAGCCGGCGCAGGTCTCCCAGCGCGCGCCAGGGGAGCAAGAGGTAGTTGAGCACGCGGGCATCGGTGCGGCGGCGCGACATGTCGTGCCGATCCCCGAACTCGACGCGGAAGTGCTCGGAGAGGAGCCGGGAGGGCCGACCCATCGAGGCCAGGAAGCGAACGCCCTCGTGCGAGGTGGTGACGATGTCCACCGCCAGCCCTGCGTCGCCCAGGGCGCCCGAGAGGAGATGCGCCCGCATCAGGTGCCCTCGCGCATCCGCCAGGGCGAGATAGAGGAGCCGACCGGAGGAGGTGCCCACGTTCGTCGCTCGCACGCTCGTCCCGGGCGGGGTGGTGCGGCGAGGCCCTCTGCCCGGGGCCGTCCGAGGGCTCGCCTCGGGAGAGGAAGCTTCCGGCACTCAGGTGACGGAACGCCCGCTGTGCGTGTGACGTCTCGGTCAGGCGCCGGTGACGAACCACCGCCCGAGGCCCACGGTGAACAGCAGGCACCCGTAGGCGGCGTGCTCCACCGCGGTGGCCACCAGCGAGCGGGTCCGGAGATAGGTTCGGGCGAAGAGCCAGCCACCGACCAGCGTGAGCACCACCGCCAGCTCGTTCACCAGAACGATGTGCGCCCAGGAGAAGGCGATCGCGCTCGCCGCCGTCGTCACCCAGGGGCTTCCGAAGAGCCGCCCGTACCGGTGGAAGAAGAAGGTGCGGAACACCAGCTCCTGCGGCACGACCGAGAGCGCCGGGTAGAGCAGCATCACCATCAGCCAGCGCCAAGGCGAGTTGCGGGGGAGATCGAAGAGGTGCCGCGGCTCGACGAGGTAGACGCCCACCGCCAGCAACGTGCCGACGCCGAGGGCCAGCGCGAGCGGACCCCGGAGCCAGGTCCAGAGCTGCTCGCGCCTCCAGAGCTCGTCCCGCTGGAACGTCGGATCGCGCCAGAGCACCGCCAGGCAGATCCACGCGGCGACGAAGAGGACCGGCAGCGAGAGGCCGCGGGCGAAGGTGGCGAGCGCGGCGGGAAGCAGCCCGAACAGCACCCCCAGCTCGATCCACCGCACTGCTCGACCCACTGCTCCCTCCGGGGAGGACCGGAGGTTCCGGCATCCCTTCAAATGTGGCGGCATTGTGACAAAAGCAAGCATCGAAAACCAGACCCCGGGAATCTCAGGGAGATCTAGCTTTGGTAGGGATGCTGGTCCCCGTCGTCCTCACGCTCCTCGCCAGCGCGCCGTCAGCGGCGGAGCAAGCCCGGCTCGAGGACGGCTACGCGCTCACCCTGAGCGGCGGGGTGAGCCTCGGCAGCTACGAGGCGGGCCTCAACTGGACCCTGGTGCGGGTGTTCCGCGCCGAGATGAGCGAGATGCTGCTCCGCCGGCAGCCGCGGCTGGTCGGCGTCACCGGCGCGTCGGCCGGGAGCATCAACGCGCTGCTCGTCGCGGCGCTCTACTGCGAGACGACGGAGTCCGCGGCACGGGCCAGCATCGACGACAACCTCCTGCGGAGCGCGTGGCTCCACGTCGGACTGGATGCGCTGCTTCCCGGGGACCCGCGCTCCTACCGTCCCGACGACGCGGTGCTGGCCTCGGCCGCGCTCGAGCCGGTGGTGGTCGCCGTGCGAAAGGCATTGCTCGAGGGTGGTCTGTCCTTCCGCCCCAACTGCCGGATCCCGGTGGGTCTCACCGTCACCCGTGTCGATCCGCTGGTGCAGAACCTGGGTGGGCTGCGTGTCACCTCCCAGCGAGCCGTCCTCCCGCTCCTCTTCGACACCGACGCCGAGGGGAAGGTCCGCTTCGAGCGCCAGCCGCTGCCCCCCTCGTTCGAGGCAGGCGAGAATCGCCTCGCGCTGGCCGACGTCGCGGAGATGGGCAAGGTGGGGGTTCACCCCGAGGTCGTGCTCCAGTCGCTGCTGGCCTCCTCGGCTTTCCCGCTTGCCTTCCGGCCCCGGGTGCTGTGCGAGTGCGCGACGGACTGCGGGCCAGACCCCGAGGCGCCGGACGGGATGTGCCCCGGTCCGCAGGGAGCGCCGCTCACCGGGCTCTCGTGCCAGGCGCAGTCCGCGGCCCAGGGTGGGCGAGCGCTGAAGATCTGCATGCGCCGGTTCGTGGACGGCGGGGTGTTCGACAACGCGCCAGTGGGTCTGGCTCTGGAGCAGGCGGAAGCGTTCTTCCGTCCAGGAGTGCTGAAGCCGATGACCGCGCTGTTCGTGGACCCGGACATCCGGCGGCTCCAGCCCTCGAAGCGACAGGAGGAGGTGGATCGGAGCCAGCGCGGCATCGGGGCGACCTTCACCTTCCTCGGTGACCTGATCCAGACGGCGCGGAACCGGGAGCTGTCCCGCGCGGCGCAGGCCGGACGATGGAACCGGACCACCCGGCGGCTCCTGCTCACCAGCGCCGGACAGATTCGCGAGTACGACCAGCTGATCGGCGAGCTGGTGGACCTCGACGGCCCGCCTCCGAGCACGGCGATCCCACCGGGCCTGCACGGGAACGCAGCCGAGCGGATCCGGATCGGACGCACGCTGCAGAGCTGCCTCGTCCGTCTGGGCCCTCGGGCGCTGGATGCGACCTCGGAAGCGCTCGGGCGGCAGTGCGCCGAGTTTCTCCGGGGCGAGTCGACGAGCGATCCACTGGCCTCGGACCCGGTGCTCAGGGCGAAGGCTGCCGAGCCGCTCTCCGACACGGAGGTGGCCGACCTCGCCTCGCTGGTCACCCGCACCTTTGGCAACCCCCGCGGCGCCGTGCGACAGAGCTCGGAGCGGAAAATGCTCGACCTGACCAGCAGCACCCGCGCACGGGTCGAGGTGGGCCGCGCGCTCGGCGACACGCTGGAAATCGTCTCGCTCTTCCAGATCTACCTCGCCGAGCAGCTCGGGGGGATCAGCCACGGAGAGATGCCCGAGCCGCGACTGGTCCAGCTCCGCAAGGAGGTCCTGGAGTTCCTCACCCAGGGCGAGGCGCTCGGGCCGTCGGCGGCGCGCCTGGCGTCGGCCCAGCTCGAGGATGCCCTCGCCATGCTCGCGGCTCGCTCCGGGCCGGGAACCATTCCCGCCGAGGCGCGCCGGGTGCTTGAGGACGTCCGCGGCGAGCCGTCGGGAAGCCTGTTCCGCATCTCGCGGGTGCTTCCGCTCCTCTCCGCGCTCGACGCGCTCAGACCCTCCGAGGTGGACGCCTCGCTCCTCCGCGCCTGGCAGCGGCTGGATCGGCTGGTCCAGCTCCGCCCCCGGTTGCAGTCGCTCGCCGCGGAGACGATCCAGGTGGCCGAGAACGCCCGGGCGCTCCTCCCCGACGGGACCCAGGAGCGCACGCTGGCCCTCTCGACGCGCTTCAGCCCGCTCGCCGGAGCGCAGCTCTTCAACTTCGCCGGGTTCCTGGACGAGCCGCTCCGGGAGTTCGACTACTACGCGGGCATCTACGACGGCCTCCACACCGCCGGGGTGTTCGTCTGCCGCGAGCAGGACCCGGAGGACCGGGCCCGTCCCGCTGCGGTCCGGCTCCGGAGCAGCTGGGAGCTGGACCTCTCGCAGCTCGAGACCCAGCGCTGCGTGGGGGCGGCGATGGGGCAGCTCGCGGAACGGCTCGGGGTGCGAGGCTCGGAGAAGGCTTCCGCCCTCGTCGCCTGGCTCGCCCGTGCCGAGCTCGCGGCCTGGCTCGGAAGCAGCAGCCTGGCGGACCAGGAGCTCGCGCGACCCGAGTGGAGCTGGCTCGGGCCACAGCGGGATCCGCACGACCTCGGCTCGCTGGGGATCGTGGGGTACGTGCTCCTGTCGCAGAAGTCTCCGTGCACCGAGCACGATCGAGAGGCCCTGTGCATCTCCGACATCGGCTTCGACCAGTTCCTCACCTCTCTCCGCGAGGCGGGCTACAAGCCCGTGTCCCGTGCGATGCACCTCGCGGTGGAGGATCCCCGGCAGTTCTCGCGGGAGACCGTCCAGCGCATCCTCGATCGCGCCGCGACCATCGAGCTCGCCTCGACCAGCGCCGCCGAGGCTGCCCAGCGGAAGGGAGTGCTCTTCGCCCTCTCCGCCGGCGAGGTCTGGACCCGCGGCGACGTGGCCAGCAACGCGGTCCGTCTCTCGCTCGACCCGTCCACCATCCCCTCGGTCCCCCTCGCCAATGGACCCGAGTGGGCGATCTGGGCCGCCCATGCGTTCCCCTACCGCGCGGCGCTCGACGTGGCGCGGGGCGGGCTGGCGCTCTCGTGGATCGAGCCGGCGCTCCGCCTCGGCCCGCACTTCTCGGTGCTCTCGACCCTGCAGCTGGTGGACATCGAGTTCGGCCAGCGCACCAGCTCCACGTTCGGTCTCCGGCCGGCCGTGCACCTCGGCGGGTTGACCGTCAACGCGGGCCCCCGCTTCGCGGTCCACTGGAATGGCGGCACCGACTGGGGCGGTGAGGTGGGGGTCTCGGTCCTCCAGGACAGGCTGGGGGTCTCGGTGGGCGTCCGGAGGATCTCCGGGTTCAACGAGGTCCTCGTCGCCCTCTCGGTCTCGGACGTGAACGGGATGATCTACTGGCTCACGCCCTGGGCGGAGCGGAAGCCGGTGGAGGTCAGCGCCCCCGCACGTCCGCAACCGTGAGCACGAAGTCCAGCTGCTGGTTCAGCGAGGCCAGCGAGCCACCGCACTTCACGGCGTTGAAGTCCACCTTCGACACCAGCGAGTAGCGGTAGTCGGGGATGGAGAGCGCCACCACCTTCCCGGAGAAGGTGGCGCCGCCCGGAGGAACGTCGGTGACCTGGTAGTGGCACTCGCCCCAGCCTCCGGCGAGCACCCCGTCCGCGTGCACCAGCTTGGTGCTGCCGTCGTCGGTCTTCATGACCAGCACCACGTTGTCGCAGGAGATGGTGCCCAGCTCGTCCGCCGTCGACTGGGCGCGGAGCGACGGGTCGAGCGTGATGCGTCCACCCACCCAGCAGGGACCGTCGGTCTTGACGTAGGCGGGAATCGTTCCGGGTGGAGGGGCAGGGGCGGCCCCGCCGGACTCGCCCTTTCCTGCGGCGCAGGCGCAGAGGCCGGCGGCGAACAAGAGGGCGAGAAAGGTACGGCGCCGCTGCGCGAGTCCGGGGGCGACCCGGCGCGCGGATGTCGTCTCGTGCACGGCGCACATGACAGCGCGCGCCTCGGCCCCGGGTCAACTGACATCTGGTGGACGCCTGCGTCCTGCCGCGGCGGGGGCCGGTACCTAGCTTCCGCGCCGAGGCCGATGGGCGGAGGTCGATAGGGAGCATGGGGAGGGTACTTCGGCGCACGTGCTGGGTGCTGGTGTGCGTGCTCGCCGCATGCGGGGATCGCCGGAACACGGTCAGCGTGGACGGTGCGCTGGAGCTCGCGCCCGCGGCGCTCGACTTCCAGCAGGTCGCCGTCCACGACCAGCGCAGCCTGCCGCTCACCCTGCGCAACAGCGGGCGTGGCCGGGTCGACCTGACCTCGGTCACGGTCCAGGGAGCTCCGGGGAGCACCTTCCGCTTCTCGGTCCCGGGGCAGAACGCGATCCTTCCGGGGCAGACGGTGCAGGCCGAGGTGGTCTTCCAGCCCGGCGCCGCGGGACCGGCGAGCGGAACCCTGCTGGTCACGACCGACAGCGCCACCTCGCCGCAGGCGACGGTCGGGTTGAAGGGCGTCGGGGTGGACGCCGTGGCGTCGGTGAAGGAGGACGCCCTCGACTTCGGGAAGATCGAGCTCCAGGCGGAGAAGATCCGCCAGCTCACCTTCACCAACTCCAGCCCGCTCTCGGTCACGGTGAGCGGCCGGATCGTCGGGGCCGGGTCCGACGAGTTCTCCATGACTCCGCTCACGCTCGCCCCGGGAGAGACCCGGGCGGTCGACGTGAGCTTCCATCCTCAGCGGGTGGGCGTGAAGCGGGCCGCGCTGGCGGTGACTCCCTGCAAGGGATGCGGTGACGTGCTGGTGAGCCTCACCGGCGAAGGGCTGGAGCAGGCGCTCATCGCGGACCCGGCCACCGTGGACTTCGGTCTGGTCCCCACCGACTTCACGGTGAACGGGGTCGCGGTGCTGAAGAACCTGTCCACCGAGCCGGTGACGGTCACCCTGCTGACCCTCGCGGGCGACAGTGACTTCCAGGATGGCGGCACGCCCGTGCCCCTGGTCATTCCCGGCGGAGCCACCGCGACAGTCGACCTCAACTACGTCAGCACGCACCTGAACGACGCCAAGGGCACCCTGACCGTCCACCACGACAGCGTGCGGCATCCCACCCTGGACGTCCCGCTCTCCGGTGTGGGCGGAGGCACGAAGGTCTGCGTCGCTCCGCTGCTGCTCGAGTACGGCAAGCACGCGGTGGGCACCCGCACCGACTCGCAGGTCACGGTGCGGAACTGCGGAGGGCCGGGGTACGTGTTCACGGTCGACTCGGCCACGCTGCTCGCCGGGCCCTCGTCGCAGTTCGAGCTCGCCCCCCCGGTGGCCTACCCGGTCACGCTCACCACGGGGAACTCGGTGGTCATCCCGGTCGACTTCGTGCCGACGAGCTCGGGCGACGTGGTCGAGCAGCTGCAGATCGTGACCTCGGTGGCGGGCGGCACGGTGAACGTCCAGCTGCAGAGCACGGGAACCTCCTCCGCCCCCTGCAACCTCCAGGTGACGCCTTCGGCGCTCGACTTCGGCACGGTGGTGCCGAGCTCGCAGTCGCTCCTCGGAGCCAAGGTCCTGAACGCCGGGGCCGACGTGTGCGAGCTGCAGCAGATGACGATCAGCGACACCGGCGGGAACCTCTTCTCCCTTCCTGCGGGGGGCGTGTCGATGCTCAGTATGGCTCCCGGCGGGTACTTCACCTTCGAGGTGCAGTTCACGGCGCCTTTCACTCCGGGCAGCTACTCGGGGCTGGCGACGGTGAACGGGACGGGCCAGCCGCCGATCTCGCTCCCCCTCACCGCCTCGGTGGCGAGCACCTGCCTCACCGCCGACCCGGGCTACGTCGACTTCGGCAACGCCAGCCCGGCCTGTCCGCCGCAGACCCGGCAGGTCAAGGTGGTGAACGCGTGCTCCACCGCGGTGACCGTGAACGCGGCCACCATCGGGGCAGGGAGCACGGACGGCGAGTTCCTCTTCGCGCTCGCGCCGCCCGTGCCCCAGATTCTCGCCCCCGGAACCAGCTTGACGCTGGACGTGGAGTACCTGGCGAGTGTCCCCGGGCTGAACCTCTCGCCCTTGTTCATCGACAACTCGCTCTTCACTCCGCCGCTGCTGGTCTCGCTGATCGGTGAATCGAGCGCCACCGCGACCCAGACCGACACCTTCATCGAGGGCCAGCCCGGCCAGGTGGACGTCCTCTTCGTGGTGGACAACACCGCCTCGATGCTCGAGGAGAACCCACGCCTGATCGCCGCGATGCCGACCTTCGCCAGCGCGGCGCTCAGCACCGGGGTGGATCTGCACGTCGGCGTGACCACCACCGGGGTGGACCCGACCGGCCCCACCTGTCCCGGCGGAGCGCAGGGCGGCGAGGCGGGCCGGCTCTTCCCCGCGGACAACAGCCGGCCGCGGATCTTCAGCAACACCACGCCAAACCTCGGTCAGGGGCTCCAGCAGGCGGTGCAGGTGGGCGAGTGTGCCTTCGAGCAGCAAGGGCTGGAGGCGATGCGGAGGGCGCTGACGCAGCCTCTGGTTGACAGTGCCGACGCCCCGGGGACCCCGCTGGGCAACGACGGAAACCTGGGCTTCTACCGGCCGACCGCCTCGCTGGCGGTGGTGGTGGTCAGCGACGACGACGACACCTCGCCCGACGGGGTCTCGGCGTACGTCCGCTTCCTCCAGCAGCTGAAGGGTGCCGGCGCTGCGGGGCGTGCCTCGCTCTATGCCATCGTTCCCTCCGGCGAGACGTGCCCGAGCGCCTCGGGGCAGGGGCTGCGCTACGCAGAGGCGGCGAGCCGCACCGGTGGCGCCATCGAGTCCATCTGCGCCTCGGACTTCGGCCCTCTCCTCCAGGACGTGGTGGGTCGGGCGTTCTCTGCGCAGACGCGCTTCCCGCTGAGCGGGACGCCGGACGCGTCCGGGGTGACGGTGACGGTGGACGGCGCCCCGGCGACGGGCTGGGTGTACGAGCCGGTCTCGAACACGGTGGTCTTCGCCTCTCCGCCACCTCCGGGCTCGAAGATCGAGGTCACCTACACGCGCGGCTGCAGCTGAACGCGCTATCGTCCCGGCATGGACGTGAGGGGGACGTCGCCGCCGGCCGTCGCCAGGCGGCGCTCGGTCTGGCAGTGGCTCGGGATCGGCTGTCTGACGATCTTCGGGATCGGGGTGACCGCCGTCGTCGTCGCGATCATCGTGTTCGTGAAGAAGAATCCCTGGGTGGGGGAGATGGCCCAGGCGAGCAAGGAGTTCATCCAGCGCTCGACGAGCTCTCCGGTCGCGGCCGAGCTGAACCGGACGCTCTGCTTCCGTGCGTCGGTGATGGACGCGGAGGACGTCCGGCGTTTCCAGAAGGCGATGGGGGAGAGCAAGTTCGACCCGCCCGACTACCGGTGGACGGTCACCTGTCACGTCCTGGATGCGGCGACCACGCCGGACCACTGCGAGCGCGTCGCCGCTGCCTTCCGCAGGCTCGAGGCAGGGAAGGGGACACTGGTGGTGATGGTCGGCGCGGGGTTCACGCCGAAGCCGGTGTGCACCGTGGCGTACGGCCCCGACGGAAGACCCATCCGCTCGATCGAGACCGGTCAGCCGGGGCGCGGTTCTCCGGAGGAATGAGTCCGGTACGCCTCTGTGGGCAGTGGGGTCGCCGCGACCGGTTTGATCCTCGGAGAAGCGGGCCGGTACCGTAGACGAACCGTTCGTGCCACGACCTTCACCATGACGCTCGCCGCCGGGACTCCCATCGGCAAGTACGTCGTCCGGCGAAAGCTCGCCGAGGGCGGAATGGCGGAGATCTACCTCGCCGCGGTGCTCGGTCCCGAAGGCTTCGAGAAGGACGTGGTCATCAAGCGCGTGCGTCCCGGATTGGCCGGCGACCCGGACTTCGTGCGGATGTTCATCGCCGAGGCGCGGGTGGCCAGCCGGCTGAACCACGCCAACCTGGTTCACATCTTCGACTTCGACAAGCACGAGGACACCTACTACCTGGCCATGGAGTACGTGCGTGGCCACTCGCTCTGGGAGCTGCGCCGGCGCTGCCAGGAGCGGGGAGTGGCGATCCCCTCGATGCTGGTCGCGCAGATCGGGATGGAGGTCGCGCGCGGGCTCGCCTACGCCCACCGGCTCTCCGAGAACGGGCAGAGCCTCGGCCTGGTGCACCGCGACGTCACGCCGCACAACGTGCTCCTCAGCTTCGACGGCGCGGTGAAGCTCACCGACTTCGGCATCGCCAAGGCGGGAGGCCGGGCGACCACCTCCGGGATGCTGAAGGGAAAGTTCGCCTACATGTCCCCGGAGCAGGCCCGGGGAGACGTGCTGGACGCGCGCACCGACGTCTTCGCGCTCGGGGTGACGCTCTGGGAGCTGCTCACCGGCGCGCGGCTGTTCGAGGGCGACGGGGACGTGGCGGTGCTCCGGGCGGTGCAGGAGCGGCTGATCGTCCCGCCTGCGCGGCTCAACCCCGGGGTCTCCGCCGCGCTCGACGCTGCCGTGATGCGAGCCCTGGAACGTGACCCGGCCCGTCGCTGGCCCAGCGCGCACGAGCTGGAGCGGGCCCTGGCCGAGGTGGTCCTCGGCGGAGCGCGCTCGCTCGAGGACACCGACGTCGGGGCGTTCCTCCGCCGGATGTTCCCCGAGGAGGCCGGGGTGGCAGAGCCGGTGGAAGGCACGGGCTCCATCCCCATCTCGCTCTCGACCTCGGTGCCCGGCGACACCGTGCGCGAGTCGTCGGCGCCGGAGCCGGCGGGGCAGGCGCAGTCGACCGAGCTGCTGAGGCCTTCGCCGGCGGAGCCCGACCCGACCGAGGTCCTCCCCGTGCCCGCTTCCAGGAGCCGGCGTCTGGCGGCCGTCCTGCTGGCCATCACCGCGATCGCCGCGGGAACGACGTTCGCGCTTCGGTCTGGACGGACCCTGCCGGGTCGGTCGGACAAGCCATCACCGGCCGCCGGGCCGCAGTCGCCGCGACCGGAAGTGGCGTCGGCGGTGGCTCCGGCGGGTCAGGCGGCACCAGCTGCGCCAGCCACGGCCGATCCGGGTCCCGCCAGCGTCCTGCCGCCGCAGCAGCCGTCACCGCCTCCCCCGGCGAGCGCCGTGACCGAGCCGGAACACGCCGGTCCGGGCAGGGAAGGGGCGACTCCGCCGGGGGTGGCCCGGGCCCGCCTGGTGATCCGTGCCAAGCCCTGGGCCGAGCTCAAGGTCGACGGCAAGCGCGCGGGCTACGTGCAGGGCAGCAAGACGGTCCGGCTGACTCCGGGTCGCCACCTGGTCGAGCTGACCGGGCCCGATGGAGTCTCCGGCGCCTACACGGTGCAGCTGGTGCAGGGCCGCACCGCGACGCTCGAGCACCCACCCACGGATCGCTGACTCCCCGACCCCCGATCGCTCCGGCGACAGGGGACCCCTCTTGACGAGGGTGGAACCCACTCAATAGCATCCTCTCAGTAGCCGATATTCTCAATCCGTCATTCAATGGATTATCTCGACCCGGGAGAGCTGGCGCGCATCGAGAGCGAGTTCGCCCGCGGCCTGTCCGCCGGGGCGATCGTCGAGATCTTCCGCCCCAAGGGCGTGCGCCTCTCCGAGGCAACCTTCCGCAAGTACGTGCAGGCGGGGCTCCTGCCCCGAAGCCGGCGGGTCGGCCGCAAGGGCAAGCACCGCGGCAGCCACGGCCTCTACCCCGTGGAGTCGGTCCGGCGGATCAACGCGATCAAGAAGATGATGGCCGCGGGCCTCACCCTCGAGGAGATCCGCCGCTCCTTCGTCGGGGTGAAGAACCACATCGACCAGGTGGAGCGCAGCCTGGACGAGACCCTGAGCGGGCTCGAGTCCGAGCTCGGCGAGCGCGCCCTCGGCACCGTTCAGCGGCGCTCGCTCCAGGGGGAGCTCAGCGGCCTGCGCCGGCGCGCCGGAGACCTGGTGCGCGACCTCTCGAGGGTCGGCAGCGCGCTCACCGCGCAGCGCGCCGTCGGCTCCGTCGAACGGAGCGATCTGTCGTGACACCACCGGCGACCAGTCACGCCGTCAAGCGGTCCGGAGGAGGGAAGCGATGAGTGAGGCCAAGCCCGAGTGGACGGTACCGACCGAGCCTGCGAGCGAGCCCGCGGGCGAGCTCCCTGCCCCGGTGGAGCGCCGCCGCTCGAAGACCATGTCCCGCAAGGAGATGGCGCGCGAGCTGCGGCGGCGCCGTCTGGCCGGCGAGGTGGATCCGGAGGAGCAGGAGCTGCTCCGAAGCGTCGAGGAGAACCGGCCTCGTACCCGGGCCGACTGCATCAACGGCCCGCGGCCATGCCTCTTCGTCTCCTGCAAGCACAACCTCTACCTGGACGTGAATCCCGAGACCGGGTCGATCAAGCTGAACTTCCCGGACAAGGAGATCTGGGAGCTCGAGCACACCTGTGCGCTCGACGTGGCCGAGAAGGGCGGCATCACCCTGGAGGAGGTGGGAGAGATCATGAACCTCACCCGGGAGCGCATCCGCCAGGTGGAGACCCGCGGGCTGGCCAAGCTCCGCGAGGCCACCGAGGACTAGAAACGGAAGGCTGAAGCGCCGCTGGATCCCCACGCGGGTCGGGTGACGGCGGTGCCGGGGCGAGGTCGACCCCCCGTCCAGCGGGCCGCGGTCGTTCGTTGACACCTGGAAACATGCGGTGTTTCGTCCCGGAGGTCTCCAGTCCATCCCCAACAAGGACCCGTGCTCGCCCTCCTCAGCGTCTCCGACAAGCGGGGACTCGTCCCCTTCGCCCGTGGTCTCGTCGACCTCGGATTCCAGCTCCTCAGCACCGGCGGAACCCTCCAGACCCTCAAGGAGGCGGGGCTCCCGGCGCGCAAGGTCTCGGACCACACCGGAAGCCCGGAGATCCTCGGCGGCCGGGTGAAGACGCTCCATCCCCGGATCCACGGTGGGCTCCTCGGGCGTACCGGGCTGGCCTCTGACCGGGCGGAGATGGAAGCCGGTGGGATTGCCCCCATCTCGGTCCTGGCAGTGAACCTCTACCCTTTCCGGGAGACCGTCGCGAAGGGAGTGGGGGAGGACGAGATCCTCGAGAACATCGACATCGGCGGTCCCGCGATGATCCGCGCGGGGGCCAAGAACGCGGCGTCGGTCACCGTCGTGGTCGACCCGGGCGACTACGAGCCGGTGCTCGAGGAGCTCCGGCGCGGCGGCACCTCGCCCGAGACTCGCCGCCGGCTCCAGCGCAAGGCCTACGCCCACACCGCGGCCTACGACGCGAGCATCTCCGGGTGGCTCGCCGAGCGCGACGAGGTCCCCTTCCCCGACGAGCTCTCGGTCGGGTTCCGGAAGGTCCAGGAGCTCCGCTACGGCGAGAACCCGCACCAGCGCGGAGCCTGGTACCGCGGCTACCGGGAGCCGCCCGGGCCGTCGGTCTCCTTCGCAGAGGTCCTCCAGGGCAAGGAGCTCTCCTACAACAACCTGCTGGACCTCGACGCTGCGCTGGCCCTGGCGCTCGAGTTCCCCGAGCGTCCGGCGGCGGTGATCATCAAGCACAACACGCCGTGCGGCGTGGCCCTGGACGAGATGCTGGAGAAGGCCTACCGGACGGCCCGCGCCGTGGACGAGGTCTCCGCCTTCGGAGGCATCGTGGCCTTCAACCGGGAGGTGGACGAACCCACCGCCCGGGCGATGGCGGAGACCTTCCTCGAGGCAGTCATCGCCCCGGGTTACTCGGAGGCCGCGCGCACCGTGCTGGCGACCAAGAAGAACCTCCGGCTCCTCGACGCCCGCCGGGCCTGGCCACCCGGAGCACGCGCTTACCCCTCGATGGAGCTGCGCAGCATCTCGGGAGGGCTGCTGGCGCAGGACCGCGACGCCGTCGAGCCCTCCACTGAATGGAAGGTCGTGACCCGCAGGGCGCCCACCGCCGCGGAGATGGCGGCCCTGCGCTTCGGATGGCGGGTCTGCAAGCACGTGAAGAGCAACGCCATCGTCTTCTCCGATGCGGAGCGGATCCTGGCGGTGGGCGGCGGCCAGACCAGCCGGGTGGAGTCGGTGAAGATCGCCGCGGCCCGGGGAGGCGAGTCGCTGCGGGGCAGCGCCGTGGCCTCCGACGCCTTCTTCCCCTTCCGCGACGGCCTGGACGCCCTCGCCCACGCCGGTGCGCGCGCGGTGGCCCAGCCGGGGGGGAGCGTGCGGGACGCAGAGATCATCGCCGCCGCGGACGAGCACGACGTGGCGATGGTCTTCACCGGCGTACGCCACTTCCGGCACTGACGCCGGCCCCGGATGCGCTTCCGATGTGAACAGTGCAGCACCGAGTACTCGCTCCCGGACGAGGCCGTCGCCCGGGCGACCCGGGCTCGCTGTCCGCGTTGCAAGCACTCCCAGCTCCTGCGGCCCGGAGGCGTGCCGCTGACCACGCCGAGCGGCGGGAAGAGCGAGATCGGCCGCCTCAACCTGACCACCCGCACCGTCGAGCCCGAACCCGAGCCGGAGGAGGAGCTGTTCGGGGAGATGGACTGGGAGACCGACACCCAGCTCGACTTCGTGGTGGGGCGAAGCCACGTCCAGTTCGACGAGATCCCTCCCCCGCCGCCCTCCACCGCCCCGGTGGCTCCGCCTCCTCCGCCGGCGCTCGGGAACCCCAGCTCGGCGCCGATCGACTTCAGCGACATCCACATCGAGGAGGGCGCCGAGGCGTCGAAGCTGCGCGGCGGACCCGAGGCAGACGCCTGGCCCGAGACGGAGCGCTCGGATCCGTGGAGCGCGACGCCGCTGCCTCCGGTGCAGCGCACGCCGGTGCCCAACCGACCTCCTCCTGCCGGGGCGCCGCCCACGCCCGTGCCGCCGGCCCAGCGTCCTCCGGCGGCTCCACCTCCTCAGAGAACGCCGCCCCGCGCGGGGCCTCCGGCCATTCCTACCGCGACCCCTCGCCCCGCGCCGAGGGGCAGTCCCCCCACCCCGGTGCCGCGCTCCGCGGCGACTCCCGCCGAGCCGTGCGCAGCCTGCGGAGGGAAGCTGGTGGACGCAGACGATCTCGCCAGCGGGGTCTGCGGCGCCTGCCGGGCGCGGACCGCGGCGGCGCTGGGTCGGGGACGGCCTTCGTCGGTGAGCGGCGGCTCGAGCACCCCTGCGCTCTCCCGCGGCGCCGAGCCGGACACCGCCGATCTCGGCTCGCCGCTCCTCACCCCTCCGACGCGGCCCCGCTACGCGTTCCGGACCATGCCCCCTCCGGATCGGCGGGGTCTGCTCTGGGTGCTCCTCCTGGTGCTGCTCGCGGCCGCTGCCGTGTCCGGCGTGCTCTGGTACCTGCGCGTGCGCCCCGACCCCGCGGATCTGCAGCGGGTGGCGGAGGTGATCCCCCGTCCGGGGAGGAAGAAGCCGGCGGCCGAGGGGCGCCTCCCCGACGGGCTCGAGGCGCGGGTCGCCGGGTGGAAGGCGCCGGCCGATCCGAAGCCGGTGGCCGAGCTGGTCGCCTCCGCGCAGGCCGACGTGGCGCGGGACACCGAGGCCTCGTACCTCGCAGCGGAGCGCGCGCTGGAGACTGCCCTGGTCCAGGACCCGAGGAACGCGGATGCCCTGGGACTGTGGATGGAGTCCATCGCCCACGGTCGGGGGAGCCAGCTGGCGGCCGACGAGCTGGAGGCCCTGATTCGCCTCGGTGAGAGCGCGCTGGAGCGCCTCGGTCGCCAGCCGGGCCTCCAGGTCGGGCTGGCGAGCCTCCTGCTGGTGCGCGGCACGCCGCAGGACATCGCGCGCACGCGCGTTCTCGGTCAGAGCGCCGTGGATGCCTCTCGCCCGACTCCGCCGGCGGTTCCGGGCACCGGCTCCTCGGCCGAGGCGATCAGCGCGCCCTCGCCGATCTGGGGAACCCAGGCCAGGCTGGTCCTGGCCGAGGCATTCGCCACCTCGTCGGCGGGACTGGCCCTGTCCATGCTCCAGGAGGCTCAGGACCGCGACCCGGCGCAGCGCCGGGTGTTCAACGTCCGGGCCGCGGCGCACGATGCGGGCGGATCGCCCCGCGCGGCGGTCGCGGATCTCCAGGCCCGGCTGGCGGTGGACCCCGACGAGCCCGGCACCACCCGGGCGCTGGCGCGCCTCTTCGGGCAGGTGGGCGAGACCGCCCAGGCGCGGAAGCTGTACGAGCGGCTGCAGGCCAACCCCGCGACCCAGGATGGCCCGGCGATCGTCGAGATGGCGGTTCTCCGCGGCAGCGCCGAGCATGCGCCGGCCGAGGCGGTGAAGCTCCTCGTCCACGCGCTGCAGCGTGGCCGGCTGAACGGGACGGACCGGCTACGAGCGCAGATCGGCCTGGCCCGGGTGGCCCGCGCGGCCGGTGACCTCCCCACGGCGACGCAGGCGGTGACCGCGGCGCTGGCGCTCTCCACCGACGACGTCCAGGCCCATGTCCAGGGAGTGCTGGTCGATCTGGACCGTGGTGCTCCGGAGCAGGCTGCCGCGCACCTCTCGCGCGTCGTGGACCACCTCGGGGACCCGGCGCTGGCCGCGCTGCTGGAGGGGAAGGTCATGGCCGCGCAGCAGCGCTGGCAGGCGGCGGCCGAGGCCTTCGACCGCGCGGCCTCCTCGGACGGCCGCCGCACCGATGCGCGCCTCTGGGCGGGCGCGGCGTGGGCGATGGTGGGCTCCCGGGACCGGGCCATCCAGAGCGCCGGTCCGGCGCTGCACGCGGATCCGTACCGGGACGGGCCGGGCGTTCCGCCGCTCTGGCCCGGCGACGGGCTCAAGGGCGCCGCCGAGCGGCTGGTGCTGCTGAGCAAGGACGATCGCGACGGCCAGCCGCTGCTCGCCGAGGCCGTGCTGCGGGTCCACCAGGGCGATGCGCCCGGCGCCGAGGCGCTGATCGACCGCATCCTCAGGACCGGTGGCACCCAGGCGCTGGTGCTGGGCTGGAAGTCCATCCTGCTCGCGGCACGGGGCGACACCGTGGGGGCCCTGGCCCGCGCGCAGGAGGCGGTGGCCGCCGGAGGGCGCACCAGCGGCTTCGCCCAGTACGCGCTCGGGTCGGCGCTCGCCGCGAGCGGTGACGTCGAGGGTGCGCAGCGGGCGCTCCGGGAGGCTCAGACCCTCAGTCCAACGTTGCTGGCGGCCCAGGTCCGGCTCGCGGAGCTGGAGGCCCGCTCCGGGGCGATCGTGTCCGCCCGGGAACGACTCCAGCGTGTCATCGTGCTCGATCCGGAGTACGCCTCGGCCCGGCGGGCCTTGTACCTTCTGCCGCCGGAGGGTTGATCGAACGCGATGCGGGTGCTGGTCCTGGGAAGCGGTGGGCGGGAGCACGCGCTCGCCTGGAAGCTGGCGCAGAGCCCGAAGCTCACCGCGCTGATCTGCGCGCCGGGAAACCCCGGCACCGCCACGCTCGCCGAGAACCGGCCGGTCGCGGCGGATCGGCCCGAGGCGGTGGTGGCGCTCGCTCGCGACGCCCGTGCGGACCTGGTGGTGGTGGGGCCGGAGGCGCCGCTGGTGGCGGGGGTGGCCGATGCGCTCCGGGCGGCGGGCATCCCGGTCTTCGGCCCGGATGCGGCGGCCGCGCGCCTCGAGGGGAGCAAGGCCTTCGCCAAGGAGGTGATGCTGGCCTCCGGTGTCCGCACGGCCGCCGGCCGGGCGTTCACCTCGGTGCCGGAGGCGGAAGCCTGGGCCCGGGCTCGCGGTTCCCTGGTGGTGAAGGCGGACGGGCTGGCGGCGGGGAAGGGCGTCATCGTCGCCCGGGGTGCAGACGAGGCCGTCGAGGCGGTGCGCGCGCTCTCGGCCCTCGGCGAGGCCGGGCGGACGCTGGTGCTCGAGGAGGTGCTGGACGGCGAGGAGGTGAGCGTCATCGCGCTCTGTGACGGCGCGCGGTACGTGCTGCTGCCGCCGGCCCAGGACCACAAGCGACTGCTCGACGGCGACCAGGGACCGAACACCGGAGGCATGGGCGTCTACTGTCCGGCGCCGGTCCTCGATCCCGCCGCGCTCGCTCGCGTCGGCGAGGAGGTCATCGCGCCGGTGCTGCGGACCATGTCCGCCCGCGGCACGCCGTTCCGTGGCGCGCTCTACGCCGGCCTGATGGTGACCCGCGACGGCCCATCGGTGCTCGAGTTCAATGCCCGCTTCGGGGACCCCGAGGCGCAGGTGCTGGTGATGTCGCTCGGCGAGGACCTGCTCCCCTGGCTCGACGCGTGCGCGCGGGGCACGCTCGTGCCACGCCCGCTGGAGGTGCTGCCCGGGGCCTCGGTGGGCGTGGTGCTCGCGAGCCCGGGGTACCCCACTTCCCCGGTGACCGGTACGCCCATCTCGGGGGTGGATCGCATCGGCGGTAGCTGCCAGGTGTTCCACGCCGGCACCGCGCTCCGCGACGGAACGCTGGTGACCGCCGGTGGTCGAGTGCTCACCGTCTGCGCGCGCGGGCCCACCCTCGCCGAGGCGCGGGCCAACGCTTACGGCGCGGTGAGCCGGATCTCCTTCGAGGGAATGCAGTACCGCAGGGACATCGGGGCCCGGGGGCTCGGGGCCGCGCGCCCGTGAGGTTGCCCGAGCCGCCGCTGCTCGTCCGTTACTTGCTGCGCGAGCTGCTGGTGCCGCTCCTCCTCTGGGTGGTCTTCCTCTTCCTGCTGCTCTTCGTGATGCAGTTCCTCCGGGGCACCGAGGTGCTGCTCGGTTCGGCGGTGACGCCCTGGGACTTCCTGCGGCTGGTGATTCACCTGAGCCCGCATCTGCTGGTGATGTCGCTGCCGGTGGGCTTCCTGCTCGCGATCCTCCTCGGGCTGGGCCGGCTGGGGGAGGACCGCGAGCTGCTGGCTCTCCTCTCGCTCGGGGCCACGCCCTGGCAGCTCGCGCGGGTGCCTCTCCTGGTGGGCGCCGCGCTGGGGGCGCTGGTGCTGCTCCTGGCCTCGACCGCAGAGCCCTGGGGCCTCAAGCAGGTGAAGGTGCAGGTGAGCGAGGTCATCAAGAAGAACGTGCTCGGGGACGTGCGCCCGGGCGTCTTCTACGAGGACCTCACCGACCTCACGCTCTATGCCCAGGAGGTGGATCGCGAGCGTGGAGTCTGGACGCACGTGCTGGTCCACGACGATCGGGATCCGCGGGCGCCGCTGCTGGTGCTGGCCCACGAGGGAACGGTGAATCCCTCGGGGCGCGGGGCCTCGCTGGCGGTGGGGCTGAAGGCGGGCGAGGTGCACCGCGCCGAGCACACCGGGACCGACTACGCCATCCTCACCTTCCGCGACGGAAGCCTCTCCATCGGCGTGGAGGACTCCATCCTCCGCAAGAACCACTTCCGTTCCCCGAAGGAGGAGCTCACCCCGCAGGAGCTCCTGGCCGCGGCGAAGGAGGCCAGTGCCGGAGGAAAGAGCCCGGCGCCCTTCCTCACCGCCTTCCACGTCCGGCTCGCCGAGGGGCTGACCCCACTGGCCTTCGCGCTGTTCGGTGTTCCCCTCGCGATGTCGTCGCGGGCGGCGCGCACGCGGGGCTACATGCTCGCGCTGGGGGCCTACGTCGCCTACTACATCGTGGAGCGAAGCTTCGAGAACCTCGGCACCGCCGGGCGGCTCGCGCCCTGGCTCGCCGGCCTCGCCCCGAATCTCGTCTTCGGCGCGTTCGGGACCTGGCTCTTCGTCCGCCTCACCCGGCGCGGGGTGGTGGCCTGATGCGCGGGCTGCTGCTGCGTCACGTGCTCAAGCGCTACCTCGTCCTGGTGGGCGCGGTGCTCTCCGGGCTCCTGGTGGTCTTCCTGGTGGCGGACTTCGTGGACCGCGCCCGCTCGTACACCGGACCCAACTGGGTGCGGGACGTGGTGGAGCTCTACGGCTGGAAGGCGGTGGTGGCGACCCACCAGCTCGCTCCGGCGGCGCTCCTGCTGGCCAGCGCCACGCTGGTCTCGCTGCTCCGGCGCCGGGGCGAGCTCACCGCCATCCTCGCGCTCGGCTTCGGCCGGCGGGTGCTGTTCCTCCCGGTGGGCGCGGTGGCCCTCGCCGCGGCGCTGCTCCTGGGGCTGATGGACGAGTACGTGGTGGGCCACGCGAGCCGCCGGGTCGACGAGATCACCGCGCTGCGCTTCCACCGCTGGGG
>Ga0081540_1000542_pt1 | contig 36557 bp, 30 predicted proteins | sample TabmetS2T1R1_FD_71024 | JGI IMG/M metagenome (GOLD analysis project Ga0081540, IMG submission 71024) | Tabebuia heterophylla rhizosphere microbial communities from the University of Puerto Rico - S2T1R1 | ecosystem: Host-associated > Plants > Roots > Rhizosphere ...
GGCGCGGGTCAGCCGGTGTTCTGGAGACCGGCGGCTACGCCGTTGACGGTGAGCAGGAGCAGGCGCTCCAGGCGCTCGCGCTCGTCGTCCTGGGGGTCGGTGTCGCGGAGGGCGGCCAGGGCGCGGAGCTGCAGGTAGGACAGGGCATCCACGTAGGGGTCGCGGAGCGAGACGGCGCGGGACAGCACGTGCCGGTTGGCCAGCAGGCGGTCGTGGCCGGTCACGGTGAGCACGAGACGGCGGGTGCGGTCATACTCGGCGAGCACCATCTCGGTCAGGTCCTCGCGGCCGCCGAGGGCCAGGTAGCGCGCCCCGATCAGCCGGTCCGTCTTGGCCAGGCTCATCTCCGCGTTCTCCAGCAGCACGCCGAACAGCGGCCAGTCGCGGTACGCGCGGCGCAGGACGTCGGGGCCTTCGGCGTCGGCGACGGCGGCCAGGCCGCTGCCCAGGCCGAACCACCCGGGCAGGTTCATCCGGGTCTGCGACCAGGCGAAGACCCAGGGGATCGCGCGCAGGTCGGTCAGGTCCATGGCGGGCGCGGCGCCATTCGCCGGCCCGCTGCCGGAGGCGGACACGGGAGCCCCGCCGGAGGCGGACACGGAAGCCCCGCCGGAGGCGGACACGGAAGCCCCGCCGGAGGCGGCCCTGGGAGCAGAGCCCGCGGGGCGGAGGCCGCGCTTGGCCGGGCGCGAGCCGATGCGCAGGCCGCCGATCTCGCCCAGCGGGCTGATCCGGGCGAACCAGCCGGCGAAGCCGTCCGCCTCGACCAGGCGGCGGAACGCGGCGCAGGCGGCCTCGTCGATCCGGGCGGCGACGTCGGAGTAGGTCCGCGCGGCGGCGGCGGTCCGTTCGGCGATCTGCGCGGACGAGGCGAGCAGCACGGCCGAGCCCACCTGCTCCAGGTGCCGCTTGGCGATGGCCGGCTGGCCGTACCGGGCGAAGATGACCTCGCCCTGCTCGGTGACCTTGAACGAGCCGTTGACCGAGCCGGGCGCCTGGGCCAGCACGGCCCGGCCGGCCGGGCCGCCGCCCCGGCCGAGGGCGCCGCCGCGGCCGTGGAACAGGGTCAGCCGGATCCCGTTCTCAGCCGCCCAGCGAGCCAGCCTGGCCTGGGTGTCGAACAAGCGCAGGGTGGCGCTGGCCGGGCCGAGCTCCTTGGCCGAGTCGGAGTAGCCGAGCATGGCCTCGAGCTCCCGGCCGCTGGCCGCCAGCCGCTCCGCGACCTCGGGCAGCGCGAGCATGCCGGTCAGCACGTCGGGCGCGTTGGCCAGGTCGGCCGCGCTCTCGAACAGCGGCACCACGTCGAGCACGGGAAGCCGGCCGCCGGCCGTGGCGTAGCGGGCCAGTTCGTGCACGGCGGCGATGTCGGCGGCCGAGCGGGTGAAGCTGACCACGTAGCGGCGGCACGCGTCCACGCCGTACCGGTCCTGCACCCAGGCCACCGCGCGGAACGTGGCCAGCACTTCCGCGGTCGGCGCGGACAGCGGCGCCGCGGGCTCGGCACCGGACGGGCCGGCGCTGTGCTCGGCACCGGACGGGCCGGCGCTGTGCTCGGCGCCGTGCGGACCGGGGATGTACTCGGAGCCGGGCAAGCCGGCGGCGCGGAGTTCGGCCAGCGCCCGGGCGTGCACCTCGCTGTGCTGCCTGACCTCCAGGCCGGCCAGGTGGAAGCCGAACGTCTCCGCCTGCCAGATGAGGTGCTGCAGCTCGCCGCGGGCCTGCTGGACGGCCCCGGCCGCGGTCAGCGACTCCTGGACCGTGCGCAGGTCGGCGAGGAACTCGGCCGGCCCGGGGTAGGCCAGGTCGGCGTGCCGGACCCGGGTGGCGTTGATCCGCTGCGCCGCGAAGAGCAGGTAGGTCCGGTACGGCTCCTGCGGTGAGCGCGCCTCGATCTCGGCCAGCAGTTCCGGATGCGCGGCGTGCGCCGCGGCGAGTGCCCGGCGTAGCCCGGCCGAGGGCGGTGTCGTGGCCGCGTGCAGGGTCAGCGCCCGGCCGATCCTGCTGGTGGTGTTCTCCAGCGCGCGCAGCACGTGATCGGCCTGGATCGTCGCGGTCTCGCGGGTGACCTGCGCGGTCACGAACGGGTTGCCGTCCCGGTCGGCACCCACCCAGCTACCGAAGCGCAGGAAGGCCGGCGCCGGCGAATCCGGGCCGGCGGTCTCGGCCACGGCGCGATCCAGCTCCCGGTACACGGCGGGTACCACCTGGAACAGCGTCTCGTCGAACGCGGTCATCACCGTGCGGACCTCGTCGATGGGGTTCATCGCCTTGACCCGCAGCTGCGACGTCCGCCACAGCAGGTCGATCTGCTCGTGCAGCGCGCGGCGCGCCTCCGCGTGGTCGGCCGCCGCGGCGCGCTGGTCGTCCAGCACGTCGAGCAGCCCGCTGATCCGGCGCAGCGCGGCCACCACCGCGCGGCGCCGCGCCTCGGTGGGGTGAGCGGTGAGCACCAGGTGCACCCGCAGCGACGCGAGCAGCTCGCGCAGGTGCTCCGGCCCGGCGTCGTGGCCGATCTCGGCCACGGCGGCGGCCAGCGATTCCCGCACCGGTTCGGTGCCGGTGTCGCGTTCCCTCAGGTTGCGGATGCGCTGGTGTTCCTCGGCCAGGTTGGCGAGGTGGAAGTAGACGGCGAAGGCCCGGGCCACCTGCTCGGCCTGCTCCAGGCTCCAGGACGCGACCAGCGTGGCGATCTCGTCGCCGGCGTCGTGGTCGCCGTGGCGCGCGTCGATCACCGCGTGCCGGAGCCGCTCCACGTCGGCCAGCAGCCCGGGGCCGCCGGAGTCGCGGATGATCTCACCGAGGATGTCGCCGAGCAGCCGGACATCGCGGCGCATCGGCTCGGGGAGGGCAGCCCGGTCTCGATCGCGGGTCCTCTCCATGGCTCTGTTCACGGCTAGAGCGTAATCGGCCTAGGTGAATGGCCCGCTAGCCTGATCCCATGAGTACGCAAGCCGCCGAAACCGGACCCGCTCCCGATCCGCACACCACCGCGGGCAAGCTCGCCGACCTGGAACGACGACGGCACGAGGCCGTACACGCCGGCTCGGAGCAGGCGGTGGCCAAGCAGCACGACCGGGGCAAGGAGACCGCCCGGGAGCGGATCGCCATGCTGCTGGACCCGGGCTCGTTCACCGAGTTCGACGAGCTGGCCAGGCACCGGGCGCACGACTTCGGCATCGAGGCCACCCGGCCGTACGGGGACGGCGTGGTCACCGGGTACGGCACCGTGGACGGCCGACCGGTCTGCGTGTTCAGCCAGGACTTCACCGTGTTCGGCGGGTCGCTCGGCGAGGTCTACGGCGAGAAGATCGTCAAGATCATGGATCACGCGCTGAAGACCGGCTGCCCGATCATCGGGATCAACGACGGCGGCGGCGCCCGCATCCAGGAGGGCGTGGTCGCGCTCGGCCTGTTCGCCGAGATCTTCTACCGCAACGTGATGGCCTCCGGCGTGGTGCCGCAGATTTCGCTGATCATGGGCCCGTGCGCGGGCGGCGCGGTGTACTCGCCGGCCATCACCGACTTCACCCTCATGGTGGAGGGCACCAGCCACATGTTCATCACCGGCCCGGACGTGATCAAGACGGTGACCGGCGAGGACGTGACCTTCGAGGAGCTCGGCGGGGCACAGGCGCATGGCGTCAAGTCCGGCGTCGCGCACTACCAGGCCGACGGCGAGCAGGACTGCATCGACTTCGCGCGTGAGCTGCTGTCCTACCTGCCCTCCAACAACCTGGACGAGCCGCCCAGGCTGGAGGCGGCCGACAGCAGGGACACCAGCGAGCCCGACGGGACCGACGCCGAGCTCGACACGCTCATCCCGGACTCGCCGAACCAGCCGTACGACATGCACGAGGTCATCACCCACGTGCTCGACGACGGCGAGTTCCTCGAGGTGCACGCCGGGTTCGCGCCGAACATCGTGGTCGGCTTCGGCCGGGTGGAGGGCGCGTCCGTGGGCGTGGTGGCCAACCAGCCGATGCACCTGGCCGGCTGCCTCGACATCGACGCGTCGGAGAAGGCGGCCCGGTTCGTCCGGACCTGCGACGCGTTCAGCATCCCGATCCTGACCTTCGTCGACGTGCCCGGCTTCCTGCCCGGCGTGAGCCAGGAGTGGCGCGGGATCATCCGCCGCGGCGCCAAGCTCATCTACGCCTACGCCGAGGCGACCGTGCCGAAGGTGACGGTGATCACCAGGAAGGCGTACGGCGGCGCCTACGACGTGATGGGCTCCAAGCACCTCGGCGGCGACGTCAACCTGGCCTGGCCCACCGCGCAGATCGCGGTGATGGGCGCGCAGGGAGCGGTGAACATCCTGTACCGCCGCGAGCTCGCCGCCGCCGGGGACCCCGACGCGCAGCGCGCCGAGCGGATCACCGAGTACGAGGACACCCTGGCCAACCCGTACATCGCGGCCGAGCGCGGCTACGTCGACGCGGTCATCCGCCCGGCCGAGACCAGGCTCGCGGTCACCCGCGCGCTGCGCGCGCTGCGGACGAAGCGGCAAACCCTGCCGCCCAAGAAACACGGCAACATTCCGCTTTGACGCAATTGCATGAAAGAATTGCTAACCATACGTATCCACACCAATCCATACTGTCGGCCAAAGTGGCACAACTGGCACGCGCACCCAGCTGACTGCCCTAGAGTCTGAGGTGATGACCGAATTCGCTGCCCCGCTTCCCATCCTGGCCCGCTACGCGGTCATGGTGGACGTCGGCTATATCTATGCCGCGGCGGGGGAACTGCTGTTCGGCTCGAGTTCACGGCGGGATTTCCGGGTCGACGCGGTCCCGCTGATCCAGGTGATCACCAAGCACGCCGACGATCTGATCCGCGGCGAACTGCTCCGCGTCTACTGGTACGACGCCGCCCGCGACCGGGTGCCGACCATCGACCAGCGGGTCATCGCCCAGATGCCCTGGGTCAAGCTCAGGCTCGGCAACCTGAACGCGCGCGGCCAGCAAAAGGGCGTGGACGCCCAGATCAGGGCCGACATGGAGGCGCTGGCCCGGCACCGGGCCATCACCGATTCCGTGCTCATCGCCGGCGACGAGGACATGGTGCCCGCGGTCGAGGCGGCCCAGGCCTTCGGGGTCCGGGTCCACCTGTGGGGCATCGAGCCGCCGTACGGCACCAACCAGGCCGAGCGCCTGGTCTGGGAATCGGACACGGTCGACGTGCTCGAGGGCACGTTCCTGCGCCCCTACTTCGCCAAGAACCCGACCGCCGTGGACCCGAGGTCCGACCCGGTACTCGGGCCCTCGCCGACGGCGCCGACGCCGTCCCAGCTGTTCGGCGAGCGGCACGCGAGGTCCACCCGGACCGGCGGCTTCCCCGCCATCAGGGACACCGGGAGCTTCCCGGCCATCAGGGACACCGGCCCGATGCCGCGGCTCGGCCCCGACCGCACCCGGGTGGAGGAGGCCGGCGAGCACGTGGCGCAGAAGTGGATCCTGACCCGCGGCCGGGACAACATCCGCGACCTGCTGCCCGGCCCGATCCTGCCGCCGGTCATCGACAAGGAACTGCTGGTCGACGCCGAGAAGGAACTCGGCCTGTCGCTGCGGCCCTACCAGGAGGCCCGCGAATGGCTGCGGGACGCGTTCTGGGAGCGGGTGCACCGCGAGTTCGGCATCAGCATCGGCAAATCCCGCGGCTGAAATCTTTGGGACCGAACGGCCGGGATGACACGCACTCCTGACGACGATCAGCCGCCCGGCCCGCCGCTGCTCCGGGTGGTACGCGGTGACGCGACGGCAGAAGAAGTCGCCGCGCTGGTCGTCGTGCTGCTGGCGCGATCGGCGGACACGAGTGCGGCTGACCCGGCCCGTTCGGTATCTGGATCGTGGGCGGACCGAACCAGGCAGCTTCGCCGCCCGCTGTCCCCCGGCCCCGGCGCCTGGCGCCGCTCGGCGCTGCCCCGGGGCTAGGTGAGGCGCTGCAGGATCAGCTCGCGGACGCGGGCGGCGTCGGCCTGGCCGCGGGTGGCCTTCATGACCGCGCCGACCAGGACGCCGGCCGCGGGGATCTTGCCGGCGCGGACCTTGGCCGCCACGTCCGGGTTGGCCGCGATGGCCTCGTCGACGGCGGCGGTGAGTGCGCCCTCGTCGCTGACCACGGCCAGGCCGCGGGCCTTGACGATCTCGTCGGGATCGCCCTCGCCGGCCAGCACCGCGTCGATCACCTGCCGGGCCAGCTTGTCGTTGAGCGTCCCCGCCGAGACCAGCGCGGCGACCCGGGCGACCTGCGCGGGAGTGATGGCGAGCGCGGCGAGCTCCATGCCGGTCTCGTGGGCGTGCCGGGACAGCTCGCCCAGCCACCACTTGCGGGCGTCGGCCGGCGACGCGCCGGCCGCGACCGTCTGACGGACGAGATCGAGCGCGCCGGCGTTGACGATGGCCTCCATCTCCGGCGCGGACACGTTCCATTCGGTCCGCAGCCGGGCGCGGACCTTGGCCGGCGCCTCGGGAAGGGCGGCGCGGATCTGCTCCACCCAGTCCCGCGGCGGTGCGACGGGCACCAGGTCGGGCTCGGGGAAGTACCGGTAGTCCTGGGCCTCTTCCTTGGACCGGCCCGAGGTCGTGGTCCCGTTGTCCTCGTGGAAGTGCCTGGTCTCCTGCTTGACCCGGCCCTGCGCGTCGAGCACCGCCGCTTGCCGCTCGATCTCGAACTCGACCGCGCGCTCCACCGAACGCAGCGAGTTGACGTTCTTGGTCTCGGTGCGGGTGCCCCAGGGGGCGCCGGGCGGGGCCAGCGAGGTGTTCACGTCGCAGCGCAGCGAGCCCTCCTCCATCCGCACGTCGGAGACGCCCAGCGAGCGGAGCAGGTCGCGCAGCTCGGTGACGTACAGCCGGGCCGCGACGGGCGCGTCCGCGCCGGTGCCGGTGACCGGCCTGGTCACGATCTCGACCAGCGGGATGCCCGCCCGGTTGTAGTCGACCAGCGAGTACTCGGCCCCGTGGATCCGCCCGGTGGCCCCGCCGACGTGCAGCGACTTGCCGGTGTCCTCCTCCAGGTGGACCCGCTCGATGCCGACCCGCACCGTCTTGCCGTTCACCTCCACGTCCAGGTACCCGTCCGTGCACAGCGGCTCGTCGTACTGCGAGATCTGGAAGTTCTTCGGCATGTCCGGGTAGAAGTAGTTCTTCCGGGCGAACCGGCACCATTCCGCGATGGTGCAGTTCAGGGCCAAACCGATGCGGATCGTGTACTCGATCGCCGTCCGGTTCACGACCGGCAGCGAGCCGGGCAGGCCGAGGCAGACCGGGCAGGTCTGGCTGTTGGGTTCGGCGCCGAAGGTGGTCACGCAGCCGCAGAACATCTTGGTCCTGGTGCCCAGCTCCACGTGGGTTTCCAGGCCGATCACCGGTTCGTAGCGTTCCGTCGCCTCGGCGTAAGGAACGAGCGTCTCCGTCATGGTCCTACAGCCCCTTCGCCTCGGCGAGCAGCGGATGGCCCCAGCGTCGGGTGAACGCGGCTTCCGCTGCGGCAGCGACCCGGTAGAGCCGGTCGTCGGCCATGGCGGGCGCCATCACCTGCAGCCCGACCGGCAGGCCGTCCTCGTCGGCCAGCCCGCACGGGACCGAGATGGCGGCGTTGCCGGCCAGGTCGGACGGGATCGTGGCCAGGTCGGCCAGGTACATCGCCATCGGGTCGTCGACCCGCTCGCCGATGCGGAACGCCGTGGTCGGCGTGGCCGGCGAGACCAGCACGTCGACCTGGCCGAAGGCCGCGTCGAAGTCCCTGATGATCAGCGTGCGGACCTGCTGCGCCTTGCCGTAGTAGGCGTCGTAGTAGCCGCTGGACAGCGCGTAGGTGCCGAGGATGACGCGCCGCTTGACCTCGGCGCCGAAGCCCTGCTCCCGGGTCAGCGCCATGACCTCCTCGGCGTCCCTGGTGCCGTCGTCGCCCACCCGCAGGCCGTACCGCATGGCATCGAACCTGGCCAGGTTGGACGAGCATTCGCTGGGCGCGATCAGGTAGTAGGCGGGCAGCGCGTACCTGAAGTGCGGGCAGGACACCTCGGTGACCTTGGCGCCGAGCGATTCGAGCAGCTCGACCGATTCGGCGAACCTGGCCAGCACGCCGGGCTGGTAGCCCTCGCCGCCGAGCTCGGCGACCACGCCGATCCGCATGCCGCTCACGTCCGCCTCGCGGGCCGCGGCCACCACCGGCGGCACCGGCGCGTCGATCGAGGTGGAGTCCATCGGGTCGTGCCCGGACATCGCCTCGTGCAGCAGGGCGGCGTCGAGCACGGTGCGGCCGAACGGTCCCGGGGTGTCCAGGCTGCTCGCGAACGCGATCACGCCGTACCGGGACGAGCCGCCGTAGGTGGGCTTGGTGCCGACGATGCCGCAGACCGCGGCGGGCTGGCGGATCGAGCCGCCGGTGTCGGTGCCGATGGCCAGCGGCGCCTCGTAGGCCGCCACCGCGGCGGACGAGCCGCCGGACGAGCCGCCCGGGATCTTGTCCAGGTCCCACGGGTTGCGGCTGGTGCCGTAGGCCGAGTTCTCGGTGGACGAGCCCATGGCGAACTCGTCCATGTTGGTCTTGCCGAGGATGATCGCGCCGGCCTGCTTGAGCCGCTGCGTGATCGTGGCGTCGTAGGGCGGGTGCCAGCCCTCCAGGATGCGCGAGCCGGCCGTGGTCGGCAGGCCCCTGGTGGCGAACACGTCCTTGACCGCGACCGGGACGCCGGCCAGCGGGCCGAGGTCGTCACCGGCTGTGCGCCGTTCGTCTATCGCGGCGGCCTGCTCCAGCGCGCTGTCGGCGGCGACGTGCAGGAACGCGTGCACGCGGTCGTCGACCGCGGCGATCCGGTCCAGGTGGGCCCGGGTGACCTCGGTCGCGGAGACCTCTCGGCTGGCCAGCGCGGCGGACAGCCCGGCCGCGGTCATGCGGGTGAGTTCGCTTGACATGGCTACACCTCCCCCAGGATCCGCGGGACCTTGAACCGCTGCTGCTCGACGGCGGGCGCCTGGTCGAGGGCTTCGGCCGGGGTCAGGCACGGGGCCGGCTCGTCGTCGCGGAACACGTTGGTCAGGCCGGTCGCGTGCGACGTCGGCGGGATGCCCTCGGCGGCGACCTCCTGGACCTGCGCGACGGCCGTGATGATCTGATCCAGCTGGGGCGCCAGATGGTCGAGTTCGGCGTCGCTGAGCGCGATCCTGGATAGCCGCGCCAGGTGCGCGACCTCGTCACGGGTAATGGGCATGCACGCGATTCTAGGGGCGATCCGGAGGCAGGCTGTAAGCAATAACGCCGGGAGCGGTGATTAGCGGCCTGGCGGTTCGTCGTACCTGTGCGGTAAGGAGGAGTGATGCGATACCTGCTGCTGATCCGGGGGGACGAGAGCGCCGCCGCGCACGCCGACGAGGGCTGCTTCGGGTGGAGCGAGCGGATGCTGGCACGTGGCGTGCTGCAGGGCGGCGGCGGGCTGCGGCCGCCGGCCGAGGGCAAGGCCGTCCGGATCCGCCGCCGCCAGCTGATGCTCTCCGACGGCCCGTTCGCCGAGACCAAGGAGCAGGTCGGCGGGTTCTGCCTGATCGAGGCGGCGGACCTGGACGAGGCGGTCGCGGTGGCCGCCGAGCACCCGGCCGCCACCTACGGGACCATCGAGGTAAGGGAGCTGTGGCCGCCGCTATGACCGCTGACGTCACGGTCGTCAAGGCGGCGGTCGACGCGGCGTTCCGGGAGGAGTGGGGCCGGGTCGTGGCCACGCTGATCCGGGTGACCGGCGACTGGGACCTGGCCGAGGAGTGCGCCCAGGATGCCTTCGCCATGGCCCTGCAGCGGTGGCCTGCCGACGGCGTTCCGCGCCGGCCGGGGGCGTGGCTGACCACGGCGGCCCGCAACCGCGCGATCGACGTGCTGCGCCGCCGGGCGGTAGGGGCGGCCAAGCTCCGGGAGGTCGCCGCCCTGTCGGTCGACCCGGAGCCGTCGCCGGCCTACGAGTCCGACCACAGCGGCGTACCCGATGACCGGCTGCGGCTGATCTTCACCTGCTGCCATCCGGCGCTGTCGCTCGAGGCCAGGGTCGCCCTGACCCTGCGCACGCTGGCCGGGCTGACCACCGCGGAGATCGCCCGGGCGTTCCTGTCCAGCGAGGCGACCATGGCCAAGCGCCTGGTCCGGGCCAAGCAGAAGATCGCCAACGCCGGGATTCCCTACCGGGTGCCGCCGGCCCGCCTGCTGCCCGAGCGCGTACCGGGCGTGCTCGGCGTGCTCTACCTGCTCTTCAACGAGGGTTACTCGGCCACGGCCGGCGCGGACCTGATCCGGCAGGGGTTGTCGGCGGAGGCGATCCGGCTGGCCCGCGTGCTGGACCGGCTGATGCCTTCTGAACCCGAGGCTGCTGGTCTGCTGGCGCTGATGCTGATGCACGACGCGCGCCGGGCCGCCCGGCTGGACGCCGACGGGGAGATCGTCACCCTGGAAGACCAGGATCGCAGCCGGTGGGACGCTGCCGAGATCAGCGAGGGCGTCCCGCTGCTCGAGGCGGCGCTACGGCAGGGACGGCCCGGCCCCTACCAGGTGCAGGCGGCCATCGCCGCCTGCCACGTCACCGCCGCCCGCGCGGCGGACACCGACTGGGCCGAGATCGCCCTTTTGTATGGTCAGCTCGCCCGGTTCCTGCCGACGCCGGTGGTGGAGCTGAACCGGGCGGTCGCGGTGGGCATGGCCGAGGGCCCGCAGGCCGGGCTGGCGCTGGTCGCCGCACTGGAAGCGTCGGGCACGCTGACCGGCTATCACCTGCTGCCCGCCACCAAGGCCGACATGTTCCGCCGCCAGGGCCGCCTGGACGACGCGGCGGCCTGCTACCGCGAGGCCATCGGACTGGCCAGCACCGACGCCGAGCGGCGCTATCTCAGCCGCCGCCTGGCCGAAACTGGTTCCGGCTAAAACGTCCATTTCCGCCACGGCCCAGTCGTCGCTGGCACGTAGACCCTTTCTGCACGAGGAGACGTGACAGCGATGGACACCATCAGGGACATGATCGCCGCCCAGCGCGCCGAACTGGCCGAGGTCCTGGCCAGCCTGCCCGCGCCGAGCTGGGACGAGCCGACGCTCTGCGCGGGCTGGCGGGTACGGGAGGTCGTGGCGCACATCACGATGCCGTTCCGTTTCTCGGGCCGCCGGTTCGCGCTCGAGCTGGCCAAGTCACGCGGCCGGTTCAACGAGATGGCCGACCGGGTGGCCCGGCGCGACGCGGGCGCGATGTCGCCCGGCGACCTGACCGAGGCGGTCCGGTCCAACACCGGGCATCCGTGGAAGCCGCCCGGCGGCGGGTACACCGGGGCACTGGCCCATGACCTGATCCACGGCCTGGATATCACGGTGCCGCTCGGGCTGGCCGGGCCGGTGCCGGAGGAGCGGCTGCGGCCGGTCCTGCCGGGCAGCCTGGCCGACCGTTCGGTGAAATTCTTCGGCGTTGACCTGGACGGCATCGAACTGCGGGCGCAGGACATGGAGTGGACGCTCGGCTCCGGCGCGCCGCTGGAAGGCGCGGCGGCCGACCTGCTGCTCGTGGTGTGCGGCCGGACACTGCCCGCCGGCCGCCTGACCGGCGAGCCGGCCGCCCGGTTCACCCAGCCGGACCTGCAGGGGTAACCGCCTCCGGGCCCTGTTCCAGCAGGACACGGAACGCCGCCTCGTCCAGGATGGGCACGCCGAGCTCGACCGCCTTGTCGTACTTGGAGCCGGCGCTCTCGCCCGCGACCACGAAGCTGGTCTTCTTGGACACCGAGGACGTCACCTTGCCGCCGGCCTGGCGGACCGCCTCGCCCGCCTCGTCCCGGCTCATCCTGTCGAGCGTGCCCGTGATGACCACGGACACCCCGGCCAGCAGCCGGGCCGCCGCCCGGTTCGGATCCCAGTCCGGGTCCTCGAGCCGCACCCCGGCGTCTCGCCACTTGGCGATGATCGCCCGGTGCCAGTCGACGAGGAACCACTCGCGCAGCGATGCCGCGATCGTCGGCCCGACCCCGTCCACCCCGGCCAGCGCGTCCACGCTGGCATCTTCGATGGCGTCCAGCGAGCCGAACTCGCTGGCCAGCGCGCGCGCCGCCGTCGGCCCGACGTGCCGGATGGACAGCGCGACCAGGATGCGCCACAGCGGACGGGTGCGGGCCTCGGTCAGGTTGGCCAGCAGCCGGGTGGCGTTGGCGCTCAGCGTCCCCTGCTTGACCATGAAGAACGGGCAGGTCTCCAGTTTGTCAGCGGTCAGCGCGAACACGTCGCCTTCGTCGGCGACCAGGCCGCAGTCGAGCAGGGCGGCGACCGCCTCCCAGCCGAGCACCTCGATGTCGAAGGCGCCCCGGCCGGCCAGGTGGAAGAGCCGCTCCCGGAGCTGGGCCGGGCAGGACCGGGTGTTCGGGCAGCGCCAGTCGACCTCATCTTCCTCCTTGGCCAGCGTGGTGCCGCAAGACGGGCAGACGGTCGGGAAGCCGAACTCGCGCTCGTCGCCGGTGCGCAGGTCGGCGACGGGCCCGAGCACCTCGGGGATGACGTCGCCGGCCTTGCGCAGGATCACCATGTCGCCGATGAGGACGCCCTTGCGCTTGACCTCGTCCGCGTTGTGCAAGGTGGCCCGGTCCACCGTGGACCCGCTCACCTTGACCGGCTCCATCACGGCGAACGGGGTGACCCGGCCGGTGCGGCCGACGTTGACCTGGATGTCGAGCAGCCGGGTGGTGACCTCTTCCGGCGGGTACTTGAACGCGATCGCCCACCGCGGCGCCCGGCTGGTCGAGCCGAGCTGGCGCTGCAGCGCGATCTGGTCGACCTTGACCACCACGCCGTCGATCTCGTACGGGGTATCGTGCCGGTGCTCGGCGTAGTGGGCGATGTACTCGCGCACCCCGTCCATGTCGGGCACGACCTTGTAGAGGTTGCTGACCGGCAGGCCCCACTCGCGCAGCCGCTCGTACCAGCCGGACTGGGTGTCGGGCGCGCCTTCCAGGTGGCCTTCCTCGCCGGGACCGGCCGCTTCACCGCTGATGCCCGTGTCGCCGGCGGAGCCCTCGACCCGGCCGATGCCGTGCATGATGGCGTCCAGCGCCCGGGACGCGGTGATCCGGGGGTCCTTCTGCCGCAGCGACCCGGCCGCGGAGTTGCGCGGGTTGGCGAACGCGGCCTTGCCCGCGTCCAGCAGCGACTCGTTCAGCTTGCCGAACGCCTCGACCGGCATGAACACCTCGCCCCGGACCTCGAGCACCGCCGGATGCCCGGTGCCGGAGAGCCGGGCCGGGATCGAGGAAATGGTCCGGATGTTCGGCGTGACGTCCTCGCCGGTCCTTCCGTCGCCTCGGGTCGCCGCCTTGACCAGCGCGCCATCCCGGTAGACGAGGTCGATGGCCAGGCCGTCGATCTTCAGCTCGCACAGGTACGGCCCGGCGCCGCCGAGCCTGGTCGCCCGGTCGGCCCAGCCGCCCAGGTCCTCGTCGGTGAACACGTTGTCCAGGCTGAGCAGCCGCTCCAGGTGCTCGACCGGCGTGAACAGCGTGGATATCGCCCCGTGCACGGTCTGGGTCGGCGAGTCCGGCGTGCGCAGGTCCGGGTACTGCTCCTCGAGCGCGCGCAGCTCGCGCATCTTGGTGTCGTAGTCGATGTCGGAGATCGTGGGCGAATCCAGGATGTAGTACCGGTGATCGGCCTCGGTGATGTCCAGGCTGAGGTCCGCGTGCCGCTTCCTCGCCTCGGCCGGAGCCTCCCGGACGTCCGCGCTCGTCTCGTTCTCGCTCATCTGGGCTCTTCCCCCGTCTCCTCGATCAGCTCAGCCAGCATGCTCCCCGCTTCGCGGCAGCGCGTCAACGCGGCACGCGCCTGAGCGGGGGATGCGCCGGCCAGCCCGCAGGCGGGCGTGATCACGGCCTGCTCCGGACACGTTTCCAGGGGCAGACCCAGCCGCCGCCACAGCCTGATGACCCGTTCGGCCGCCTGCCTGGCCTCGGCGCTTCCGTCACCCGGGCCCGTGGGACCCGCCGTCCTGGCTTCCGGGGCCGGCACAGCCGGCACCACACCGGTCAGCAGCCCCAGGCCCGCCTCCGCGGCCTCGGCCACCGCGTCCTCTTCCCCCCGCCGTAGCTGGCTGAGGTCGAAGGACAGGGCACCGGCCCCCGCCGCCCTGATGATCCCGAACGGCACGGCCGTCGAGCAGCTGTGTACCACCGTGTACGTCCCGGTGCTGGCGATCACCCGGGCCAGCCGTTCCCGCAGCACGTCGGCCTCGACCGGGGCGATCCGCGACAGCCCGCTCGCCGTCGGCACCTCGCCCCCGGCCACAGCGGAGAGGGCCGGCTCATCGAACTGCACGACAAGGCTAGCGCCGGGTACCCGCTTGGCCACCTCGGCCACGTGGGCGGCGGCTCCCTCGGCCAGCGAGGCGGTCAGGTCGGCCACGGCACCGGGATCGGCGATGGCGACGTTGAGCGTGCGCGGCAGCTCCACTGTGGCGGCCAGGGTCCAGGGCCCGCACAGCTGGATCTTGAGCGGCCCGCGGAAGCCGTCGAGGACCTCCTCCATGACGTCCAGGTCGGAGGAGAGCATGGTCCTGGCCCGGGCCAGGTCACGGCCGGGACGTTCGGCCAGCCGCCAGCCGCGCGGCGTGACCTCGACCGGGATCTCGACCAGCAGCGCGGCGGTGCGCCCGGTGAGGTCGGCACCGGGCCCGCGGTCCGGCAACTCGGGCAGGTGGGGGAAATCGGGGAGCTCACCGGCGACGACGCGCATCGCCTCGGCCGGATCGGTCCCGGGCATCGAGCCGATCCCGGTCGCGCTTCCGGCCGGCCAGGGGAAACGGGGCTCATCTTGGTCATCAGGCACACGTCGAGCTTAGGACGGCCGGGTGGCAACCCGCGATCAGCGGCTCGCCCTCGGGCGGCCCACGCGGTGAGGCGGGTCACCAGCGCCGCGGACCTTTTGCGAGCGAGCCGCCTGACGAGGGTGTCAGGCCTGCAGAGCCGGCATGCCGCCCGGCCCCGTTAGGCTGAAACCGACAATTAGCCTGATAGGGGTGGTACGACATGCTCCTCTGTTACCAAGTAGACGAACGGCTAGAATATGACCTATCGTCCTAGTCATCCCAACGTTTGGTACGTGACGAGGGTGCACGGTACGCCGCGCCACGGCCCGCGGGTTGTGTCGTGTCTGGCGGCTCGTTTGATCCCGGCCCCGGCCCCCCGCCATGCCGACGGCGGGGGCCCCGTGGTCCGGTCGAGAGCTGGTGCTCAGTGCCATCGACTGCTAGTGCACCAGCTCGCCAACCGTTTGGACCTGCTGGAGGAACTCGGTGTCCAGGCCACGGCGGCCGAGGCCGTTGAGCCTGCGCGCGCTCCTGGAGATTCGGTCGGGTGCGTCCCCGGCGATGGAGAACGCACGATCTTCCCGCCGTACCGAGACGGCTACGACGGCGATGACCCCGACCGTGATTCCTCCGAGGAACAGGGCGATGGCGATCACGACACTGGCCATGCTGGCCTCCAGCATTCCTTTCCCGCGGAGTTCATTCCGCGGGGCCTGACTCCTGCGACCGCGGGCGGGCGAGGTGCGCTCGCAGGCCCGCTACTCGTGGGCCACGGTGTCCCCGTCTGTCCACGATCCGAACTCGTTGACCGGTACGTCCAGTTGAGCCCGACTGTTCCCCTGTCCGGGGCCATACGGCAGATACTAGAGATCCTTGCGCATCCAAGCAGACCTACTGCTAGGATAGAACCTATGCTTCCTGCCATCCGAGCCATCCCAACCTTTGGTATCTACCGAGGTGTTGCCCGGGCGGGACGGGATATAAACCCGCCGGGGCAAAATATTCCATCCAGTTGGGTGGAAGGGATGATCAGGATGGATGGATTCATCCCGTTCAGCGGAGCACACGGGGGCTGAGGAGGGTCTCAATGGCGAACCCCATGTACCGGCAGATTGCCGAGGACCTACGAGAACAGATCGAGTCCGGAAAACTCAGGCCGGGCCAGCAGCTGCAAACGGAGCTCGAACTCCGGGAGCACTACGACGCGTCGCGGAACACGGTCCGGGACGCGATCAAGTGGCTCACCACCCGCGGACTGGTCGAGACCCGGCCAGGCCAGGGCACCTTCGTAGTCCAGAAGATGGACCCGTACGTCACGACGCTGACGGGCGACCCGCGCGGGCCAGGGGGTGACATTACCGTCACCGCCCAGTACGGCGAGGCTGCCGACGACCAGCCACGGGGGATCGAGCAGAGGATCACCTCGAGCACGATCCCGCAGGTCGAGATCCAGCAGGCTCCCGCCGAGGTAGCCGGCCCGCTGCGGATCGCCGAGGGTACCCAGGTGATCAGCCGGCATCAGAAGCGGTATGTCAACGACACTCCCTGGTCACTGCAGACGACCTTCTACCCGATGGGTTTCGTGCTGCAGGGGGCGAACAAGCTCATCGAGGCCGTCGATATCCAGCCCGGCACGGTGAGTTACCTGGCCGACACCCTCGGCCTGAGGCAAGTGGCGTATCGTGACTGGATCACCGTGCGGGCGCCGAACGCGACCGAAACGCAGTTCTTCAACCTGCCCCAGGACGGCCGCATCGGGGTCTTCGAGATCTTCAGGACCGCATTCGACCAGACCGGTACGCCCATGCGGCTCACGGTTAGCGTCTACCCGACCGACCGGAACCAGTTCGTCCTCAACGTTGGCACGATGCCAGATTCCGCGTCTCCGGCCGGCTAGGGCCTGAGGTACCACGAGCCTCAGCCTGGTCGGCATCGTGACATGAAGTTTGTAGCCCCAACCATCATGGCGGCCGTCGGGTTGACCCCGCGGCCTTATCCCTTTTTGACAGGTAGAAGGGGTGCCGAATATTACGGGCCGCCCGGGTCTTCCCGGCGCCAGCCAGGTGCTGTCGCCGGGCGACGTGAAAACACATCAGCTACGGATAAGCCATCAGGCGACTCGGTTGCCGCGTCGACGATGGCTGCAGACATAGGTAGGACCTACATTGGAGTCGACTAACCCGGCTGTCCTGCGCCCGCTCGCAGCGCAGTCCGTTGCCCTCGGCCTCGGCCTCGCCTGGGTAACGCTGCTTGCGGCCAGGACCGGACTGGCCCCCGCACCCTCACCGACCCGCACGGCGCCGCGCGAGTTTCGGCTCGGCCAGCCTTCCCAGCCCTCTGCTCTCCTCGTACCGCGGTGGCAGTCTGCCCCGGAGCCCGTTATCAGGCCCGTCGTCAAGTTGCTCAGACTTCGAAAGCCTCTGAAGCTCGAATTCGCAACGACCGCCGACATGGACGCCATTCTGGGCCTCATCGAGGAGGCTAGCCGCTGGCTGAAGACCAAGGGCAAGGACCAGTGGGCCGAGCCGTGGCCGAACCGGGTAGAGCGCGACGCCAGGATCCGCAATGGACTGGTCAACAGGAAGACGGTGATCGTCCGTCACGGGGACACCGCCGTCGCTACCGTCACCATGGCCAAATGGCACAACCCCAAGGTCTGGGTGCGCGGGTCCTACACTGCCGATCTCGCCGAACCAGCCGTCTACCTGCACCGGCTGATCACGGCTAGGAAATACGCGGGCCATGGGCTAGGCGAATCGCTGATCAACTGGGCGGAGAAGTACGCCTACGCCAGGTACGGCGCCCAGCGGACGAGGATCGACGTATGGACGAAAAACACGGACCTGCATCGCTATTACCGGAACCTAGGTTTCAAGCCCTGCGGGCGATGCCCCGACCCCCACTACCCCTCGGGCGCGCTCTTCGAGAGGCCGATCGTCCCCGGAAGGAGCATGCCTCTGCCCAAGTAGCCTCCGCGACTTTCGTCTAGGCCCCGCGTTACGGGCCTTGGCCGGACGGCCCGAGTCTTCCGGCCAGGTTGGTTTGCGCTCGCGAGAGATACGTTTCCCTTACCTTTTGGATAGGTCAGTCCTCAGGCCGAAACAGGTCTGCCCTGCTCATTCCCGCAAAACGGCCGAAACAGTACTATCGTCGCCCTCCACGCCCATCTGGAACGAACGGGTTGAAACGTGACTACTGGGCGGTCTTACCGGATACTCACCTTGAGATGACGACGGCGAGCTCCCTAGCGTCACGACGGCGGGCTGAGCGGGCGAGCCGGGCTAGGAGAGGTGTTTATGGCGAAGCGTCACTGCCGCCCTTCCGCGCAGTACCGGTACGAGCACTACGACCCCCGCTTCTGACGGCGGATTACCCTGGTTGATCCGGTACGGCTCGACCAGCCGGTTTGCTGCGGCCGGTGCCGTCTCCGAGCGGCGCCGGCCGTCAAGGGCCAGGCATGCTGACGACGTTCACCTGGCAGACGTTCGACCTGGCCAGCCGGCTTCCCGATGGCTGGCAGCAGGAACTCGCCGATGCGGCGGCAGATGCCGACTTCCGGAGCTTCCCGCGCACGCCGATCCTGACCCGTGAGTCGGCCAGCGTGCGTTCGATCTCCCGCGGGCGGCTGCACGCGGCGGACGTCAGGCAGCGTCTGCCCTGGTTGTACGAGTCCTACCGCGGCTACTTCCTCGAACTGGCCCGCGAGGTATCCGCCGAGTCCGTCATGGCCGCCCTCGACGACCGGTACGGCATCGTGCTGAACGTCCAGCGCGGAACCACGATGCGTTTTGAATGCCACGTCGATTCCAACCCCCTGACCGGGCTGCTCTTCTGCACCGATCACCACATGGGGGCGGGCGGTGAACTCGTGTTCGCGCACGATCCGGCCGCGGCGGACACGAACGCGGTCGAGCGGGCCTGCTCGGTCATCCGGCCGCAGGCCGGTCACCTGATCTTCTTCGACGGACGAACGCACCCGCACTATGCCCGACCGCTGACGAGCGAATCGCAGCTCCGGATCGTCGCGGTCATGAACTTCTACACGATGTCGTGTCCGGAGTCGACCCGCCCGCCGGAACTGAACCGCCACCTGTTCCAGCAGGCGTTAACGACCGGATCGCGTCCCGTCCGGCGGAAGCGCGGGTCCGCGCCGCGGTGCCGCTGATGGTCGCGCTGCCGAGGACGGTGTCGCCGGCGTAGAGGACGGCGGCCTGGCCCTTGGCTACGCCGCGGGCGGGATGGTGCAGGCGGATGCGGACGGCGTCATCCTCCAGCCAGGCCGTGCCGGCGTGCACCTCGCCGTGGGCGCGCAGCTGGACGAGGCAGTCGATGGGCTCCGCGGGCGGAACGCAGCCAGTCCAGACGGGGCGGGCGGCGGAGATCTCGGTAATGTCGAGACCGTCGGCCGGGCCTACGGTGACGGTCCTGGTCACCGGCTCGATGTCGAGAACGTAGCGGGGCTTGCCGTCGCCGGCGGGGGTGCCCATGCGCAGGCCGCGGCGCTGGCCGACGGTGAAGCCGTAGGCGCCGTCGTGCTCGCCGAGGACGGTGCCGGACTGGTCGACGATCTGGCCGGGCGCCTGACCCAGCTGCCTGGCCAGGAAGCCCCTGGTGTCGCCGTCGGCGATGAAGCAGACGTCGTGGCTGTCCGGCTTATCCGCGACCGCGAGCCCGCGCCGGTCCGCCTCGGCCCGGACCTGCGACTTGGGCGTGTCGCCGAGCGGGAACATGGCGTGGCTGATCTGCTCGGAGGTGAGCACGGCCAGCACGTAGGACTGGTCCTTGCCGGGATCCGCGGCCCGGTGCAGGATGCCGTCCCGGATCCGCGCGTAGTGGCCGGTGCATACCGCGTCGAAGCCGAGGGCCAGCGCCTTGTCCAGCACTGCCGCGAACTTGATCTTCTCGTTGCAGCGCAGGCACGGGTTCGGGGTGCGGCCCGCGGCGTACTCGGCGACGAAATCCTGCACCACGTCGCGATGGAATCGTTCGGCCATGTCCCAGACGTAGAACGGGATCCCGATCACGTCGGCGGCCCGCCGGGCGTCCCGGGCGTCCTCCAGCGTGCAGCAGCCGCGGGCCCCGGTCCGGTAGGACGACGGATTACGGGACAACGCCAGGTGGACGCCGGTCACCTCGTGACCCGCGTCCACCGCACGAGCCGCGGCCGTCGCGGAATCCACTCCGCCCGACATCGCCGCGAGCACCTTCAGACCACTCATCGCCCATCAAGGCTACGCGCCTGGTACCACCGCTCCCGCCGCGGATGCGCTCGATGGGGTGAAGGGGCCCTTGCCCCCGTTCCGGTTGGGGTGAAGGGGCCCTTGCCCCCGCCTATCGAGGGCGATGAGCCCATCACCCCAAACCAGCCGGGACGACGCGGGCTCTCGGGCTACTCCCAGTCTTCTTCGCGGTGCACCGGGGGCAGACCCCGGGAGATCCTCTCCCGCGAGGCCAGATGGGCCAGGTTGCGAGACTGCCAGTAGTAGTCGCTGCGCTTGATCTTGGGCGGTGCCTGCATGCGGGCGGGCTTCCCCGGGACCGCCGTGGCCCGCCGGTGCCTGATCAGCGGAACGGCCACGAGCACGATCAGGACCACGATGACGATCGTCGCCCAGCTGAACGTGGCGCCGTGCGCGAACGCTCCCCTGGCCGCCAGCGTACCCGGCCCGCTCACCTCGGCCTCCGCCCGGACATGATCAGCGGGCCGCGGCGCGGCGGGCGCGGTCGACGACGTCGCGGATGAGGCGGCCGAGGGCATCGACGTCGCGCTTGGTGGAGGTGTGACCGAGGGAGAAGCGGAGCGAGCCGCGGGCGCGCGAGTCGTCGGCGCCCATGGCCAGCAGCACGTGGCTGGGTTCGGCCACGCCCGCGGTGCAGGCCGAACCGGTGGAGCAGGCGATGCCGTTCGCATCGAGCAGCATGAGCAGGGCATCGCCCTCGCAGCCGGGGAAGGAGAAGTGCGCGTTGCCCGGCAGCCGGCCCGGTCCCGGCGGCGGGCCGTTGAGCACCGCGTCGGGCACGGCGGCCAGCACCTGACGCACCAGGTCGTCGCGCAGCGCGGCCAGCCGTTCGGCCTCGTCGGCGCGCTGCCGGGCGCACGCCTCGGCCGCCACGGCGAACGCCCGGATCGCGGGGGTATCCAGGGTGCCGGAGCGGATGTCGCGCTCCTGGCCGCCGCCGTGCAGCACCGGCACCGGCGCCGCGCCGCGGGCCAGGATCAGCGCCCCGACGCCGACCGGGCCGCCGAGCTTGTGACCGGACACGGTCAGCGCGTCCGCGCCGCTGGCGGCGAAGTCGACCGGGAGCTGCGCCGCGGCCTGCACCGCGTCGGTGTGGAACGGCACGCCGTACTCGTGCGCCACCGCGGCCAGCTCACCCACCGGCTGGAGCGCGCCTACCTCGTTGTTCGCCCACATCACGCTGACCATGGCGATCTGCTCGGGAGCCTGCGCGATCGCGGCGCGCAGCGCCCCGGGGACGACCATGCCGTCGTCGCGGACCGCCAGCCAGGTCGCCTCGGCGCCCTGGGCCTCCTCCAGCCACCGGACCGAGTCCAGGATGGCGTGATGCTCGACCGAGGTGGTCAGCACGCGCCGCCGGGCGCCGTCGTGGCGGGCCCAGTACAGGCCCTTCACGGCGAGATTGTCCGCCTCGGTCCCGCCGCTGGTGAAGATGACCTCGCTCGGCCGGGCGCCGAACACCTCGGCCAGCTGCTCCCGGGACTCCTCCACCACCCGCCGGGCGCGGCGGCCCGCGGCGTGCAGGGAGGACGGGTTCCCCAGGTGGCCGAGTTCGGAAGCCATCGCGGCGATCGCCTCGGGACGCATCGGCGTGGTCGCCGCGTGATCCAGGTAGACCGGATCTGTACTGTACGAAGTCATGGCTCCGTCCAGCGTAGCTGCCGGGCAGGCTACTTCCGCTTGCCGATCTCCTCCAGGAGCTGCGGGACGACCTTGAACAGATCGCCGACCACGCCGAAGTCGGCCAGCTCGAAGATCGGCGCCTCGGGGTCCTTGTTCACCGCGATGATCGTCTTGGACGTCTGCATGCCGGCCCGGTGCTGGATCGCGCCGGAGATGCCGATCGCCATGTAGAGCTGGGGCGAGACGGTCTTGCCGGTCTGGCCGACCTGGAACTGGTGCGGGTACCAGCCGGCGTCGGTCACCGCGCGCGACGCGCCGACGGCCGCGCCGAGCGCGTCGGCGAGCTGCTCGATGATGCCGAAGCCCTCGGCCCCGCCGGTGCCTCGTCCCCCGGAGACCACGATCGAGGCCTCGGTGAGATCGGGACGCTCGGACCGTTCGGCCACGACCCGGTTCGTGACCCTGGCCCCGGTCGCCTCCCCGGCCAGCGACACCGGGGCGATCTCGGCCGCGCCCGTCTCCGGCTCGGGGGCCACGGCGTTCGGCCGCATCGCCACGATCGGCGTGCCCCGCCTGACCCGGGAGTGGACGATGGTGGCGCCGCCGAAGATGGACTGCTCGGCGACCGGGCCATCGTCACCGGGCTGCAGGTCCACCGCGTCGGTCAGCACCCCGGAGTCGATCTTGACCGCGAGCCGGCCCGCGACCTCCTTGCCCTGGGCCGTGCCGGCTACCAGCACCAGCGCCGGGGACTTCTCCCGGACCAGCTGGGCCAGCAGGTCCGCGGCCGGCGCGGTGACGTAGTCGTCGAAGGCCGAATCGGCCGCCACGTACATCCGGGCCGCGCCGTACTCGGCGCAGCGCGCCTGGCCGCCTTCCGCACCCGGCCCGGTCCACACGACCGACACCTCGCCGAACCGGCGGGCCAGCGTGATCAGCTCGAGCGTGACCTTCTTGACGTCATCGCCGACGTGCTCCGCGAGCACCAGGATCTCAGCCACTGTCGCTCTGTTTCCTTCCTGGCTTAGATGAACTTCTGCGCGGCGAGGAACTCGGCCACCTTGGCGCCGCCGTCCCCTTCGTCCTTGACGACCGTGCCGGCCTGGCGCGGCGGCCGCTGGGCGTGATCGGCCACCTCGGTAGCCGCGCCGCCCAGCCCGACCAGGGCCGGGTCGATGCCCGCGTCGGCCAGCGACATCGTCTGCACCGGCTTCTTCTTCGCGGCCATGATGCCCTTGAACGACGGGTAGCGCGGCTCGTTGATCTTCTCGACCACGCTGATCACCGCGGGCAAGGTGGACTCGACCTCGAAGTACCCGTCCTCTGAGACCCGGCGGATCTTCAGGTCCGAGCCGTTGATTTCGACCTTGGACGCCAGCGAGACCTGCGGCACGCCGAGCCGTTCGGCCAGCATCGCGGCCATCACGCCCATCCGGGCGTCGGTGGATTCCGAGCCGCAGATGACGAGGTCGAAGCCGGTCTGCTCGAGCACCTTGGCCATCGCGTAGGAGGTCGACAGGGCGTCGGAGCCGGCCAGCCCGTCGTCCAGCAGGTGCACGGCCTTGTCCGCGCCCATGGACAGGGCCTTGCGGATGGACTCGGCGGCCTTCTCCGGGCCCATGGTCAAGATGGTGACCTCGGCGTCGGCGCCCGCGCCGCGCTGGGCCTCGGCGATCTGCAGGCCCGCCTCGATGGCGTACTCGTCCAGCTCGTTGATGAGCCCGTCCACCGACGCGCGGTCCAGCGTGCCGTCCGCGTCCTTGAGCTTACGTTCGGCCCAGGTATCTGGCACCTGCTTGACCAACACGACGATGTTCATCGGCTCCACCGACCTCCCTGTTCGCTGGCATACAGCCTGCCAAACCGCGCGGCGACCCCGGGCACCGGGTCCACGGGCACAATGTTACTAGTCAGTAGCTTGCATGGGTAATCCTGATGGCTACCCGGTCACGGCCGTTTCATTCACTCGCAACATGCCGGCCATCGTGACGTCGGCGCCTAGAGTCGCTGGTGGGTAAGAATCTCCAGGGAGCATTCCACGAGGAGGAGGGCCAGTTGCCTCGGGTCACCGTCATCGGGACCGGATACCTCGGCCTCACGCACGCCGTCTGCCTGGCCGACCTCGGCCACGACGTGCTCGCGATCGACGTCGACGCGGAGAAGATCGCGATGGCCGCGGGCGGCGAGGCCCCGTTCTTCGAGCCCGGTCTCGAACCGCTGCTGCGGAAGAACCTGGACGCGGGCCGGCTGCGGTTCACCATGTCGTTCGCCGAGGTCGGCGCGTTCGGCGAGGTGCATTTCCTGTGCGTGGGCACGCCCGAGGGCGAGTCGGGCCGGGCCGATCTCGGCGCGGTCTTCGCCGCGGCCGAGGCACTCGCCCCGCACCTGGCGGCGCCGTGCCTGGTCGTGGGGAAGTCGACCGTCCCGGTCGGGACGGCGCGGCAGGTGATGACCCGGATGCGCGCGATCGCGCCGGCCGGCGACGACGTCGGCCTGGCCTGGAATCCGGAGTTCCTGCGCGAGGGCTTCGCGGTACAGGACAGCCTGGCCCCCGACCGCATCGTGCTCGGAGTGACGTCGGACGGCGCGGCTGCGGTGCTGCGTGAGGTGTACCGCGGGCCGCTGGAGGCGGGCGCCCCGCTGCTGATAATGGACCTCGAAACGGCCGAACTGGTCAAGGCAGCCGCGAACGCGTTCCTCGCCACCAAGATCTCCTTCATCAACGCCATGGCCGAGGTCTGCGAGCAGGCGGGCGCCGACGTGATCCCGCTCGCCGAGGCATTGGGCTACGACGCGCGGATCGGGCGGCGGTTCCTGTCGCCCGGGCTCGGATACGGCGGCGGATGCCTGCCCAAGGACATCCGCGGCTTCCGCGCCACAGCCGCGGACCTGGGCGTGAGCTCGCTGGAGAGCCTGCTGGCCACGGTGGACGAGATCAACCTCGGCCGCCGCGAGCGGGTGGTCGCGCTGGCCCGTTCGGCTGTGGGGGGCGCGCTCGGGGGCCGCCGGGTCGCCGTGCTCGGCGTCGCGTTCAAGCCGGACAGCGACGACGTGCGGGACTCCCCCAGCCTGGCCGTCTGCGACCGGCTGGCCGCGGCGGGAGCGGTCGTGTCGGTGCACGATCCGGTGGCCATGCCCGGCGCGGCCAGGAAGCGGCCAGAACTGCGCTACGCGCCGTCGGTCTTCGAGGCGGCCGAGGGCGCCGACCTGGTGCTGCATCTGACCGAGTGGTCCGACTACCGGGCCATCGACCCCGCCGCGCTGGCCGCTGTGGTCGAGCGCCGGGTGATCATTGACGCCCGCTGCTGCCTGGACGCCGCGTTGTGGCGCGAGGCCGGCTGGACCGTGCACGTGCTCGGCCGGCCGTAGACGGCTGGGTTCCGCGGGCCGGGCGGGTGGCGCCCGGCTGGCCGCGGGTGAGCGTTGGCGGGCATCGGCGCAGTTTGTGTCGTATCACTGCGGCATCATGCGTCACGGTACTAAGTATTCACAGAGGATGCGCTCCGCTTAACGTGGTCGATCCGGGTTATGCGGTTGATTGGGGGTACCCCAGCCCACCGGATCAACCATGAAGCCCGGATCAACCACGCTAATCGCAACGGCAGCCAGTGCCGTTCGCAGATGACGACCACGCTAGGCACGATACGAGCTCCCGTCACGCTGGTATCTCCGGCACCAGGCTGCTTTGGCGGTGGTCCCACGATCGCACCGGATTTCCATGATCACGAAGGGTTTTTAGTTCAGGCAGACTAATAATCCTTCACGATCATGGTGAACTCGCCGTCCAGGAGGCTCCCATTCATGATCCTGAAGGATCTAGTACGGGCTAGCGGTACCAAATCGTTCGTGATCATGGCCGGGGGCTGGAGCGGGCCGGGGTGCGGGCGGCGGGGAGCGGCGGCTGGGCTAGGGGTTGGAGCGTTCGGCGGCTTCGACGACGTTGGCCAGGAGCATGGCGCGGGTCATCGGGCCGACGCCGCCCGGCATCGGGGCCAGCCAGCCAGCCACCTCGGCGACCTCGGGGGCGACGTCGCCGACCAGGCCTGTGTCGGCCCGGGTGATGCCGACGTCGACCACGGCCGCTCCCGGCTTGATCATGTCCGCGGTGAGCAGGCCGGGCCGGCCGGCCGCCACCACCACGACGTCCGCGGTTCTGGTGTGCGCGGCGAGGTCCTTGGTGCCGGTATGGCAGAGCGTCACGGTGGCGTTCTCGGTCCGGCGGGTCAGCAGCAGGCCGAGAGCGCGGCCCACGGTGATCCCGCGCCCGATGACGGTGACGTCGGCACCCGCGATCGCTACCCCGTAGCGGCGCAGCAGTTCCACGATGCCGCGCGGGGTGCACGGCAGCGGGCCGGGCTCGCCCAGGACCAGCTTGCCGAGGTTGGCCGGGTGCAGGCCGTCCGCGTCCTTGGCCGGGTCCATCCGGTTCAGCACGGCGTGGGCGTCGAGCCCGGCGGGCAGCGGCAACTGGACGATGTACCCGGTGCAGGCCGGGTCGGCGTTGAACTCGTCGACCACCGCCTCCACCTGCGCCTGGGTCGCGTCCTCGGGCAGGTCCCTGCGGATGGACGCGATCCCGACCTGGGCGCAGTCCCGGTGCTTGCCGTTGACGTAGGCGCGGCTGCCGGGGTCGTCGCCGACCAGGACGGTGCCCAGGCCGGGCACCGTACCGCGCGCGGCCAGGGCTGTCACGTGCTGGGTGAGTTCGGCCCGGATCTGTCCGGCGAGGGCCTTGCCGTCGAGCACTTGTGCGGTCACGCCGGTCCCCTTAGTGGTAGAAGTGCCGTACGCCGGTGAAGTACAGCGGGATACCCGCGGCCTCGGCGGCCGCGATGACCAGGTGGTCGCGGATCGAGCCGCCCGGTTCGGCCACGGCGCGCACCCCGGCCTGGGCCAGGATCTCGAAGCCGTCGGGGAACGGGAAGTACGCGTCGCTGGCGGCGACCGAGCCCGCGGCCCGGTCACCGGCCCGCTGCACCGCCAGGCGAGCCGAATCCACCCGGTTGACCTGACCCATCCCGACCCCGACCGAGGCACCGCCGGCGGCCAGCAAGATGGCATTGGATTTGACCGAACGGCATGCCTTCCACGCGAACGCCAGGTCTGCGAGCACTCCGGGGTCGACCGGCTCGCCTGCCTTGAGCTGCCAGTTCGCCGGGTCATCGCCCGGCTCATCCACCCGGTCGGCGGACTGCAGCAGCATCCCGCCGGTCACCATGCGGAGCTCGACCGATGCGGCGGCGGGCGGGGCGCAGCGCAGCAGCCGGACGTTCTTGCTCGCGGACAGGATGTCCAGCGCCTCGGCGTCGAACCCCGGCGCGATCACGACCTCGGTGAACACGTCCTTGATCTGCCGGGCCAGGGCCGCGGTCACCGGCCCGTTGGCCGCGATCACCCCGCCGAACGCCGAGACCGGGTCGCAGGCGTTCGCCTTGGCGTGCGCGTCGGCCAGGTCGGCGCCGATGGCGATCCCGCACGGGTTGGAGTGCTTGACGATCGCCACGCACGGCTCGGTGAAGTCATAGGCCGCGCGCCGGGCCGCGTCCGCGTCGACATAGTTGTTGTAGGACATGGCCTTGCCGTGCAGGAGTTCGGCGGCCGCGATGCCCTCTGCCGCGCCGGGCCGCACGTACAGGGCGGCGCGCTGGTGCGGATTCTCGCCGTAGCGGAGCACGTCGGCCCGCCGCCACAGGGCGGTGGCTACCCGGGGCCAGCCGGACCCGAGCGTGGTTTCGTCGGGCGCGTAGGCGGACGCGAACCAGGACGCCACCGCGATGTCGTAGGCGGCGGTGTGCGCGAACGCCTCCGCCGCCAGCGCGCGGCGCTGGTCCAGGGTGAAGCCGCCCGCGGCCAGCGCGGCCAGCACGTCGGCGTAGCGGGACGGGTCGGTGACGACGGCCACCGAGCCGTGGTTCTTGGCCGCGGCGCGCACCATGGCCGGGCCGCCGATGTCGATCTGCTCCACGCACCGCTCCGCTGCGGCGCCGGACGCCACCGTGGCCTCGAACGGGTACAGGTTCGAGACCAGCAGCTGGAACGCCTCGATGCGGAGCCCGGCCAGCTGGGCCACGTGCTCGCCGTTACCCATGTCGGCCAGCAGGCCCGCGTGTACCCGGGGATGCAGCGTCTTGACCCGGCCGTCGAGGCACTCAGGGAAGCCGGTCAGATCCTCCACCGGAGTAACCGGGACCCCGGCGGCCGCGATCCGGCCCGCCGTGCTGCCGGTGGAGACGATCTCGACGCCGGCCGCCTGCAGCCCGGACGCCAGCTCCTCGAGGCCGCTCTTGTCGTAGACGCTGATCAGCGCCCGCCTGATCGGAATCTGACTCACGGTGTCTCCAAACACGGGCCGATCCTTACCTTCCGGCCGCGGACGGACCAGCCGTCCCTGACCATCGTGCCCACCGTGCCGGCCAGCAGCGACCGCTCGGCCACCTTGATCCGCTCGTGCAGCGTCGCCTCGTCGTCATCGTCCGCCACCGGGACGCTGGCCTGCGCCACGATCGGTCCCGCGTCCACGCCCTCGTCGACGATGAAGACGGTGCAGCCGGTGACCTTGACCCCGTGCGCCAGGGCGTCCCGCACGCCGTGCGTCCCGGGAAAAGACGGTAGCAGCGCCGGGTGCGTATTCAGGCAGCGGCCGCCGAAGACCTCGAGGAACTCCTTGCCGACCAGCTTCATGAAGCCAGCCAGGATGATCAGGTCCGGCTGGTAGCTAGCACAGGTGCGGGCCAGCGCGGCGTCCCACTCCTCGCGACTGGGGTAGTCGGGCAGGCGGAGGACGAACGAGGGAATCCCGGCCCGTTCGGCCCTATCCAGTGCGGTGATCCCGGGACGGTCCGCTCCGACCGCCACCACCTGCGCGCCGTACGCCTCGTCGCGGCACGCGTCGATCAGGGCCTGCAGGTTGGTCCCCGCCCCGGAGACGAGCACCACCAGCCTCGAGGTCACGCCGTAACCCTATGGCACGGGACCGGGAGTCCCGCCGAGAGGGCAGAATAGGAAGCGATGGCCAGATATCAGCCGCAGGGCGGGCGCGGGCTGCAACCCAGAGGGCAGCTGCCGCCTCGCCGGCAGCTGCCGCCGCCCGAGCCGCCGGTGCGCCAGCGGGCGCTGACGGCGCTGCTGCTCGGCGCGCTCAGCCTGATCGGGCTGACGCTCGGGCTCGGCAACCTGCGCCGCGGGATCCTCGTGGCCGTCCTCGCCCTGCTCTTCGCGGCGACGGCGATCTGGCTCGGCGTGACCGCGAGCAAGATGGCGCGTCGCGGTGGCACGGCCCGGCCCCGCTCGGCGGTCGGCGGCGTGGTGCTCGGCTGCATCGGCCTCATCTTCAGCGCGCTGTGGCTGCTCGTGCTGGCGGTGTTCTGGCCGCAGCTCAACACCTACTACAACTGCCTGGCCGGGGCGAACACGGTGACCGCGCAGCAGGCGTGCCACGATCAGTTCACCAAGTCGGTAGGCAGCGAGCTCAGCGTGCTGCAAGACGGCCGGTTACGGGGTTACTCGTCGGCGGCCCACGGGTTGACGTAGATCCGGTGGCCGTGGGCGTCGTCGGTCTCGTCGCGCTGGCCCGGGGGTAGTAGCGGGTCCGGGGGTGGCTGCGGGCCGGCCGGGGCGGCCTCGCGGAGCCTGGACTGGGCGCGGCGCAAGATGAGCCAGTTCGCCGCGGCCGCGGACAGCGCGGCGGTGATGCCGAGCTCGAGGATCGCCACCAGGCCGACCTGGAAACCGTTCGGGCCGACCGAGGCAAGACGGCCGTTGCCGAGCGGGCCGCCGGCGAACGCCGCCGCCAGGCCGGCCAGCAGGCCGGCCGCCGCTCCGGCGGCGAAGCCCCACAGCGAGGCCGCCTCGATCACCGGCGTCGGCGCGATCCGTACCGTGACCACGCCGGCGAAGATGCCGGCCAGGTACGGCAGGGCCAGCACCGCGACGGGCACCCAGCCGGGGCCGCCGGGCCGGGCCCCCGTGGGCAGCGCCGCGAGCATCGGGAAGACCGGCACCGCGCCGAGGGCCGAACCCGTCGGGGCAACCACCGTCCCGGTGCCGAACGCGAAGCCGGGGCCGAGGGTATAGGCGACGGCCCAGATGATCGCGTTCGGGATGTAGGCGAGCTGGGCGAGCAGCAGCAGCGCGGCCCCGCCCACGCCCGGGGCGAGCGCGTCGCTGGCCGCCTTCACCTCGGGCAGGTGCACCGCGAGGGAAGCGCCGGCCAGCACCGCGCCGGCCGCGGCGAGGAGGGCGGCCGCGCCGAGCATGCCCATCACGATCGAGCGCGGCCGGGCGGGCATCAGGCTGACCAGCCGGGACCACGGCGCCAGCCCGCGCGCCGCGCCAAGCCCGCCCGCCACCAGGGCCAGCAGGAAGGCGGCGATCACCGCCTGCAGCAGCGAGGGCGCCGCGACGGAGGTGCCGCTGGCCACCGCCAGCGCGCCGGCCAGCAGCGCATACGGGAACGCCAGCGCGATCGCGGCGTAGCCGACGTGACGCAGCCGGGTGACGGCGCCGGCCCGCACCACCCACCGCCCGGCCATGGCCAGCAGCGCGCCGGGCAGCAGCACGAGCCCGAGCGGGAGCAATCCGATCCGGCCGGCGCCGCGGACGGTGAACCCGACATGGTGCGCCACCAGCCAGAGCATGGCGGCGGTGCGCAGCACCCCGCCAAGACCGGTCCCGATGCCGACGTGCGGCGCGGTGATCCAGCCGATCGCGGTCAGCGTGACCAGCACGGCCAGCCCGCTCGCGGCGGCCGCGAGCGCGGCGATGCCGCCCGTGACGACCAGCGGCCTGGCCGGCCGGCGCGGCGACTCGCGGCCGCCGGAGCCGTCACCGGGCTCCGTCGACCCCGTCGGCCCCGGCGGCCCGTCCGGGTCGGGAGCCAGCGGCACCTCGGCGGAAACACTCACCCACCGATCCTCGCAACGATCCCCATCCCGGCTGCGGAGGCGCGCCGAGACGAGGCCACGGCGAACAGCGCGGGCGCAGGCCCGCATCGAGCGGCCCGCGAGGGGCTTTTAGCCCCCTCCGGCCGCGCGATACTAACGGCGAGCACCAAAGCGGGCGCGCGAAGCGCACCGGGGGTTCCGGGGGGTCGTCCCCCGGGCTAGAACAACCCGCGGACGAGGTTGGCGGTCTCGCTGGGGGTCTTGCCGACCCGGACGCCGGCCTTCTCCAGGGCTTCCTTCTTGGCCTGCGCCGTGCCCGAGGAACCCGAGATGATCGCGCCGGCGTGCCCCATCGTCTTGCCTTCCGGGGCGGTGAACCCGGCCACGTAGCCCACGACCGGCTTGGTCACGTGCTGCTCGATGAAGGCTCCGGCTCGCTCCTCGGCGTCGCCGCCGATCTCGCCGATCATCACGATGGCGTCGGTCTCCGGGTCCTCCTGGAACGCCTGCAGGCAGTCGATGTGCGTGGTCCCGATCACCGGGTCGCCGCCGATGCCGACCGCGGTGGAGAAGCCGATGTCGCGCAGCTCGTACATCATCTGGTAGGTCAGCGTGCCGGACTTGGAGACCAGCCCGATCCGCCCCTCACTGGTGATGTCGGCCGGGATGATGCCGGCGTTGGACTTGCCGGGCGAGGCGACGCCCGGGCAGTTCGGCCCGATGATCCTGGTCCGGTGGCCCGCGGCGCTGGCGCGCGCCCAGAACTCGGCCGTGTCGTGCACCGGGATGCCCTCGGTGATCACGATGCAGAGCGGGATCTGCGCCTCGATCGCCTCGATCACCGCGTCCTTGGTGCCGGACGCGGGCACGAACACCACCGACACGTCCGCGCCGGTCGCGGCCATGGTATCGCCGACCGTGCCGAACACCGGGACGTCGGTGCCGTTCAGGTCGACGGTCTGGCCCGCCTTGCGCGGGTTGGTGCCGCCGACGATCCTGGTCCCCGCGGCCAGCATGCGCGCGCCGTGCTTGCGGCCCTCGGAGCCGGTGATGCCCTGGATCATGACCCGGCTCTGGCCGGTCAGGAAGATGGCCACCCTTACGCTCCCTTCGCCAGCTCGGCCGCCCGCCGCGCCGCGCCGTCCATCGTCGCCACCTGCTCGACCACGGGTATCGACGCGTCCTGCAGGATGCGCCTTCCCTCGGCCGCGTTGTTGCCGTCCAGCCGGACCACGATCGGGCGGTCCACGTGCTCGCCGCGCCCTTCCAGCATGCCGATGGCCGAGACGATCCCGTTGGCCACCGCGTCACAGGAGGTGATGCCGCCGAAGACGTTCACGAACACGCTGCGCACGCTCGGGTCGGACAGCACGATCTCCAGGCCGTTGGCCATGACCTCCGCCGATGCGCCGCCGCCGATGTCGAGGAAGTTGGCCGGCCTGATGCCGCCGAACGACTGGCCCGCGTAGGCCACCACGTCCAGGGTGGACATGACCAGGCCGGCCCCGTTGCCGATGATGCCGACCTCGCCGTCCAGCTTGACGTAGTTGAGGTGCTTCTCGTTGGCCCGGGCCTCGATCGGGTCGGTGTTGCTGGTGTCGGCGAACCTGGCGTGCTCCTGGCGGAACGCGGCGTTGTCGTCCAGCGTCACCTTGCCGTCGACCGCGAGGACCTGGCCGTCGTCGGTGAGCGCCATCGGGTTGACCTCGACCAGCGTGGCGTCCTCGTCGGTGAACATGCTCCAGAGCCGTTCGGCCAGCAGGGCGGCACCCTCGGCGGCCTCGGCCGGGATCCGCCCGGCCGCGATGATCTCTTGTGCCCGGCCGGCATCCACGCCGGACAGCGGCGACACCGGGATCCGCGCCACGGCCTCGGGACTGCTGTGCGCGACCTCCTCGATCTCCATGCCGCCCTGCACCGAGCAGATCGCCAGGAACGTCCGGTTGGCCCGGTCGAGCAGGAACGACAGGTAGTACTCGGCCGCGATGTCGACGGCCTGGGCGATCAGCACCGTGTGCACGGTGTGGCCCTTGATGTCCATGCCCAGGATCTGGCTGGCCTTCTCATAGGCCTCGTCCGGGCCGTTCGCCAGCTTCACCCCGCCGGCCTTGCCCCGCCCGCCGGTCTTCACCTGTGCCTTCACCACGACCAGCGGGTGGCCTTGGGCGGCGAAGCCGGCGGCGATATCCCGCGCTTCGGCGGCCGTGCTCGCCACCTTGCCCGGCTGCACGGGCACGCCGTACTCGGCGAACAAGTCCTTCGCCTGATACTCAAACAGGTCCACGCCTAATCTCCACCATTTCCGCTGTTCATAAGCCTAACCGTCCCATCAGTCAAGGTATTGGTAGCCTAACTGGGAGCCTTACGATTCAGTCTTGGCCTCCGCTGGTCTTCCCTCTGCTCTCGAACAGCGGACCGAGCGCGACGGCAGCGGTACGCGTAACCGGGCGGAGCTGGTGCCGGTACACGACCTCGGTTGTCCGGGTGCTCGAGTGGCCCACCGCGTCCGCGATCTGCTCGATGGGCACGCCGGAATCCGACAGGAGCGAAACGAAGGTGTGGCGCAGCTCGCGCGGCGTCCAATCCCGGCCGAGGCCCGCCTTCTCGGTGATCCTCTTGAACTCCATCCGGACATCGGTCGCGTACATCGGGCCACCGAGCCTCGTGCAGAACACCAGGTCGTTCTCCTTCCACGCCGCCCCAGCCTTCGCGCGATAGGCCGCCTGCTTCAGGACCAGGTCCCGCAGGGCCTCTACCGCGATCTCGGGGATCTGGAACACCCGTCGCGACTTCTCGGTCTTGGTCTCCCCGGTGCGCCGTACCGATCGGTAGACGGCCACCGTGCCAGCCTCAAGGTCCACCTCGGACCAGCGCAGGGCGCGGGCTTCCTCGGTGCGGATGCCGCCGAGCATACTCACGGCGACGTAGGGCCACAGGCGTTCTCCCTTAGCTGTGTCAAGCACGGCCAGAGCCTGCTCCAGGTTGAGCGACCTGGACGGCCGTCCCGCCTTTCCGGTAGGGACGGCGGCCAGATCCGCAACATTCCGGACCACCAGGTCGTTCACCATCGCCTTGCGGATGGCCTGGATCAGGATCATCCGGGCCAGCCTAACGCTCCTGGTTGACAGCCGCTGAGCCAGCTTCCCAAGCGCGAATTCGACGTCCCGCACCTTCAGTTCGGCGAGCTTGACGCTGCCGAGCAGCCCGGTCAGGTGCCTAACCATGATCCGGTAGCCGGTCACGGTGCTCTCTGCCTGCGTGCTCAGGGTTTCCAGCCAGTCATTCAGGCACTGCTCGACGGTGTACCTGGCGGGGGCGCGGATGCCCGCGGCAAGTTCCTGGTGCTTGGTGCGCAGCTTGTCCTTGACCTCGGTCTTGGTCTTGCCTCGTACGATGATCCGGTCCCGGCGCCCATCCGGTTTCCAGCCGACGGTGATCGTCCCGGCCCAGCGGTTCCGGCTCCGGTCGTAGAAGATCGAATCTTCGCCTCGGGCGCGGCGCTTGGTCTCTGCCATGGCTCCCTTTCCTCGCTGAGGTCACCGGTCGCCTGTATCGCGCAGGTACTCAGCGGCCGCCGGGCCTAGCCTCAATGCAGGGGAGTTAAGGTCCGGCGCCTGTTGTCACGGATTTGCGCCGGCGTGTCGCGGGCTGATGATAGCTGGCGTCGACGTGGACGGTGATGGCGGTGACGCGGCAGGTCGTGCGGGGTTTGCCGTCGGGGTGCTTGTTCCAGCGGCTGAGCGGGGATTTGACCTTGCGGGCGCAGACGCGGGGCCGGCGGGGGCCGTGCAGGCCCGCGAGGACGGCGCGGCCGATGTCGCCGGTCAGGTCCCCGCCGGGATCGGTGATGTTCTGCGCGGTGGTGAGGAGGTTCTGGGCGGTTTCGACGGCGATCTGGTAGCTGGCCCGGTCGGGATCAGTACCGGGCACGGATTGGACGGCGTCGGTGACCGCGGTGCGCAGCGCCTGGTAGAGGGCCAGCAGCGCCCACGTCTCCTGCTCGATGCCGGCCGGGTCCCCCGAGCGCAGGACGCGGCCCTGGAGCAGGGTGTGGCGCAGCGCGAGGTAAGTGATCTCGTGCTCCCATCTTTCGTGGTATAGCGTCATCAGCGCGTCCGCGGGGTATGCGCGGTGATCCAGCAGGGTGGTGGCCAGCCGGTAGGTTCCGCCGTAGGTGGTGCCGTCGTGGCAGGTGACGGTCACCGCCGCGGTGATGACGCGGACTTTCACGCCGCCGATGACCGACAGGAAAGACCCGTCGGGAAGGTGCCGGAAGACGGGAAGGCGGCGGGTGCTGGTGAGCCGGACCAGGAACTGCGCCCTGGTGGCGGCGACCGCGGCCAGGAAGTCCCCGCCGTCGAACCCCCGGTCCATGAGCAGCAGCATGGCGGCGTCCAGCAGGGGCAGCAGCTCGCGGGCCTGGCCTGTCTCACCCTCGGCGCCTGGGCCGAAGACCGCGCCGAGCAGCGCCCGGGTACCTGTCTCCACCAAGGTCATCAGGCACAGCGCCGGGTAGCCGGTCTCCCCGTTGGACGCCTTCTGCTTGCCCAGCCATGCCCGGTTCTTCGCCGTATCGGGCACCTTGATCGATTTGCAGCCGTCGAAGGAGACCGTCCGGTACCCGCCGAACATGATCCCGGGCGTGCGCGGCTGCCCCAGCGGCCCGGCCAGGGTCTCAAACAGCTTCTTCACCGGCGCGATCCCGATCCGGCGGCGCAGGTCCCGCAGCGCTTTCCCCGAGGGCACGGCCAGCCCCAGCACGCGCAGCCCCGCGATCAGCTTGCGCCATACTCCCTGGTAGCCGCACTGCGGGAACAGGCACATCGCAAGCAGGAAGTAGATCCCGGCCCGAGACGGCGCCAGCCGGACCCGCTGCTCACGACCGCCTGCTTCCTCCAGCACCGCATCGGCCAGCTCGAACGGCACGATCCGCGTCAGCTCGCCCAGGTGGCCGGGAGCAAACACCCCGGCGGCCACGGTGACCGCCATCGTGACCGACATGACAGTACAACGGATGGCAGACTGAACGGGCAACGGAGGTCTCCGGTACACGGGGCGTTTTGGTCGACACCCGTCCTACCGCGGCCTCCGTTGCCATGCCACCCAACCCGCAATCCCGGCAAACCGCTTGACCGCGTCCCGAAACGCTTAACTCCCCGTCATTGCGGTTAACCCGGACCCGCTCCCACGCCTCCCACAGGACGTCACCCCGGTGGATACGGTCATACAGGGCACGGCCCCGCCGATACCCGGAGGCCGCCGGGGCCGCGGACCGTAGCCTGCGCTGAAGTTCTCGCACTTTCACCGCGGACTGCCATGGCAGCACGGCAGGCTCACGCCCGCCGGGGTGGTCGGACCGGACGGTCCCGGCCATGCCCTCGCGCTTACCTTCTCCGCCAGCATGATCAAAGTGAGGGCCCTTCCCTCCCGGCGCGTTATGCTGCACGCCGATCAGCGGTACTACGACCCCCTCGGACTCCCGCTGCCCTCCGCCGGACTTCACCATCGGCTTATACCAGCGGTCTTCGCCTGACGCAGGCCAGGCAGACGGGTCTCTCCTGTTCCGGCCCAGACCATGCACACGTGCCGCCCCCCATACCCCGGGAGGGCCCGGCAGGCTGACCCCAGAACAGGGCCCGCCGGGCATGGCCTTCGCCGTGACATGAGCGGCTCGGCTCCTCCATCGTCAGTTTGACGAGGCTGCAAGGTTCGCTTAACGCTACGGCCCGCGTGCCTGCCCTCTCCGAAGAGGCTCTTGACACCCCGCTCAGCCCGCCGCCTCTCAACGGCGAACCGGGGCCTGCTACCGGGCACTCCGGTGTCTACCCGGACGGGACTTCCACACCCGCAGGCCTGGACCAGCTTCCAGGACGCACCATGCTGGGACTGTAAGTCCGGTATATGACATTTTGGCCTGGTCATGCCATTGACGATTAGGCGTCAAAGCACGGAGGAGTGCAGCAGCACACTGCAGCAACCGCAACGACCAGTACCGACCTAAGCCGA
>Ga0081540_1000543_pt1 | contig 36549 bp, 30 predicted proteins | sample TabmetS2T1R1_FD_71024 | JGI IMG/M metagenome (GOLD analysis project Ga0081540, IMG submission 71024) | Tabebuia heterophylla rhizosphere microbial communities from the University of Puerto Rico - S2T1R1 | ecosystem: Host-associated > Plants > Roots > Rhizosphere ...
CAGGACTAGTACACTCCGGACCAATGTCGACTGTGCAGCGCCGGAGGGCGGCGACGCTCTCGACCACGGAACAGTCCGTTCTCGGGCTGCTGCTCACGTACGGCGAGCGCTCCGGCTACGACCTGAAGCGCGCGGCCGAGGAGGGCGTCGGCTACGTCTGGACGGCCGCCAAGAGCCACATCTACGCCGTGCTGCCGCGCCTCGTCGAGGGCGGCTACGCGACCGCGCGCACCGTCGCCCAGGAACGCCGGCCCGACAAGCAGGTCTACCGGATCACGAAGAAGGGCGAGGAGGCGTTCAGGCGCTGGCTCGAGGAGCCCGTCGAGGAGCGGGCCGGGTCGCGCAGCCCGTTCCTGCTGAAGGTCTTCTTCGGCAATCACATGAGCCGCGAGGCGCTGGTCGCGCACGTCGAGCGCCGCCGGGCCGAGGCGGTGAAGGCGCTCGCCGAGTTCCGGGAGATCGAGGAGGAGATCCGGGACGACGAGCGCTCGTACTACGGCTACGTGACGCTGCGCTGGGGGCTCGCCGAGGCCGAGGCGTTGATCCGGTGGGCCGACGAGATCCTGCGCGAGCTGGCCGAGCGGTGAAGGCGAAGGCCGCGCTCGCCCTGCTGGTGTTCGCGCTCGCGGCGGTCCCGGGGGCGTCTGCCTACCGGAACCCGACTCGCGGAGCGGCCGTGATCCTGCAGATCCCGGGCATGCACCGCGCGGAGGTGCGCCGGAACGTTGTCTATCGCCGCTCGCCGCGGCTGCGCCTGGACGTGTACCGGCCGCACGGCGCGCGCGGACGACTGCCTGCGGTGCTCCTCGGTGGCCCGGCCAGGCGGTCGGGCCGGGCCGTGGGCTGGGCGCAGCTGCTCGCAGCCCGCGGCCTTGCGGCTGTCGCGGTCGATCTGCGCTCGGACCGCGACGCGGGCTCCGCGATCGCGTACCTGCGCGCGCACTCGCGTGGTCTCGGGATCGACCCCGGGCGGCTGTGCGCGCTCGGCTTCTCGTCCCGCGGTGCCGAACGGCTCCTCGGGGCGGCGACCGGCCTGCGCTGTGCCGTCGTCTACTACGGCTCCCTCGACGTCGACCCGACGCAGGTGCCGCCGCTGCTGGCCGTGAAGGCAGGACGCGACGCGGCGGCCGTCAACGCGTCGATCGACCGCTTCCAGGCCGGGGCGCAGGCCCGCCACGCCGACGTCCGCGTCGTCACCGTCCCGGGCGCGCACGGCTTCGACGTCGGCCGCTCCACGAAGCGCGGCCGCGCGGTCGTGAAGGAGACGCTGCGCTTCCTCGGGGCGCGACTCGCCCGGCCGCTCCCGGTGCTCGAGACGTGCGCCACCCGCGAGGAACGAGGCTCGGCTCTGCGCTTCTTCACCGCCGAGGACCTGCCGATCGTGGGCGTGGTCGTGGGCAGCGGCCCGCGCGGCGTCGTGCTGGCCCACGCCAGCGACGAGGACCTCTGCTCCTGGCTCCCGTACGCCCGGCAGCTGGCGGAGAGCGGCAACCGACAGGGTGGATTGGCCACGGAGGAGCTGGCCGACGAGCAGGGCGGGCGGGCCTTTGATGATGTCGATGTTGGCGCTGCTATAGGCGAGACGTGCAGCGGGAAGTTCTTTCCGATCCACTAGGTGTTTCATAGGGTTGGGAGCTATCGGATCCACCACGAGATCGGTGCCAAGCTCGGCGAAAAATGCCTGCTGGGTCTCCCACGCGAGGTTCGGCCAGTGCAGGCCTTCGACGACCTCCGATGTGGAGTTTGCGCAATTGCGCACGCGTGCCACGAAATCGCGCAGCTTCAGACCAAATTGGCCGTAGGTGTCGATCGGCCTCGTGGAGAAGAGATAGTGCGCATGGCGGTTCGTCCCAGCTTTGTGGATCGCCATGTGGATCGTTGGACGCAACGATCCACGGACCTGAATTGCGATCCTCTGCACGATCTCGATGGCTTCGCGAGGCGACGCTTCGTGCGGTGCGGGCAGGGCGACAACGAGGGAAAAGCCTGCCTGCGGCAGTCGCTCGCGTTTATCGAGCGGCTTGATAAGCTTGCGAAGTTCGACACTGTCAATCGCACGCGCGAGCGAGGCGCTGTCAAAATGGCCGGCGAGGTGGGCGTCCGGCAGCCAGACATCGCAATAGTCGACGTCGCCCGCGAGGTGGGTGTAATCGATGGCTCCTCCGGGGAGGCGTGGATCGTCGATCCGGTCCCGGAACACGTAGGCAACGTTCGTGGTTGCGCCCGCCGACTCGGTCAGCGACACGATGGTAAACCGGGCGTAAGGGATCGCCATCAGAAGAGCTTCCAAAGATTGCATATTGAGCGTTGGGCATTCAGCGTTGGGCATTCAGCAGGCTCAAAAATGAGGCGCCGCCCGGGAAAGCCGCAAGCTCATACGCGGGCCGTCCCCGCTTTTCGAAGTTTTCAGGCATCGGGCCCGGCCGCGCGGTGGCGGTCGGTCAGCGGCGGTGGACGGCAGCAATCCACACCACTCCACGGCATCTCACACCGCCGGGCGGCTTCTCGTTTTGCACTCGCCGGGCGACGTGCTCCGATGTGGCGATCACAACAGAGGAGTGAGACTTCGTGAAGGATGGACTTGGACGTGCTGATGCGCATCTGGCGCGCTTGCTCAAGCAGCAAGACGACCTTGGTGCCCGGATCGCCCGCGCCCGGAATGAGCGCGAGGACCAGGCGCTCGCAAAGCTCCGGGAGGCGGGGGCGGGTCGGCTGCAGCCCGAGGCCCTGGAAAAGCTCATCGAAAACATCCGCGGTGCCGGACAGGTCCAGGCTACGGCTCCCATCGATGAGGCGGACACCAAGCAGGATTACTTGAAGGTGAAGGTCCGTCTCAGCCGCAACGCCAGCGAGCAAAAGCAGGGCGCTCTGCGCACGGCGGGACTCGTTTGGAATGGCAAGCAGGGAAGGTATATCGGTCGCGTCAGCAAGGCCACGCTGACGAAGCTCATCGCGCAGTTTGGCAGCCGGGTCGAAGTCGAGGGCGCCGAAGAACCGCCGCCGCCGGATGGAGGATCCCCGTCCTCCGCCGCAACGTCCGCCGTCCTGCCGAGCGTCGACGCGCCGTCCATGGCGGCTGAGCTGGCTGGCGAGCCGGTGCCGGAGGCTGCTCTTGAAGCCGACCAGACGCTGCCGGTGGACCTGTTCACCGCAGCGCCAGCCGCCGAGGACCCGGCGGCGGCGGCCGAGCTCTCGCCGACATCTGCGACGGTTGCTCCCCGCGAGGGCCTCCAGCCACCGCTGCAGGCGCGCTGGCGCCCCCTCCCGCTGCCCCGCCCGACCAAGATCTAGGAGGTCAAAGCGAGAGTTGGTGCTGCGGCACCTCCGTGCTACACATCGCGCAGTATCGCCCGGATTTATTGGTATTTTGAGGGGCTCTAGGAGACCCCGGTACTGGCTGAGTACCCTCCCGCCCCAGCCAGGGCTAAGGCGCCTGAAGGGGCCCCCGACGAGGTGCCGGGCATTGGCCGCTCACGTCAGGCCTGGCCGTTTCGCGGCGAGCTCGATCGGATCAGCCTCAATCCCGGGGCGCGCTCTTCGACGGCCCGCGCGGATGGCGATCCGAAGTCGGGGAACCTGCTGGACAATGCAGTTTTCAGAAACTTGAAGTGCCCGATCGCCTCTGACAGTTCCTTGAGCCGGCTCTCGGCGATGGCCATCTCGGTTTCGAGCGCATTCAGATGCGCGCTGTCGATCGCTTCGCGATCGAGGTATTCATCATCACCGTTTCCGACAACGATCGCCGCGCGCGAGCGGACCCCCTCGAGACGGTGGCTGAGACCCGCGTGCTCGCTTGCCGCTGATCGTAGCGCATTGTCGATCGCGGCAGCGACCGACGCAATCCTGGATTCATCCGCCGCAACATCCCGATCCGCCGAGCGTACCTTGAAGTATCCTTGCAAATAGCCTTTCAGGGTGGGCACGTATGTCGCCTCCTAAGCCTCGAACATTGAATCAAGATTTGAATTCGCCGCTGGAGCGGCACCGCGACAGAGCACGCTTTCCCATACGCGCTACAACCGGAGCCGTCGCTTGGCGAGCAAGCATCGGTGCTAGATCGGATGAGCCTTGGCCGATACTTTCGATTGTTTGCCTGACGTGGCGAAGCGCCGTTAATGAGCCGGTTGTCCGTCCACCGATCAGCAAGCGGGATAGCCCTCGAGCGATGATATCCAGCCCTGCAGGCAAGGTCCTGCTTGCCAGCCAAGCCATTCAATGACGGCTGTTATTTTGGCCATTACCGCGGGTTTGGCGTTGCTGACGCGCATTGTGGGCGTGCGGCAGGTGATGCTCGCGATCATGCTCGCGCGGCCATCGTGCGATCGCGTGTTCGATTGGCTCAAGGATGCGTTCGGCGGCCAGTCCGGGCCCGGCGCAGCGATAAACGCGATCGTGATCGCGATGGCGGCGGTGGCGATACTCAACGTTCCCGGTATCGCATTCTCGGCTCCGCTTCTTGGCTGGGCGAGCTTCCTTGCCGCGGCCGCAGGTTCGCTGCTCCTCAGTCCGGACAGGGGCGAGGGACTGCGGCTGGTTCTGGTCCTGGTCAGCTACGCGGCTGTTTTTGCGCTCCCCTATGCCGTCGTCAAAAGCCGGCAAACCATGGCGCAATGCCTTGGCGTGGCGCTGGCTTCGTCGCTGGTACCGTCGGCCTTCGCGCTCGTGGAGCTTGCGATGAACCCAGCCATCCTCACCGGAGAGGACAGGCTGCAAAGCACATTTACGCACCCCAACATATTCGCCTTCTTCCTCGTCAGCGTGGTGTCGCTGATACTCTACATGCACTGTTCCACAAGGATCGCGCTTTCCGCTTCCATGCGACGAGCCACGCTCACCTACGCGGGCTATCTGCTACTTCTGTTGCTGCTCACCAAGACGCGTAGCGCCTGGGTTTCAATGCTGATCATCATGGCGGGATACGCGATCGTGGTGGACAGGCGTTGGCTGCTCCCGATGCTGGGTCTGCCCGCGCTCGCGCTTCTCATTCCAGGTATCAGCGAGCGACTGTCGGACCTCGAATCCGGCACGATCGCCGTCGGCTTCGAGCAGCTCAACTCGCTGGCATGGCGCACACTGCTATGGCAGGACACGGTCGAATGGTTGCGCACCAATCCTCCGGGTCTGTTCGGCTACGGAGCCGGTTCATTCGGATACTACGCGCCGCTGTTTTTTTCCAAGTTCGACCCGCAGTCCGGAATTGGTTTGCACAATGCGTTTCTGCAAACTTATTTTGAGATGGGCCTCGTCGGCGTAATTGCGTTCACGTTCCTGATGGTGGCAATTATGATCAAGTTGATTGCCATGCTCAACAAGGACTTCGCGGGCTCTTTCACCATGTTGGCGGCCTGCGTCGGATACATGGTCGTCTTCTACTCCGACAATCTTCTGAACTATCTGCAGTTCCAGTGGTTCTTCTGGTTCGTGCTTGGCAGCATATGCGCATCCGGAAGGTTCGCCGTCGTCTCGCGCTTGGCCCCAATTCCAGGCGTTCCGGTTGCGTTGTCCTCGATCCCTGGACCGCCGACGACCCGGAGGTTGTGAGTTGAACCATCCATCACGGAAGAACGAGACGCTCCGCATCGTCGCGGCAAGAGAGCTGGAGCCGACCCCGGCAGGCCGAGCGCTGCTGGATACGTTTGCGGCAATAAGAATAATCAATCTGAAATCGCGAGAAGATCGCCGTCGCGAGATGATTTCCGAGTTTGCTCGCCTTGGTCTGGCGATCGACGGACGGAAGATACGGTTCCACACCGCCTCAAGATTCGGCTCCGCCGAACCTTTCCCCAGCGTGGGTGCGAAAGGCTGCTTTTACAGCCACCTCGCCGTCCTCGAGGAAGCGAAGCTGAACGGCTTCGAAAACGTATTAATACTCGAGGATGATTGCGACTTCACAGGTAGCATCGAATCTACCCTTGCATGCGCTCTAAATGCGCTAAGGGAGGAAGATTGGGCATTGTTTTTTGGCGGCCATGAAGAACTTGCCTGTGACCAAAGCCAACCGGAGCCAATCCAGCGGTTTCGCCCTGGCAGTTGGGTGCAGGGCACGCATTTTATTGCGGTCCGGCGCAAGGCGATCGAACTGATCGTTCCCTTCCTTCACAGCGAAATCGAGAAACTTGGAACTGATCCTGCCGGAGGGTCGCGCGGCATCGATGCGGCGTATTGCCACTTCGGACTGAGGTTCACGGATCTCCACTATTTCGCCGCATGGCCAAAGCTGGCTTACCAGCGGCCGTCTCGAACCGACATAGCAAATCCATCGGTGTTCGACCGCCTGCCGATCATGAAGCTCTTTGCTGCGCCGGCTCGCCAGCTAAAGCGCTATCTAAAAAAGAATGCGAGCTGAAGAAGCAGAGAGTTGCACATGGCCCATGCAATTGCCGCTTCACGTCGACAGTTTCTGATTGCAGCGGCTGCGTTGCTGGCTGCGCCGCCTCGGGCACGCGCCGGCTCTGAGGGCCCCACGAGCACGGGGACTTTCGAACGCCTCTTCAATTCGCAGTCGCTCTGGAACGCACGTCCGATTGATCCGGTGCTAGGAAAAGCAGGGATACCGCAAGAGGACAACGTCCCTTACCTGGAACAGGGCAAGTACAGCACGAAACTGTTTCGCGCCACCGCCTCGGACGGCCCCATGACCGTTCGCGGACTAGATGACCCCGCCGGGATATGGGTATCGGACGAATTGCGGCTGAGGCCCGTCGTCATCCCGCATTTCCCTGATAACGTCGTGCCGGCAACCGGCATGGATGGACATTGCGAGATACTCGACGAGACCACGGGCATCATTCACTCATTTTTTCAGCTGAGCTTCCACAAGAAGGAGAAGGCCTGGAAGGCAGGAAAATACACAGTCTCATCGGTGCGCGGCACCGGTTGGGGCTCGCCTGCGCGCCCCGATGGTCCGCGCGCATCCGGAACTCCATCCAACAGCGGCATCCTGCGCGCACATGAGATTGACAGCGATATCCTTCCTCACGCGCTTGCTATCGCGGCGCACGCCAATGTCCTGAAATCGGGCCCGACCTATCCGGCGACTTTGCAGGATATGGCCGGCTTGAAGGAATATTCGGGTGCCTTTCCCATGGGCACGCTGTTCATGTTGCCCATGGATTTTGAAGCCGACAAGTTGAGTTGGCCAAATGCCCGCACAATAGCCAGGACCTTGAAGGTCCACGGCGGTCGGCTGATCGACGCCACTTCCAAGACGTTTGCCCTTGCTGGCGAAATCGGAGGCGAATGGTCTCAAGCTGTCGATCGGAATAATGCCTGGCAATCGTCCTGGGCTGACGATCTCACCCGAATTCGCGATCACCTGCGGCCGGTCGTATCCACCTCGGGCTGGCTGGATGCGGAAGGCGCCGCCTTCACGCCGGTTCCGTGGGAACAAATGAACCTGCTTTCGATGCGCGGACCTTGGACGCAGCAAGGTGGCCCTGAAGATCCGGTTAGCGGCTTTGACACGACTTCCGACCTGTTCCTGTTTCCCGAAACGCAAAGGTCCATCGGGTACGAAAAGATCGTTCGCTCAAGAGACGATGCCGGTAGCAATCCCTGGTTCCAGTGGACGCAAGGTTGCTGGTACATCAATCCTCAGCCTGGCCGGCAATATCGCGTGAAGGCTTTGGGCTTCGGTCAGGCAACGGGCGGGCTGGAAATCCGGTCACGTGACGGCGGAAACGCTTTGGCCGCAGTGTCGGACCTGAAGATAGGAGAAGAGGCCGGAATAACCTGGCCAGCACGGCCGTCGATAGCGAGGGTCTCCGTTCGCGCCCGGCCCGGACCGCCGTCCGGCATAAGGCTGGAGTTGCAGATCGCGTAGCCGCGCGCGTCTCGATTTATCCCGACCCGACGAACAGAGATTAACCGGAGGCCATTGTCAGATGCACGAACAGTTGAAGTCGGCGATCCAGGCGGTCTTTCCGGCGCCGTTTGTTCATCTTCTCAAAACAACGCGCGCCGACATAAAGGGCCGCGGACCGCGAAGAGCCTTCGAAAGCGTCGGCCCTTCCGGCGAATATCTTGACGCTTCGATGCTTCCCTTGCTGCAGAAGCGCTATCCGAACGCGCTCCCATATGGATACGACGCCGACGCTCTGCTTCGGCGCGGCATGGAAAGAAAGCGGCAAATCAGCCGATTTTTGCGCGTATCCGGCGCCCGCACGCTGGAATTGGCGTGCCACGATGGGATGGTTTCCGGCCTGCTGGCCCGCGATGGCGCCAAGGCGATCGGGACCGACCTCGGCACCGAGCATTTCGATCAGAGAGCGCTGGAATTGGGCGCGGAAGCGCAAATCATGGATGCCACTCGGCTGACGTTTCCGGCAGGCTCATTCGATTGCGTATTCTCCTACAACGCATTCGAACACTTTTCGAACCCGGGACAGGTACTGGCCGAAGCGATCCGGGTTACAAAGCCGGGCGGCGTCCTGTTCTTCAGCTTCGGCCCGCTTTACCGCGCGTCGTACGGATTGCACGCAATGCATTCGATAACCGTGCCGTTTTGCCAGTATCTCTGGCCCCGCGCCGTGCTCGATGACTATATCCAGTCCCACGGATTGGGTCGTATCGAATATGAGACGCTCAACGAGTGGACCGTCAGTCAGTTTCGCGAACTCTTTTCCCAATTTCGGCCGTGGGCGCAAGCAATCGAGCATCGCGAAGTGCCGAGCATACACGGGATCGAACTCGTCGAGAAACATCCATCCTGTTTTCGCGGAAAAGCCGCGGCGTTCGAGGATCTCACGGTCGCGATAATTGAAATAGCTCTGCGACGTACGGCTGCTCCTGCGAGCGACAACGGGCAAGGCGCCGCTACGACAGTCGAGAAGACCGTCCGTTCTTCAGAGCCCCATTCGCGCTTTGCTTAGATGATGACGGCCCGTGATCGGGCGTAAAACCTTCACCGTCTGCTGCATGCTGGAACTCGGCCGGCAGCTCCTGTGGAGCATTGCCGTCGAAGAGCCGATGATTGAGGGCCCAAATCGCGGCAAGGGTCCGGTTGCTGGCGCCAATCTTGCGAAAGATGGCCTTCACATGCGCCTTTACCGTGGGCTCGGCAATGTCGAAAAATCGGGCAATGTGCTTGTTCGAGTCTCCTCGGACAATCCTTTCAAGTATTGCGATCTCTCGAGCGGTCAGTGGTTCGAGCGGATCGTTGTCCGCTGCGCAACAGGGAACATCGTGGATTGAGGGCGATTGTTCCTGGAACGATTCCGACGCTTGCTCCGGCGACGCCTGCTCCTCGGATTTAGGCTCCTCGCTTTTTGCCTCACTTTCCAGTGACCAGAGACGGGCATCGATGACAAGAAGACGCGTGTTCACAGCGGAGTGAAGAGCGCTGATGAGTGCGTCTGGCGAAACCGAACTGAGAAGCGCAGCGTTTGCGCCATCGTCAATCGCATTCCGTATGCTGCTGCGGTGGATTTCATCGCCAATGGCAATGATGAGAGAACGCGGGTATTTGGCCCGGATTGTTTTGCAGATCGAGTCCTGTCCTTGCTCAACTCCGACGATGAACAGGCTGGGCCCATCGCTAGGGACGGCAGCGAGGTCGTCCAGCTCAACTCCGCAAGATTGCGGACGAAAGCGCGTTTTCGAAAGCATAAGCCGAAGGCCTTCGCGAAACAGGCCATCACTTTGGAGTATAAAGGTCGGTACTGGCGGATCAGTTTGCATATTCGGTACTCTACTTTTAATCCGTTCGACGTATGCGCCAAGCCGACACCCAACCGCGTAGTCGGGAAAAAGTTGCAACCGATCGCAAGCTCACCGTTAGACGACCCACCAAGGTACTAGTCTGTCCGGTAGACAACTTATTCGTAAATTTGATCTCGGAAGCCCCGCGTTAGCGGCACGAACTATTTCGTAGGGCCTTTGTTCCGGCTGGCTGAGTCTATCGATGCAAGATCACAGCTAGAAGGGGCTGCGGCATGAAGCTGCATGCCTCGATCTCCACATTAACGCGCTGCCCAGATGGACTAATTCAAGAGAATCCGCAAGAAGGCAAGGTGGCCCACTCGCGTGGAATTGAAGCTAATCACTGGTTGGATACGCCACATGTTGCGCCGGCCAACCGGCGATGTGTCCAGTCTGCATTCTTCGAGAGTCCGGATCGTGCTCCGCGCCTGGCGCGCCGTATTCTCCATGCGGGCTAGTTCGCCATTGAAGCGTGTATCTCCGGCAGGCTTCCGAGTTGTCGGAAGAACGCCGCATTTGGAGTCCACTCCGGCCAATCGCTTCCCGTGTCCTCAAATGAAATGCTGATGCATTGGCATGGTGATGATGAGCAGACCATCAGTCTCCGTGGTAGTACCCTTGTACAACAAGGCGGAGTTCGTCCTGAATACGCTGTCGGCGGCCGCACGCCAGAGTGCTGCCGAATTCGAGATCATCGTCGTGGACGACGGATCGACGGACGGCAGTGGCGAATTGGTGAAAAAGGCGCGTCTGCCGCATCTCCAGCTGATTAAACAGGCAAATGCCGGCGTTTCGGTCGCGCGGAACCGTGCGATTGCCGCGGCACAAGGCAAATGGATCGCGCTGCTTGATGCGGATGACCTGTGGTCGCACGATCATCTCGCCGGTCTGATCGAGGCTGTGGAGGGCAGCGATGTGATCGCGGCCTTTAGCAACGCTCGACTACAAAGCCGTTCCGGCCGCCCGCTGGTCCATCCCAAAGTTTCGCCGCAAAAGGTAGATGACTATTTCTCATTCGCGCTCGCGAATGGCGGCTATTCGATGCAAACAAGCGCGACCCTGGTGCTTCGGAACCAGCTGCTCGAGGCTGGGCTCTTCGCTGAAGGACTATCGATCGGCGAAGACATCGATATGTGGTGCCGGCTTGCCTGCCGGGGTCCGTTTTTTTACACAGCCAAGCCGTCAGCCGCCTACAACGACGCGCGGTCGCCAACGCGACGCAGCGAGAGGGGCAGGACCGTGCGGCCATATTTCGCACAGCGGCTTCCCGACTTGATACGGGACGGCAAGGTACCGCCAGCCTTGATCGAGAGCAGCAGACGGTATGCGAATTTTCTGATGCTCGAATACGCCCGGCAGTTGCTCGATGCCGGCGAAAACGCCGAGGCGCGGACCGTGTTGCTCAACGAATGTGTGGTCAGCTACGATTCGAAGCGATTTCTCAAACGCCTGGCGAGGACATCGCGTGTCGGCCGCGCCATTTTTCGGCTGAGCCGTGTAGCGGAAAATCGAGCAAACAGCCGCGGAACTTGACGAGGCCGCTTGATCAATGGCGAGGATGGCGTGGGATGGTGGAGCGATCTGCCCTGATCCACTGCGCACGATGCCCCCGAGCCAGGTTCAAGGCTGAGCGCATTACGGTGAGCAGGTGCCGCGCCAGGTGATTGAGTTCGCTGAAGCCAATCAGATCTCGTCCGCAGGAAAACCAGGCGGTGATGAGCGCGAACGCAAAGATGCCGGTCCCGAACATCGCGAGAGCAAACGGAACAACCGTCCCGGTAATCGCCAGAAGACCAAGGCACAGCAACAGCAGCACCATGTGCGCGCCTGCGAGCACACCGAGCGGTGGAACCGAAAGGTCGGCCGCCAGTGCCAGCAAAGACGGATCCCGGTGTCGCAAACCCGTCAAGATGAGGCGGCGCAGGTGGCTCTTGATGAGCCCGAGATGACCGTGGATCCAGCGCTGCTTTTGCTGATCCTGACCGTGTTGAGTGTCCGGGAAGTAACTTGTCACCTGGCTGTCGCGGAAGAGCCGTGGAGGATATCCATTTATCGCAAGCTCGATTCCAAGGAACATGTCTTCGGTTAGATGTCCGGTCGCAAATAGTTGAGGCGTGACGAGCCTCCAAGGCATCGCCATGCCGGTTCCCTGGAGATGGCAGGGGAGGCCAAGGCGGGCGTAACCATTCGGCCGGAGATCGTTCTTAATGCGCCACGCGAATTCGGCCAGGCGCGATCGGGGCGCGGGGCTCTCCGGATTCGTAACCATCAGATAAAGGCATTGCACCGGAACGTTCGCAGCGGCGCAAGCACGCGCCAGCAACTCCAGTCCGCGAGGGCTGAATTCGCAGTCCGCATCGACGAATATGACGACGTCCGGGTTCCGCGCGGCGAGGTGATCAAGGCCGGCTGCGAGAGCAAAGCCCTTGCCGCGCCGGGTGAGATCATTTCGTACGACCACCTCAGCGCCCGCGCGCGTTGCAAGCAGGGCTGTCTGGTCGACGCAATTGTCGGCCACGACCACAAGCCTGTCGCCTGGTGACAACTGCTTTTTTATCCGGGACAATGTCGTTTCGATGTTCTGTTCCTCGTTGTGCGCCGGCATCAACACGGCGATGGAAGGGCGATCCGACGAGGTAACAAACGGGCGATCGCGCAAAAAAATGGCAGATACTGCCTGTAGCGCGAAGGGCGCCGTGGCGAGAATCAAACCGAAGGCAGCGAGAGCGAAAAGGACGTTCAGAATCGAGAGCAGCATGGCAAGCCTTAATGCCCGTTGGAGCGCGAGCGGAGGCTGGCTATGGCGCGCGAGGCGATCGTTCGGTTCCAGGGCCTGCGCGAACCCTTGTCGGAGATTTGGCCATTCCGGCGCGCGTCCGATCCAACTTCGGGACTCTTGTCATCAGCCAGGAGCAAATAGCCGCAGCCATGCAGCCGAAGCAGGTTTCTGATTTGGCGTCCGGAAGCCTTGAGGCGGAAACCCCGGTGAGTTCGCCGTTGGTATCCATAGGCAAGGAGAATCTGGCCTAAAAATGCGGCATCGACAAAGGTGACACCATCAAGAACGATGGCGAGATCGCAGGCGTTCCGTGTCGCCTTTGTCAGAGCCGCGCGCACGGGCGCGAGATTGTCCTTGGTGAAATCGCCGACAAACTCGAGGATTTCCGTCCCTCCCCAGTGATGATGCCGTAGTCGCGCCCGCGCCAGTCGTTCCGCCGAAGGCTGGCGGAGCGCGGCCTGAACAAGGGAGGGCAGAATTTGTCCGATCATCACGGATATCAACGTGGCGAGGTCTCGAGCATATCGCGTGCAAAGCGCCGGCTCTTCCTTGATCCGCCACAGCCATTCGAGCCCGTGGCGCCGAAAAAAGGCGGGCGCGCGTTTGACCGTACCTGCCATGAAATGGATCGTCGCGCCGAGATTGCAGACAACGGGTGGCGTGAGCCGATGCTCGTTCCTGTTCAGCCACAAAACTCCCTTTTGAGCTCCGATGGATACGATCAACAGATCGGGATGCGCCCGATTGATCGTGTCGAAGGTGCGAGCGTGGCTCATGGATTCGACGGAACCGAAGCCCGGAGAAAGTACACCCGCGCATCGAAGGGAACAGGGCCGTTCATCGAGGCGCTGGCGCAGCCGTTGACCGACTTCCGTGGTTGCTCCGAAGAAGAACGCGCTGAACTGCTCGTCCGGATCGGCCATGAGAGCAGCTCCCAGATCCGAGCCGCAGACGCGATCGGGAACCGCCGTACCGAGCATGCGCGCACACCAGACGAGCGGCATTCCATCGATCACCGAGAGATCGCTGGCCAATACTGCATCCCGAAATTCCGGGTCGGACCGGCTCAACCGCAGGAAGCTGGCGTTCGGCGTGACGAGATTACAGCGGCGAGACTCTCTGACGGAGGCCAAGATCCTTTGTTTGGCCTGTTCCAGTGTCACGAGGTCGCAGAGGAGACCCTGAATGCAGAGAGCCTGCCGGGAAAAGTCCGGTGCGACGGAACTTTGGATTCCGTGCAGGTCTGGACGTGCTCTTGGCATGCAGGGACCCTCATCGTTGCCTCGCTGACCGCAGCTAGGCAATCCTGAGCCGCGACGGATGTGGGCGTCTCACTTGATTAGCCACACCGAAATCGTGGTCCTCATGCCGGTGCAAAGAGGACGCTGGTAGTCTAGCGAGACCGGCCGGCGGCGGAGCCGCTCTGACGGACAAGGGCAACCGGACATTAGCAGCGATCCATTCTGACTAGTTCCGGAAGCGGGCGAGGCGCGTGACGGCGCTCGGGGCGCGGGCCTATTCACAAGTATCACTACGTTGGAGTGATTGCGGCATTGCCCCGCCTGCGGCCACGATTTGCGTGATGTGATCGGGACATCAAGCGAGAAGCTCCCGCAGATCGACCCATGTGTCGCGGCCGGATGACGAGGTGGACGCGGGGCGAGGTCGAACGGAAGTCGTATCTGGGAGCTTATTTATGCATGGCCGCGTTATCCATCTCTATTGCTCTGCCGCTGCGGTGATCGATGACGCCGTTGTCGCGTTGACGTGGGCAGGCGCCAGCAGCAAGTCCGCAGCAGTTGGATCGTGAAAGGGGTCGTCCATCATTGATTACGATGCCAGACCGGGAATTTGTCGCGTCGAGCGATGTTCATAAGTCGTTGTCTGGAGGCGCGCCGCGCGACTGCCATTCCGATGCTTGAGTGGCGGAGTTGCTGTTGCACGAGTGACCAGAGACCTCCTCAAGAATTTCGGTGGCCCAATGCAGAAAGCGAAAGTCGATAAGTTCTCGATAGCATCGACGCGGCTCGATCAGACAAACAGGAAGCGGACCCTCTTTCCTGTCGTCGAGGAGCAGTCCGTCGCGGCGGAGGCGTGGCGTGAGGGAGCCGGCCTAAGCGTGTTCCTGGCGAAGGTTCGTCGCCAAAAGAAGATGCTTCGCCGCTTGATGATCGTTGGCGCTGTCGTCGGAGCCTCCGCGGGACTCTTCTACAACCTGCTCAAGGTGCCGACCTTTGCCGCTTCTGCCGAATTGCTGATTTCGAACACCACCCTGCAAATGTCCGGCCCGGACGCGGCGGTAACCCAAGTTCTCGTCGAGAACTCGCTGGTTCAGAGCGCGATCGAGATGCTCAAATCGACCAAGGTGCTTGAGCGAGTGATTGACCGGATGGGATTGGAAAACATCGAACCCGTCTTGCCACGATCGATACTTGACCGATTGCTGTTACGGAACAGCGAACCTGCCGAATCCTCGGACATTACGGCCCGGCAGAGAGCGGTGGCGTTGCTGAGAGCCAACACGACAGCCAAGCGCGTCGGGGCGAGCTTGATCGTTTCGGTCCAGGGGAAAGCGTTGACTGCGCTGGACGCTGCAAGATTGGCGAATGAACTGGCCGGCGCATTCGTTCAGGAGCAGAATGAAACAAGCGCCGTGGTGACCACGAGCGCGGCGTTGCGGGAACGCATCAAGGTGCTGGGTCCCACCGCCCGGGTCATCAGCGAGGCGATCCCGCCCACCTCGAAGAATGGACCTCGCGGAAGCGTGGCGCTTCTGCTGGCGGCGCTGCTTGGCAGTGCTCTGGGCGCGGGCGCCGGCCTGACATTCACGCTGTTCGACCGACGCGTGCGCAGTGCCGAGCAACTCGTCGCGCTGACCTCTGTCGAGTGCTTCGGATACGTCCCGCAAAAGGAGCTCAAGCAGAGCAGCCGGGTCTGGCCTGGCGGACCGCTCAGCCTGCCGTCGGTCCTGGGGAGCTCGGTCTTGCGTCGCGCGCGTTCGGCCGTACTCGAACGCTCAACCAGAACGCCTCATATCATTGGTGTGACGTCCTGCCGCGGCGGTGAGGGGAGGACGACCCTGGCTGCAAACTGGGCCCGGTTCATTGCGCGCGATGGTTCGCGCGTTCTCTTCGTCGATGCAACTCTTCACATCGCGGGCGAAACCCAAGGCCTCCACGAACTCCTGCGCGGCCAGGTCGGTCTGGGCAAGGTTGTCCAGCCGGAAATCAGCCCCAATGTCGACCTCTTGCCGACGGGAAAGGCCGTCGGCAACCTCGACACGTTGTGGGGCAATCTCGTCCAGGCGATCGGTGCGGAGCGCGAATGTCCCTACGAATGGGTCATTCTCGATCTGCCCCCGCTTGCGGCTACGCCGGACGTGCGCTCCGCCGGCCAGGTCATTGATGATCTGCTGGTCGTCGTCGAATGGGGCCGCTCGTCGGAATCCCAGATCGAGCAGGGGCTGCGCTCGCTCGGACCGGTGCGCGACAAGGTCCTTGGGACCCTCATTAACAAGACACCGTTGAGTTCGCTTGATTCGGAGATGTTGGTCGAGGCTCTGGCTACTCGCGGTTCGGCGGGGCCGTCGATCTAACGTGCTCAGCCGGCGAGGAACTATCATGGCGAAGAAAAAATTCCGGAACATCACGATCGCGGTGAGCATCGCGCTTGCGCTTGTGGCGAGATCGGCCGCCGCAGGCGAATACAGGCTCGGCATCGCGGATCGGGTGAAGGTCAAGGTGCAGGAATGGCCGGATCTCGGCGGCGAATACGCTGTGACCGCCGACGGGTTCGTATCCTTGCCCCTTATCGGAAATATCGAAGCGGTCGGCCTGCGCCTCGATGATCTGGCGCGGGAAATATCCGACCGGCTGCAGCGGCGGGGCGAAGGCATCGAGCGGCCTGTGCCGGCGATCGAGGTTGCCCAGTATCGTCCGTTTTCCATTTTGGGCGATGTTCAGCGGCCTGGCCAATATCCTTATCGGCCCGGTCTCACCGTCCTCGAGGCGGTTGGGATTGCGGGCGGATATTTCCGGCCGGAAATCGGCCTTCTCCGCCTGGACCGCGACATGGCGCAGGCAAAGGGCGAGATTCGTTCGCTGTTGCACAAGCAGAATCGGTTGCTGGCGCGCGAGACGCGCCTGACCGCGACCCTTGCGGGGCGCGAGGACATCCCCTTGCCGTCGGAGTTCGCGGACCAAAAGGACAATCCCGCTATTTCGACGATCATGGAAGGCGAGCGGGCCGCACTCGCCCTGGATCGCCAGACAACGCGCTCCGACAAGGAAGCGCTGGAAAAGATCATCACGCTTTACCAGAACGAAATTGCTTCGCTCCGCGGGCAACTGGATGCGTTGGGACAGGAGCGGGAGAGCATCAGCGAGCAGCTGAAGCAACTTCGTTCGCTTTCATCGAGAGGCCTGGCTCTCTCGCCGACCCTGTTCACCCTGGAGCGGTCGTTCGCACAGGTCGCCAACGAGCAAATGAACGTCAGCTCGGGAATCGTCAGAGCCCAGGAGCGGATCGCAGTGGCGCAGCAGCAGGCTGACGAACAGAATCTCAAGCGGCGCCGCGACCATGAGAAGGATTTGCAACAGACCAAGGACGAACTCGCAGAGGTCAGGGGCCGCATCAGGACGCAAGGCGATCTGCTGACCGAAGCACAGATCAGCGCCCCGGCCGAGGCGCGTCAGCGCCTCGCCGAGAGAACTCAGCAGTCCAGCTTCATATTGATCCGGAAGGAAAAGGACGGCGCGCGAGAGGTCTCGGCGGATGAAGGCACACTGGTGCTACCGGACGACGTCATCAAGGTCCCGATGATCCGCCCCAAGTCGTTGGCTTCGGACGGTTCCGTCAATCTGTCGCGGGCCGGGACTTCGGAGCAAGCGGAGCGGTGATGCGTTCCACGGCAGCGCCGCTGCCAGACTGGGTCTTATCGCGACTTGTCCGGCCGGTTCGGTGCGTGACGTTCAAGTGCCCGCGTGATGGCGGTCCTGCGGTCGCCGCGCCGCGCGGAAAAGGGAAGTTGCAAGTATCTCTGGCCGGAACCTTCCATTCGAAGTGATCCGCTGCCCGCCGACATCGATGCGTCCCACCAGCGGGCTCGCCAGAAAGCCGTTCCTCAGGGCGCACAGCTCGGTCTCGCTGGTAAACAACAGCCTGTAGCCGGCGGCCAGCGCCTGGTTGATGATGTCAGTGGTATATGCGCCGTGCGGAAAGGACAGTGCGTCAACCGCGCCCTCGCCATGCTCCATCATGATTTCGGTCAATGCCGCGCGTGGCCGGTGTAGTTCCGCAGCGAGATTGGAAGACAAGGGCAAGGATGTATGCGTCTTTCCATGCGCTCCGATCGACAGTCCCTCGATGATGAGCCTGCCAATCTCATCCCTGGTCAACATCTGGCGCGGATGCCTGATCCGGCGCAAATCGATCTTGAGCCTGGAGAGTGCGGCCTCGACCAGCGCCTTGTCCAACTCGGGCCCGCGTCGCACGAGATCCCACGTCGGCTTTGGGCAGTCGGCAGAGTACGTGCTTTCCCCGACGAGTAGCCTGTGCAGGCCGGAGATCTCCTGCTGCTGGATCAGTCCTGACTGAATGGCCCCCAGCAGATCCTCCGTCCAGAGCCTTTCCTCGCGTCCAATGACGTCGGAAGTTATGAACACCGTTGCCGAAGCACCGTGCTTTCGCAACAAGGGCAGCGCATAATCGATATTATCGGCAAATCCGTCATCGAAGGTGATGAGCAGGCTTCTTGGCGGCAGACGGCGCGCTCCCCGCATCGATGCCCTGACATCGTCAAGCGTGACGAGCGTATAATGCCGTTTGAAGAAGGCCAGGCATTCATCGAACGTATCGTCGGTGACCGTCCAGGGCGAAAGCGAGGTTGCCCAACGCGGATCGCTTCGGTTCAGCACCCGGTGAAATAGCACGACCGTCAGCGTCCGGCGGTTGCGTAGCCGGTGGTAGAGCGACAGCGCGCCCGTTCGATAGACCAGAGTCCGGATCAGGTTGCGCAAGTCACGGATCGCAGAGCGCCTTTGCCCGCGGGCACCTGGATCGATGCGTGGAGATGTCGTTTGTGTCACCGCGGGTTCCACGCGTATCAGCTCATTGTTGTTGCAAAGATAGTCGATCGCGGGTGCGGCGCGTCAATAGCCACTCTGTACTAGTCTCTATTCCCGCGCGGCGAGGTCTGTGGCAGTGCGATCATGAATGTTACGCTTTTGTCTATTCGCGAAGATTTCGTCGGTGCGGCGGAACTGCCCCGGGAGCCTGCTCGTATCGAGGCGGGCACGGAGCTCCCAGGCATTTTGCGATCGACGTCGTCGACCGGGCGCTCCGGCGACATGAGCAAATGGCTCAACCGCGGAGGACTGCATGCAAGTTGTGGGTATTGAACGTAACCGGCCGAGTGCAAGCGGTCGTGTGACCGGCATTCCGAGCACCCGGCCGGCGATCCTTTACCTGATAAACCAATACCCCGCGCTCTCGCACACGTTCATCAAGCGAGAGATACTTGCGCTCGAACGTCTGGGATTACGTGTCGTACGCGTGGCCGCCCGTGCGGGCAAAGGGCTGGTGGACCCCGGCGATATCGAAGAGAAGCGGCAAACGACCTACCTGCTTGAACAGCCTCTCGGCTTGCTGAAGGCCGTAGCGCGGTTCCTGCTGCTGCGGCCGCACCGCTTTGCCAAGGCATTGGCAACCAGCGTTGGGATGATGCGCAGGAGCGATCGCGGACCATTCGCTCACCTTGCGTATCTGATCGAAGCATGCCGCGTCGCGTCGCTCGCCCGCTCTGTCGGGGCGGCGCACATTCACGCACATTTTGGCACAAACCCCGCGGAAGTGGCGCTGCTGGCCTCGGAACTCTCGGGCGTGACCTACAGTTTCACCGTCCACGGCTGCGAGGAATATGACAAACCGGAATTCCTCGCTCTGAGGGAGAAAATCAGGGGCGCGGCATTCGTTGCCTCGGTAAGCAACTACGGACGCGCTCAGCTCTATCGCTGGTGCGACGATGTCGACCGGAACAAGATCAAGCTGATCCGTTGCGGCCTGGAGCAGGCCTTTCACGGCATGGCGGATGATGTGCCGAGCGAATCCACACGCTTCGTCTGTGTAGGGCGTTTATGCCGGCTAAAGGGCTATGACGTCGTGATCGAGGCGGCGGCGGCCATGGCGGCCGCCGGGCATAAATTCGAGGTCGTGATCGTCGGCGACGGCGAAGCGAGGGGCGAGCTGGAAGGCCTGATCGCCCGCCTTCGGCTCTCGGGGATGGTGCGCCTGGCGGGTTCGATGAGCAGCGCCGACGTCAGGCGGGAAATCATGAGTGCCCGGGCCCTGATCGTTTCCAGCTTCGCTGAAAACCTTCCCATCGTGATCATGGAGGCGATGGCGCTGCGGCGACCAGTGGTGGCAACGTATGTCGGCGGTATTCCGGAATTGGTAATACCGCGCGAGACCGGCTGGCTGGTGCCGGCCAGCTCTGTCGATGCACTGGCCGAAGCCATGACCAAATGTCTGCATGCGTCGCACGAAGAGCTGTCGGCGATGGGCCGCAGAGGACGTGAACGTGTTCTGGCCTTGCATGATGTCGACCGTGAAGCCGCGGCTCTGGCCGATCTGTTCACGGAAAATTTCCTGCGGCATCGCGACGCGACAGACATGGCACAGTCCCGGCTCTCCACCGCAGCATAGCAGTCCCTTGCCGGATCGATCCGCAAATACCCGAAAGTATCCTGGCGGCGCATCGGACTTAGAACCGATGGTTTCTCGCCAGACCCCGCTGTGCGGTGTAGCACCGGGCGAGTGCAATGCAACCGCGGCGAAGGTTGGAGCAAGCCGCGCGCGAACGTCCCGGACGTTCGCACGGAATCGAAAACGATCGGACGAACTCAGACGTACAGGACGCTGCGGAAATGATCTTGTTGACTGGAGGCGCTGGATTCATCGGATCTCACGTTTGTATTGCTCTGCTTGATGCCGGCCTCGACGTGATCGTGGTCGACAATCTCTCCAACAGCAACGAGGTATCGCTTGAGCGCGTGCGATCCATTTGCGGACGATCGCCGGCGTTTCGACGGGTCGACATCCGGAATGAAGAGGCGATTTTCGAAATTCTTCGTGGGGGCGGGGTGACTGCGGTCATTCACCTTGCCGGGCTGAAGGCCGTGGCTGAATCGACTTGCGATCCCATGACCTACTACGACAACAACGTCATGGGGACGATGCGTTTGGTGTCGGCCATGAACAGGGCAAATGTAAAGACCCTGGTCTTCAGTTCCTCGGCAACTGTCTACGGCGTGCCGGCGTGCCTGCCGCTCGATGAAAACCATCCGCTCAGGCCGACCAATCCTTACGGCCGCACCAAGGCGTTTATCGAGCAGATGTTGAAGGATCTTTATGAATCCGACAACGACTGGCGGATTGCCATCCTGCGCTATTTCAATCCGGTTGGTGCGCACGAAAGTGGGGTCATCGGAGAGGATCCGATCGGCACTCCGAACAACCTGCTGCCATTCGTGGCGCAAGTCGCAATCGGAAAACGGGAAAAGCTGGTGATCTGTGGAAACGACTACGACACGCCGGACGGGACCGGAATCCGCGACTTCATTCATGTCGTCGATCTTGCGTCCGGACATCTGAGCGCGTTGAGCTACCTGAAAAATCCGGGCGTGCACATCCTCAACCTGGGAACGGGCGCGGGAACGAGCGTTCTTGAGGTGGTGCGGACTTTCGAAGCCGTGAGTGGCAGGTCGGTGCCGTTTTCAATCGGAAATCGCAGGGCTGGCGACGTTGCCGTTTGTTATGCCGATCCGACCCTTGCCGAAGGAATGCTGGGCTGGAAGTCGGAGCGGTCGCTAACCCAGATGTGTGCCGACCATTGGCGCTGGCAATTGAAGAATCCGAATGGATATCGCGCTGCGTAGCTTGGCGGACGCAGAATGATCAGCGAGCTCGACCGGGTACCAAAGCAATCATGAGTGATCGGTCGGAAGCACGAGCTGAAAATTTCTTTGAAACGAACATGTCGGGACTGACTTGATTTGTTCGATCGGAGAGCTGGCATGTCGCAATCATCGCTATGGGAATCGTCCGCGAGCGCCTCTGGCAGGGAGGCCCACGACGTTCGTCAGGCGCTCGCTGTGCTGGTGGCGTTGATCGAGATGGGCGCCATTGGCGCATCGACCTATGTTGCGTTTGTCGCATACCACCGGGTCGTATGGAACGCTCTTCCCGGCACCATCTCATATGGATGGATGTGCACCGGGCTGGCGCTGGTCTATGGCGTCATTTGCCTGGCGGACAAGCAATACGATTTCCTGGGTGCGGAATGGAAGCAACGCGGTTTCCAGAGAGGCGTGCTTGCATTGACCCTGGCCTTCGTCCTGTTGCTCGCCTTTCTGTTTCTCAACGGCACGCTGGCGCTCTACTCGAGGGGCACCTTCGTCGCTCAGGTGGCATTTGCATTGCCGGTTCAGATAACGGTGAGGGCAATGCTTTGGCGCGCTGTCGAGACCGCACGCAAGCGGGGCCACTGGATCCCGCCAGGTGTGATCGTCTTGGTATTTCCCGGGGTCGAAATGCCACAGCGGTTCCTGAGGCGATTGTCATCCAGGCAGGAGGAGATACATCGGATTTATTGCCTCGAGCCCGACGATGTGGACGGTCAGCTCAAGACAATCCTGCATGACGGTCGCATCCTGCAATGTGACTCCGCACTGCTGCTGTTTGACGCGGACACGATGAAAACGGTCGTGCGCGCGGTCGACAGTCTTTCCGAAATACCGCTTAGACTCCAGCTCTTGCCGATCGGAATGCTCGACTTCATGCACAGCAGCCGGATCGGGTATTATGGATGCGCCCGCGTGATCGAGATCTCGTCAGGACCCTGTTGGGTGGCCGATCGCCTCCTCAAGCGCAGTCTGGATCTGGTCGTCGGCACCGCCGCGACTGTGCTGCTCATGCCGCTGATGCTGATTGTGGCGGCCTGGATCAAGCTGGACTCCCCCGGCCCGGTTCTGTTTCAGCAGACCCGTCACGGATACAACAACAAGCCGATAAACGTCCTGAAATTTCGCACCATGGTGGCGCATGCGGACAACGGTCAATTCTGCCAGGCGACCCGGGACGATCCGCGCGTGACGCGAATAGGGAGAATGCTGCGGCGAACGAACATCGATGAACTTCCGCAACTGCTCAACGTCGTCCGCGGAGAAATGTCCCTGGTCGGACCGCGCCCTCACGCTGTTTCGCACAATGAAATGTACGACGGTCAAATCGCGCGGATGGCGCGACGGCACAACGTCAAGCCGGGGATCACCGGATGGGCGCAGGTAAACGGGTTCAGGGGAGAAACGGACACGTTGGAAAAGATGCGGGATCGCGTGGAGCATGACCTGTACTACATCGATCACTGGTCATTTGCTTTCGACGTGAAGATTCTCATCAAGACGGTTTTTTCGAAGAAGAGCTATGAGAACGCTTACTAGCGCCTCCTTCAATCGCTTCCCCGGAGGAAGGATGAAACCGCTGATCGAGGCGTTCCTGAAGAACGTCTTGTGGAGTGGGATGGTCTGGTGGCCGATCCGGCTGAAGGCGGCCGTTGCCCGCTTCCTCTGCAGGGACGAGGTGTTCATAAAGGCTCACGGCCGCGACCTCATTGCCGATCTGGCCCCGTTTTGCGGGATAGATGGCCTGCGCGCGAACGGCCAGTTCGGCGATATCCTGAGCTCGCCGGCAGATCGCACGATATTTTCGGTCTACGCCAGCACCGGAACATGGGCGCAGAGCACCAACAGCCTGTTCTCCAATTTTTTCCGGGAGAACCACGGCGGCACATATCTCGACATCGGAGCGAACATCGGATTGACGACGATTCCGATCGCGCAGCTGCCTGATGTGCAATGCATCGCATTCGAGCCGGCGCCGGAGAATTTCCGGAACCTTCAAGCCAACGTTCGAGCCAACTGCGATCCGGGGAAGGTGCGAACCCTGCAGCTAGCGCTGTTTGAGCGCGAAGGCGAGCTGGATTTCGAGCTTTCGAACTACAATCTGGGTGATAACAGGGTCAGAGTGGGCGAAGCGAAACTGGCCGAGGCGGAAAAAGCCCAAGTGATCCGCGTTCCGGCCATGCCGCTCGATGCACTGGATTTGGTCGGGCCCGGCCGCGCTCTTGGCGTGAAGATCGACACCCAGGGAGCCGAGCCGTTCATCATAGCAGGGGGAAGAAAAACCCTGTCGCGCGCCCAGCTGCTGGTTCTCGAATGGTGCCCTTACATGATCGCCCGAATGGGCGGCGACCCGCAGGTCATCCTGCAGTTCCTGCGAGAATCGTTTCGGATGGGAAGTATCTCTCGGGCCGAGGCAGATAGCAAAGGCAGCCAATTCCTGCCGATCGACGAGATATGCGATCAGCTGCTTGGCACGATTTCGACGCAGGAAAATAACGAGAACTACTACATCGATATCATCGCCGTGAAATGACAATCTGGATTCCTTTGGAATCCACGGGGCCTGTTCGAACCGCGTGAGCAAAAGTGGCCGAATGCGAACTCTCGTTGTAAGTGCAAGTGAGCCGCCGATGCCGGGGAGGGATCTTCACGCGTTGTATCGGCGCCTGGGCATGTTTCTAGGTTCGATCGGCGAGATCTCCGATGAGATCGATATTCTGCATTTTGCACGACCCGGGCATTGGTCGCTTGAAAAGAATCCCGATGAACTGAGCGAAATCCAGTCGTTCTATTGGGGAAGAAGCGTCAGGACCCGCGCTGTGCCGGGAAACCCGTTCAATTCTTCATTGGTGAGCCATGCGCGATCCGTGTTCTCGGCAGCCCATCAGGGGCGATTTTCCGGCTGTGCCGGCCAAAGCCAAATGCGCGCTGTTCGAGCCAGCCTGCGCCGCACACATGAGTTGATTTTCGTGCATCGGCTCGGCGCGATGATACCCCTGCTGCGGCTCGGCGAAGACCTTGCACCGGTCGTTTTCGACCTGGACGATATCGAGCATTGGATGGTTCTGCGCGCCGCAATCGAAAGACTTGGCTCGGTTCGTGAAACGCGCAGGCTGCTTCACGTGCCCGCAATAATATCCGCCGAGTATCGTGCCGCGAAATTTGCCCGCAAGACGTTTGTCTGCTCGGACCTCGACACGTCGTACCTGCGCAGCATGAGATTTGGCGACGGCGTCAGCTGTATCCCGAATGCGATTGACGTTCCTCCCAGTGCGGAGCCGCAGTGTCGGCAACCGACCATTCTCTTTCTCGGCAGTTATCAGTACGCGCCGAATGCCGACGCTGCCGACCGTCTCATCTCTCGCATCTGGCCAAGGATCAGGTCGGCAAATCCTGCTGCAAGTCTTGTCGTCGCAGGAAGCTCGCCTCATCTGATCAAATCGTACGCCTCGGCGCCCGCCAGCGTCGAGTTTCCCGGCATCGTTCAGGACTTGCAACAGCTCTATCGCGATACCCGAATCGTGTGCTGTCCGATCACGCGAGGAGGCGGCACGCGCTTGAAGCTGGTCGAGGCCGCCGCCTACGGAAGGGCGATCGTCTCGACCAGAATCGGCGCGGAAGGTCTTGTCCTTCACGATGAACAGGACATCCTGCTCCGGGACAGCGACGACGCGATCGCCGATGCGTGCATTCGATTGCTGGCGGATTCCGAGCTGTGCCAGCGGCTCGGTCGTGGAGCGCACCTTGCGGCTCGCAAAAATTACGACGTGAGGCAGGTGCGTGCGTTGATCAGGGGTCACCTGCTTGACGCGACCAGGTCGAGGGCTTGCGCCTAGAGCGCTTTCGAGCGAAGTGGAAACCGGTTCGCGTGAAGAAAACGCGTCAAAATCTAGAGCCGTTCCGATTCGATCGAAACGGAAAAGGCTCTAGTCAAACCATCCGGCGAAAGAGAGCCATCGTTCGTTTGCGCAGGGTATCCCTGGCAAACAGGCAGAATGCAACGCAATAGCATGCGTAGCTGCAGGAAAGTGCAACGAGCAAGCCAGGCAGGCCCTGCGGTTCGAGGAAATACCGGTGTAAAGCGTACGCCATGGCAATGAACAGCAGGCTGAAAAAATAAGGCGTGAACTGCTGCCGCAAGAATGTCGATAGCTTGAGATCGACGGCGCGGGAGATGTAGATAAACATGATGGGTGCGGTTACGTAGAGCGAGAGAACCTGGGCGGCGACCAGCGCATCCATCCCGAAGCTGGCTGCGGCAAGACACAGTACCAGGGACACTCCGGTCTGCCAGCAGCGGAGACGAAACGCCTGCCTTGTTTTTGCGATCCCGACGAGCAAAGGATCGTAAAGCGAGAAGCTGGCGAGCACGGCGATTTGAAGCGTCAGTATCTGCAGTATCCAGCCGCTTGCGGCCCATTTCGCGCCGAATACGGTGGTGATGAAGACAGGCGCCCAGACCGCCAGAGTTAGAAAAGGTGGCAGCATTAGCCAGGCAATGGCTTCGGTCATTTCCAGAAAGCCTGCTCGCACATCCTTTATTTCGGCCTGCTTCGACGAAAAGTAGGGCAATGCCACACTTTGTATCGGAGTGGCGAAAACCGACATCACGACGTCGAAGACATTTCGAGCAACCCGATAAAAGCCGATCGCTGCCTGATCGACGAACGCGCCGATAATGATGTCGATAACGCGCGTGTCGACGGTGCTCAGGAAGCGGGCGCCCATGAGGTGGCTTCCGAACGACCATAGGTGCAACGCGAATTTCCGCTCGATCCTCAACCTCGGACGCCAGGGCGAGACCAGCACGATGATCACGAGTTCCACCATCAAAGCCGTGTATTGCTGAAGCACGAGGCTCCATACGCCGGCTCCGGCGAAAGCGCTTCCGACCGCGACGACACCGCTGACGATTTGAGCCGCTAAAGCCTTTTTCGCGGAGATATCGAAGCGGAACATGCGGAGCATGCGGGCCTGCTGGATCTCGTACACCGCGGACAGCAGGGGCGAGACGGACAGAATGGCCAGCACGTGTGGAAGGGAATTATCCTGGAACTGCAGGGCGTGGAGCAAAACCGCTGTCAGTAAAATGACGACCGAGATCGCTCCCGCGATCAGCCAGTTGATGGTGTAGGCAACATCGGCCTCATCGTCGGTGAGTTCAGGTTTTTGGACGACCGCGGATGCCACGCCGTAGGATGCAATGGATTGCATGATCATGATGATCGAGGCGCACAGGCCCACAGTACCGAAATCGACAGGGTTCAGCAGGCGCCCGAGAACCACGAAAAGGGCGAACGAGATGAGCTGCCGCAGGAGGCTCTGGCTTGCCAGCCAGGCGATGCTTCCAGAAGCGGAGTATCGATACTCGGACGTGGTGACGGCCATGGGCTCCGATGTTCGAAGTTGTGGTTTGCGGAACGGCGAGATCAGAAGGCCGCGTGCACCTCGCGAGCAAGTTCTAGCACGCATCCAGGCGCGACTTTGTCAGCAAGCGCGACAGGAAGCGTGCGGACGATCGGTGATCGTCAGCTTAGTGGCGGGCATAGCAAGAAGAACAGCATTGCGGAACTTCTCGGAAGGAGTAGTCGCGCCTCAGGGTGAATCATCCGATCGAGAGAGCGAAGGAATGACGTGAGGGAACCTTGTTTTGGTGGAACGAATCTTGCGGCCCCTCAAGAAAGGAACCCCGGTTATCTCCCGCTTCGGGAAGATGCTTACTGGCGGCCAGCGCTCAAGCAAAAAGCGTTGCTAGCTTCTTGACGGCCGCAGCACCTGACCGACGAGGTAGCCGGCCTGTAATACGAACGCGAAAAACGCACTCCGCAACAGGGCTTGTGCAAGTGTTGCGCCGTTCACCAGGTCGTAGATCAGCCAGGCGGGCGAAGAAAGTGCAGTTGCTACCAAGGCCGCAAGCACGCCAAATCGTGCCAGGCCGAATCCCAAGGCAAAGAATGCAAATGTCAGGATAAGCACGGGACCCCGAATCGGACGGTGAAGCGTGTTTTCGAGTTCCGGCCAATAAAGACTGCGGAATAGTGGTTTGCAAGTACCGCAATGCAAACGCTTGTTATTTCCATAGCCGCCCCAGCTAGCAAGTCGGGCGCGCAACGTGTGGCTTTGTTTGCTGCCGTAGCGACAATGGACTTGCGATCCCCCGGTCATGCTCGCGACCAGCGCCCGAGTGTCGAATTTCGAATTATGCCGCACGGTAAGCCTCCTACCGGGATCAGTTCGCAACGCCGTCCCGCTTGGAAGGCGCGGGCCAGTTCTTGGGGTTGCAGGCTGGACTAGTTTTACTCCTGGGCTTCGCCACCGATCAATCCGCAACCTGGTCCTGAATCTTTCTGCGATGCACCATACAGATGAGCGCAACTCGACGATTGGAACCGGAATGAAAGCTCGTTGAAAGTGTTCTAATGTCGTTAGATGATGGATGCATATTTAGTGCGGGTTTGGTGACGTGGCGCCGTTCATCTCCATCGTTATACCATTATACAACAAAGCCGACGCGGTCATGAGGGCCGTTTCTTCCGCAGCGAGTCAGGTAGATGCTGACTTTGAGATCATCGTCGTTAACGATGGATCGACGGACGGCAGTGCGGAATTGGTGAAAAACGCGAGCGTGCCGCGGCTTTCCCTCATCGAGCAGGCGAATGGCGGGGTGTCGGCCGCGCGGAATCGGGGAATCGCAGCGGCGGAGGGGAAGTGGATCGCGTTTCTTGATGCGGATGATTTTTGGTCGGACGACCACCTTGCGGGACTTTCGAAAGCTGTCGAAAGCAGCGACGTGATTGCAGCCTTCAGCAATGTCCGGCTGCAAAGCCGGGCAGGGGGGCCATCGCTTGCCCCCAAGGTGCCGGCGCAGAAAATCAACGACTACTTTTCCTTTGCACTTTCCAACGGCGGCTATCCGGTTAGTTCGAGCTCAATGATGGCTCTCAGGGACCAACTGCTTGCGGCGGGTTGCTTTGCCGAGGGAGTCCGCGCGGGCGAGGATATTGATATGTGGTGCCGCCTCGCCTGCCGAGGTCCCTTTGCGTACACCGCAGGATTGTCATCGACGTATAATGATGAAGGCTCGCCGACGCGTTGCGCCGGAGGCAAGGCCGTATTTCCATTTTTCGCTCAGCGATTTCCAGAACTGGTGTCGGACGGAAAGCTGCCGGCGCGACTTGTCGAGAGCGGGCGGCGTTACGTGAATTTCCTGATCCTGGAGTATGCGCGGCAATTGATCGATTCCGGCAGGCATTCCGAGGCGCGCGCCGTTCTTCTAAAGGACTGTGTGCCCGGCTACGATATAAGGCGATTTCTCAAGCGCCTGGCCAGAACATCGTCTCTCGGCAGCACCCTGTATCGGCTATTCCAAAATCGTGTCCGGACACCTGACGCAGGCGGACTAACGGGCAGACATACAAGCTGAGTCAGTCTGCCGCTAACGCTTCAGCGAAACGGCGGCAGTCAGTGCGAAGAGAACGCATTCTTCAACTGCACCAGGAACGTCACCAGCCACGCGCAAGCATACATGCCCGCGAGACCAAGCGCCGTTCTGCGATCAATCAGCGACAGGCTCGTCCACCACCAGACGCGGTAAAACCATAATCCCGTCGTGGCCGCGCCAAGTAAACAGACCAGCATCTTGAGAAAGGACGAGTTCGCGACGCCCAAGGCGCCGAACAGAAGCGTTGCTGGGACGAGAAACATCGTACAGGCAGAGATCAGCGTCTCGTTCATGGCTCCTCAATGCGTCTCCGAATCGCAGGGATGACGTACAGTTTGGAGCACGGAGCACCCTTTGCTGGAAAGAGGGTGCATCAGCGCATGGCTCTATCCGCCTCCTTCGAGAAAGGAGCCGATAGGCAAAATCATGCTTTTCTTATCAGTTAGCCGGCCGGCGACCGTTCGCAGAAGATCGCCGAACGTTCATGGCTTGTTCGATCAATGCCCCGCTCAGTTCAGCGGAAGCCAGGTCAGTTGGCTGGGGCGGCCGCAGCTATTGCAATGAGCCGGCATGTCGAACGTGTTGGCGAGTTGCCATTCCTGGGACTCGTTGCTCCACTGAACGGAGGCCGAACAGGTGATGTCGTCGGAATGGCATTGCGAACAAACCGGCGTGGCCCGGCTTCCCTGGTGCCGCGGGGCCCGCTGTCGCGCAGCCGAGCTTGCATCTTGTTGCGCCAGTTCGAACGGATTGAGAAGCGACGTACGTGCCAAGCTACCCCCTCGGTCATTCCCCAGAGTCGAGTATCGAACATAACTTTGGACAGGCGGAGTGTCTTCATCCGCGACGCGATTGTTTGTGGATTCGCTGCAGAATTAGTTATCCTGTGACTTAAACGCAAAATTCGGCCGGAAGCGGTCGAAAACAAGGGAAGAAATCGATGGGGGGAGTTCTGCAGGGCGTGCGCGTCCTCGATTTCGGACGTTACATCGCGGGGCCCTATTGCGCGACGTTGCTGGCGGAATTCGGCGCGGAAGTGATTCGCGTGGAAAAGCGCGACGGCAGCGAGGACCGGTTCGTGGCGCCGGTCGGCGAAGGCGGCGAGGGCGCGCTGTTCCTGCAGATCAACCGCAACAAGAAATGCATCACGCTCGATCCGATGAAGGCCGAGGGGCAGGAGGTGATGCGCCGGCTGGTCGCGACCGCTGACGTGGTGGTTGCCAATCTGCCGCCGCAGACGCTGCGGGCGATGAAGCTCGATTACGACTCGCTGAAGGCGATCAAGCCGGACATCATCCTGACCACGGCGACCGCTTTCGGCGGGCCGGGGCCGTGGTCCGATCGCGTCGGCTTCGACGGCATCGGCCAGGTGATGTCGGGCGCGGTGTACATGACCGGCGCGGGCGATCCGCCGTACCGGGCCGCGGTGAACTGGGTCGATTTCGGAACCGCGCTGCACTGCGCGTTCGGCACGTTGGCGGCCCTGATCGAGCGCGGCAAGTCCGGGCGCGGTCAGATCGTCGAGGGCGCGCTGCTGGCGACCGCACTCTCCTTTACCAACGCGACGCTGATCGAACAGGCGGTCATAGCTGTCAACCGCGTGCCAACAGGCAATCTCGGCCAGACCTCCGCGCCGGCCGACATCTACCGCACCAAGGACGGCTGGGTGCTGTGCCAGGTCACCGGCCATCCGCTGTTCATCCGCTGGGCCAGACTGATGGGCGAAGGTCACTGGCTGGAGGACCCGCGTTTCGCCGACGATCTCAAGCGCGGCGATCATGGGCCCATCATCAGTGAACGGATGGCGCGCTGGTGCGCCGAGCGCACCACGCAGGAAGCCGTCGATACGCTTGGAAAGGCGATGATTCCGGCAGGACCCGTGCTGAGCCCGCAGCAGGCGCTGGAGCATCCGCATATCCGCGCCACAGGCTTCATGCAGGATGTCGATTATCCCGGCTTGCCGAAGCCGGCGCCGACGGCGCGCGCCGCGGTGCGGCTCTCCGAAACGCCGGGCGAGATCGCGACGCGCCCGCCGACGCTCGGCGAGCACACCGATCGCGTTCTCGCCGATCTCGGCTATGACGCCGCCGCGATTGCCGCGCTGCGGAACAACGGAATCATCTAGATCAGAGGGAGGCATAAAATGAGCCCGACTGTGCAACGGCCCTACCGGGGCGTCTTCCCGGTCGCCCCGACCATCTTCGGCGAAAGCGGCGAACTCGACCTCGACGGCCAGCGCCGCTGCATCGACTTCATGATCGATGCGGGCTCGCAGGGGCTGTGCATCCTGGCGAATTTTTCCGAGCAGTTCGTCCTCACCGACGCCGAGCGCGATCAGGTCATGCTGGCCGTGCTCGAACACGTGGGGGGGCGCGTGCCGGTCATCGTCACGACGACGCATTTCGGCTCGCAGATCTGCGCCGAACGCTCACGCCGCGCGCAGGACGCGGGCGCCGCCATGGTGATGGTGATGCCGCCCTATCACGGCGCGACCTTCCGCGTCGGCGAGGGGGCGATCTACGATTTCTACAAGCGCGTCTCCGACGCCATCTCCATCCCGATCATGATCCAGGATGCGCCGGTCGCCGGCACGCCGCTCTCGGTCGCGTTGCTGGCGAGGATGGCCAAGGAAATCGACAATATCAGCTACTTCAAGATCGAGGTGCCGATGGCGGCGGCCAAGCTGCGCGACCTGATCGCGGCGGGTGGCAGCGCCATCGAGGGTCCGTGGGATGGCGAGGAAGCCATCACGCTGATGGCCGATCTCGAGGCGGGCGCCACCGGCGCCATGACAGGCGGCGGTTACCCTGACGGCATCAGGCAGATCATCGATCCCTATTTCGCCGGCCGCCGTGATGAAGCGATGGCGGCCTATGAGCGCTGGCTGCCGCTGATCAATTACGAAAACCGGCAATGCGGATTGCACGCCTGCAAGGCGCTGATGCAGGAGGGCGGGGTGATCGGATCGGAAATGGTCCGCCATCCCCTGCAAGTGCTTCATCCGAAGACGCGGGCCGGCCTGATCGAGATTGCCCGCGGGCTCGATCCGCTGGTGCTGCGCTGGGGTCGGTAAACGCTCACGCCAGGTGGCAGGCCACCCAATGCCCGGCGCTGTCCTGCTTCAGCTCCGGCGCGCTTTCCCGGCAGCGCGCTTCGGCGATCGGGCAGCGGGTGTGGAAGTGGCAGCCCTTTGGCGGATTCATCGGGCTCGGCACGTCGCCCTGCAGGCGGATGCGCTTGCGCTTCACCTTCGGGTCCGGCACCGGCACGGCGGAGAGCAGCGCCTGCGTGTAGGGGTGCCGCGGATGGCGGTAGAGCTCGTTGGCACTGGCGAGCTCGACGATGCGGCCGAGATACATCACCGCGACGCGGTCGGAAATGTGCTCCACGACAGAGAGATCATGGGCGACGAACAGATAGGTGAGGTTCAGCTCGGCCTGCAGGTCTTCGAGCAGGTTGATCACCTGCGCCTGAATGGAGACGTCGAGCGCCGACACCGGCTCGTCGCAGACGATGAATTTAGGCTCGACCGCAAGCGCCCGCGCGATCACGATGCGCTGGCGCTGGCCGCCGGAAAATTCGTGCGGGTAGCGGCGCATGTGCTCGCCCTTCAGCCCGACCTTGACGAGCAGGCTTGCCACCCTGTCGTCGCGCTCGCTGGCGGAAGCGGCGAGATCGTGGATGGTGAAGGCCTCGCCGAGGATGGCGCCCACCGTCATTCGCGGGTTGAGCGAGGCGAACGGGTCCTGGAACACGATCTGCATGTTGCGCCGCATCGCGCGCAGATCGCTGCCGCCGAGCCCCAGCACGTTCCGTCCATCGAACATCACCTCGCCGGCGCTCGGTTCGATCAGGCGGAGTACGCAGCGCGCGGTGGTGGATTTGCCGCAGCCGGATTCGCCGACGAGACCGAGCGTCTCGCCGCGATTGACCGCAAAGGACACGTTGTCCACCGCATGCACGCGACCGACCTCGCGCGAAAGCAGGCCGCCCTTGACGATAAAATCCTTCTTCAGATCGGTGACGCGCAGCAGCGGCTCGCTCGTCTGTGCTTCGCTCATCATGGGCGCGTTCATACTGCGTCTCCCAGATGGCAGGCCATGCGATGGCCGGGCGCGATCTCGCGCAATAATGGCTCCCGCTCGGAGCAAACCGCCATGGCGTAACGGCAGCGCGGCGCGAAGCGGCAACCGGGCGCGGGATTGATCAGGATCGGCACCGAGCCGCCGATCGCCTCCAGCCGGGGCTTGTGCGCGCTGTCGAGATCGATGCGGGGAATGGAGCGGATCAGGCCCTGCGTATAGGGATGATGCGGGCTCTCGAAGAGGTCGTCGACACCGGCCTCTTCCACCACCTTGCCGGCATACATCACCACCACGCGCTGCGCGGTCTCGGCGACCACGCCCATCGCATGGGTGATCAGCATGACCGCCATGCCGAAGCGATCCTTCATGTCCTGCAGCAGGTCGAGGATTTGCGCCTGGATGGTGACGTCGAGCGCGGTGGTCGGCTCGTCGGCGATGACGAGCTTGGGCTTGCAGGCCAACGCCATCGCGATCATGACGCGCTGGCGCATGCCGCCGGAGAATTGGTGCGGGTAGTCATGCACGCGGCCGGCGGCATTGGGGATCTGCACCAGCTTGAACATTTCCACCGTGCGGGCGAGCGCTTCCTTGTTGGAGAGGCCCTCGTGGCGGCGCAGGCTTTCGGCGACCTGCTCGCCGACGGTCAGCACCGGGTTGAGCGAGGTCATCGGTTCCTGGAAGATGAAGCCGATATCCTTGGCGCGGATGTCGTCGAGCTCGTTGCTGGTGAGCGGCACGAGGTCGCGGCCCTCGAACATGATCCGGCCTTCGACGATGCGGCCCGGCGGCATCGCGATCAGCTTGAGGATCGACATCGCCGTGACCGTCTTGCCGCAGCCGGATTCGCCCACCACGCACAGCGTCTCGCCCTTGTTGAGCGTGATGTCGACGCCGTCGACCGCCTGAACCATGCCGTCGTCGGTGGCGAAGTGGGTTTTCAGTCCCCTGATTTCGAGCAGCGGCGTCATCAGATCACCCGCCGCGCGTCGAGCGCGTCGCGCAGGCCGTCGCCGATGAAATTGATGGCGACGACCGCGACGAAGATCGCCCCGCCCGGGAACAGTGCCCAATGCGCGGCGATGTCGAGGAAGTCCTTGGCGTCGAACAGTAGCCGGCCCCAGGTCGGAACGTCGGGCGGAAAGCCGAGGCCAAGAAACGACAGCGTCGATTCCGCGATGATGGCAGCCGCCACGTCGATGGTGCCGGCGATGATCACCGGCCCCACCGCGTTGGGCAGGATATGGCGCACCACCTGCCGCACCGGGCTGGCGCCAAGCGCCCGCGCGGCCTCGACGAATTCCTTCTCGCGCAAGGACAGGAACTGCGCGCGTACCAGGCGGGCAACCGGCATCCAGCGCAGGCCGCCGATCACGAGCACGATCAGGATGAAGATGCCGCCTTCCGGGCCGAACGCCGCCTTGAGCCCGTCGCGGAACAGATAGATCAGCAGCAGCAGCAGCGGCAGTTGCGGCAGCGACAGGAACAGGTCGGTGAGCCACATCAGCGCATAGCCGAGCGCGCCGCGCGACATGCCCGCGAGCGCGCCGATCAGGGTGCCGATGATGACGGAGACCGCCATCGCGGCGAGGCCGACGGCGAGCGAGATCCGTCCGCCATAGATCATGCGGGCGAGAATGTCCTGTCCGAGATCGTCGGTGCCGAAGGGATGGGCAAGCGAGGGCCCCTCGAGGCGCGCGTTGAAATCGATGTCGTTGATGGCGATGCGCCAGACGAACGGGCCGAACACCACCGCCACGATCAGGACCAGCAGCAGGAACGCGCTGACCACGGCGAGCTTGTGGCGGCGATAGCGCCGCCAGGTTTCGCGCCAGGGCGACCAGGCCGGCCGCCGCTCAACGGAAGGAGATGCGAGGGTCAAGCCAGCCATAAAGAATATCCGCGATCAGGTTGAACAGCACCACGAGACAGGCGAAGACGAAGGTCACGGCCATCACGACGGGCGTGTCATTGGAGAGAATGGAGGAAATCAAGAGCGAGCCGATGCCGGGAATCCGGAAGATCTGCTCGGTGACGATGGCGCCGCCGAACACGGCCGGCATCTGCAGCGCAACGAGGGTGACGACCGGGATCATCGCGTTGCGCATCGCGTGCTTGATGATCACCCGTGGTTGCCCGAGGCCCTTGGCGCGGGCGGTGGTGACGTAGTCGAGGCGGATCACGTCGAGCATCGCCGAGCGCACGAAGCGGGTCATGGAAGCGGCCTGGAACAGGCCGAGCACCATCACCGGCATGATCGCCTGCCGCACCTGTTCGATCACCCAGCGGAAGCCGGTTGCCTTGATGTCGGTGGTATAGACAAAGGGCAGCCAGTCCAGCGTGATCGAAAACAGCAGGATGAACAACAGGCCGGTGAAGAAGGTCGGCAGCGAAAAGCCGATGAAGGCGAGCGTGTTGGCGATCTGGTCGAAGATCGAATAGGGCCGGGTCGCCGCGTAGACGCCGACCGGGATCGCAATCAGCAGCGCCAGCAACTGCGCCGAGCCGATCACATAGAGCGTCGCCGGCAGGCGCTGCAGGATCAGCGTGTCGACGTTCATCCGGCTGACGAAGGAAAAGCCCCAGTCGCCGTGCAGCATGGCCGAGAGCCAGTGCACGTAGCGGAGATAGATCGGATCGTCGAGGCCGAACTTGGCCCGAAGCGCAAGACGCACTTCGGGCGGAACGTTCGGGTTGGTAGCCAGTTCGCTGAACGGATCACCGGGCGCGAGCGCAAGCACGATGAACAGGACGAGCGAGATGCCGAGCAGGCTGGGGACGGCGATCAGGAGGCGACGCAGGACATACTGACTCATGAGGGAACGGTCCCTTCGATGATTATCCCGTCGCCTCCCGGTACCAGTCGAACAGGTTGTCGGTTTCGTTGGCCCAGCCGCTGATCACCGGGCGCAGCGTGTTCGAGGCCGCCTCCACCTTAAGGCGATGCATCACCGGGATGAACACGATGTCCTGCATCATGATGTCGTTGGCCTTGATGTAGAGGCCGGCCCGCTTGACGAGATCGGTTTCGGCCTCGGCCGCGTCGATCGTCTCGTCGTACTCCTTGTTGACCCAGCGCGGGAAATTGACGCCCTGCCACTTGTTCTCTTTCGTCGCCACATAGCGCGAATGATAGCGGCGCATGTGCTGGGCCGGGTCCGGCTGGCTCATCGGGATCTGGAACATCTCGAGGTCGGCGTAGAACTTGGCGTAGGTGTCGGGATTGGCGGCGTCGGAGGAGAAGAACACCGAGGCGACGACCGATTTCAGCTCCACATCGATGCCGGCCTTCTGGCAGGCCTGCTTGACGATGGCCTGGGTCTTCTGGCGCGGGCCGTTGATCGCGGTCTGGTACAGGAACTTGAGCTTCTTGCCGTCCTTCTCGCGGATGCCGTCCGGCCCCACTTTCCAGCCCGCGTCCTCCAGCAGCTTGGAAGCCTTCTCGATGCTGAACTCCCACGTGGTGTTCTTGGAGACGAATTTTTCCGGGCCGTTGAGGAAATTGGCCGTGACGCGTCCGGCGCGGCCATAGATGACTTTCTTGACGGCCTCGCGATCGACCAGCATCGAGAGCGCCTTGCGCACGGCCGG
>Ga0081540_1000544_pt1 | contig 36521 bp, 32 predicted proteins | sample TabmetS2T1R1_FD_71024 | JGI IMG/M metagenome (GOLD analysis project Ga0081540, IMG submission 71024) | Tabebuia heterophylla rhizosphere microbial communities from the University of Puerto Rico - S2T1R1 | ecosystem: Host-associated > Plants > Roots > Rhizosphere ...
CTGGTGCTGGCGAGCGATCCGTTCCACTACGGCGGATCGTGGACGGCGGACGCGTGCGACAAGGTGATCCGCTGGGTCGACTTCGCCGAGACCTTCCATCTGCCGGTGGTCTATCTGATGGATTGCCCGGGCTTCATGATCGGCCTGGAGGCCGAGAAGTCGGCGACCATCCGCCACGGCGTGCGCGCGATGGCCGCGGTCAACCAGTCGACGGTGCCCTGGTGCACCATCATCGTGCGCAACGCATTCGGCGTCGCTGGTGTCGTGCACCAGCCGGCCAACCGCTATTCGATGCGCTATGCCTGGCCGTCGGCCTATTGGGGCTCGCTGCCGCTGGAAGGCGGCATCGAGGCCGCCTACCGCGCCGACATCGACGCGGCCGATGACCCGGCGGCGAAGCTGAAGGAGATCGAGGAGCGCCTCAACAAGCTGCGCTCGCCGTTCCGCTCCGCCGAGAAATTCTGGGTCGAGGAAGTGATCGATCCGCGCAAGACGCGTTCGCTGCTCTGCGAGTTCGCGCGGCTCGCCGAACCGATCCGCACCGCGGGCCCCCCGAGCAACATGACGACGCGGCCGTAGCTGCGCCTCTTTCCTTCGCCCCTCGTGGGAGAAGGTGGCTTCGCGGAACGCGGAGGCCGATGAGGGGTCTCTCTCCGTGGCGACACACCCTCATCCATCCGCCGTTTCGTGTCAGTGATCTACCTTCTCATGCGGCGTCAGCGGAGGCATCCGAACCCAGTTGCCGTGTGTGAAGCTGCCAAAGCCGAGGAGCGAGTTGACGATGCTTCCGCCTAGCTTTCAAGCCCTTCGTCTCCAAAGGCAGATGCCGCCGATGCGTGGATCGAACCTACCCGGCAGGTCATCGCGAAATCCAACCAAGCTAACATCGCTTCGCACGATATTCCGAAGTTCCGCTTTCCAGCAATCTCCTTTGCAGATGAAGTCGCCGAAGGCCCAGTCATGGTCTTTTATCTTTGGTTGCAGTTCTATCGCGAGGTCATGATCACTGTCGGCTCGCGCCGTGCCTCGTGCTCTGCTGCCGAAAAGCCAGAGCGCGGCGACTGCATCAGCCTGTGCAGCCCAGTCCGCTAATGAGCGAGCTATTTCATCGTCAATCATGACGGACTTTTCGGTGAAGATAGACCTTCCCAGAGTGCGCCATGGATCGCCGCTTCGAGTGATTTCATGAGAGGCTCGCCTTCCTTCAGCAAGACGTCGCGCGCATCCCTCATCCTTGGTCTCACATCTTCAGAAGTATTGACCTCATGCTCGACCAGAGCCTGCCAGATGAGTTCTGACATCCTGTCGAATTTTTCCTTCATGTCGCGGGGCATGAATATTCCATTTTTCAGCACATAGACGTGCTGCTCCCTGCACGCCACGCGTGCCTCATGAGTTCGGTGGAAAAATACCGCTTTGATATAGTAATCGAGCTTTTTCCCCGTGGCCTTAATCTCGTCTCTCTGCCATTTGGCGAGAAAGCTACCCTCAAGGAACTCATCAAGCTGGGGAGTGGTCATCCGGTCGATGTCAGGATACTGCTGAAGGGCTGTAAGCAATGCCGAAACGTAGTTCTTGCTTTCAACCAACAACGCCCACGCAGCTGGCACCACCTCGAATTCTCGTTGGTGTAGCTTCGTGGTCCGATCAAACAACGAATTGATTTTGAAGCGCAGGTTCTCCATTTCCACCTGCTGCTCATGCTTGAACTGTTCGAGCCTCTGGTTGAATTTCGAGCTCAACCATTTGTCTGCCAAATATTGCAGCGGTCCAAGGATAAGAGCGGCGGCTCCGCCGCCCGCGACCACAACAACTCCAGCCACTTTCAATAGAACGTCAAACACGTCCATTTGCTTACGAAACCCTGCGATGCTTCCCCGCGAATCACGAGCGACTACAGTGGCACAATGTAGGGTAGCAATAGACGGGGGAGGCGGTTGTCCCGGGTATTCACAGGGCTGCCATCATCGAATCGCGAAAAGCCTTGGCCGATTTCTTCCGTGGACTAAGTAAGAAGCGCCAAAGATAGAAGCGATAAGGGACATGACTGAATATTTTTGGGTGGGCGCATCCGAGTGTCACGTTGGTGACGTCATTGAACCGGGTGGATGGGGTTCGAGGGCGCGGCAGGATGGTGTCGGCGGCTTCAATTTTGATGCGCTGTCGAGGTTAAGTCTGGCTATCGAAATCGCAGCGGAAGTGGCGCGCCGCTACATCCGGCCTTTCGCGCCGAGCCGCGCTAACTGCATCTTTGCGTGGGAGCGACTGGAGGACGCGCAATTTTTTCTCGGAAAGCGGCAGGGTTGTTCGATCTTCAAAGTCGTGTCGGAACCAAATTTTTATAGGGGCGATTATGATGTAATTACAAACGCGATCCCAGACACACCGCATTTTGACCAAGTGATCGACCGAGCCATTAGGTTCTGGAAGGAAATACCTAATGGGCGCGTCGAGGTGTTGATCGGCGGCAGCGCCAAAATCACAGAAAAAATTAGCTAAGCGAGATGATCAACGCCGCAACGGCGGCAGAACACCTGACTCCGCTCGCGCGCCGGCAGGAGCCGCGTGCAAGTGATGCTGCAGCCGTAGCGAAATCTACGTCTCGTGTTCGCGGTGCACGTCATGGATCACGATAGCCGCGCATCTTCTTCCGTGGGTGAAGGTGTCTTCGTGAGGACAAGGGAAAGGCCACTCCGGTAACGGGGTGCCCTTTCGGCATGTGGCGGCGGTTCTCGCCTCGTCGAGGTTCGGACGACGGGGTATCGCCGACTCGATTGAGCTCAACGATTTCGGCTATCGAGCAGTTTGCATTGGGATAACATCCATCCGGCTTTTCATCACCTGGCCAGGACAAATCAAATGCCGACGCCAAATCCTCGCGGAGCAGATTTTTGGAACGCTACGATGGGAGACGCGTGGGTTTCGCAGCAGGGCGTGATCAGAGATGTCTTCACTTCGGTCACGAACGTCAGTCTCGGTGCCGCCGCGGCGAAGCCGGGTGAACATGTGATCGATATCGGCTGCGGCACCGGTGACACATTGTTGGACTTCGCAAAGATTGTCGGACCGTCCGGTGCCGTGTTGGGTGTGGATGTCTCGGTCCCGATGCTGGGCTTCGCGAAGCACCGCGTCGCCGAAGCGGGATATGGCAACGTATCCTGTGTCCTGGCCGATGCTATGAACTACGCCTTTGAACCGCGTTGGGCGGATTTGGTGTATTCGCGCTTTGGCGTCATGTTTTTCGATGACCCGGTGAAGGCCTTCAGCAACATCCGCAGCGGCATGAAACCGGGCGCCCGGCTGGCATTCGCATGTTTCCGCACCATGCCCGAGAGCCCGTGGTTTCGTGTTCCGATTGAGGCTGCACGGCCGCATCTGCCGGCGCAGCCACCCGCCGATCCGCTGGCGCCGGGGATGTTTTCGTTTGCCAGCGAAGAGCGCGTCCGCGGAATTCTCGATGACGCCGGGTTTCGGGAGATCGCGCTCAAGGCTGCCGACGTTCCGATGCACGGCAAGGACGTCGCGCAAAGCATGGCGTTCGCCACGCAGGCTGGTCCTCTCCCGGCAATTCTTGAGAAGGGCTCGGAAGAGCAACGAACGCGAGCCATCGAGGCCGTGCGCGAGGCGCTAGCTGCGAACATCGGAACGGATGGGCGCAGGCTCAGCGCCGGCCTCTGGCTCGTATCGGCGCTCAGTTGAGCGAAGAAGCGGCGTGCGATCGCAGCAAGTGCAGCCGTAGCCAGATCTACGTCTCGTGCTCCCGGTGCACGTCGTGGATCACGATGCCCATGCCTTTGTCCGGCATCTTGATCCAGTCGCGCCGCGTCAGCGTGCGCTTGGTGTCTTCGTGGCCGCTCATCCAGTGCTCGCGCATCGAGGTGCCCGAGAACTCGTGATCCTTGGAATCGCCTTCATAGGCCTTCTGTTGGTAGATCAGTTGCAGGATGGCGATTTCCGGAAGGTGGCTGATCGAGGCCTTGAGCTGCCGCTCTTCATCCGACAAATGCTCCTCGGGAATTTTCGACAGCGACTTGTGCAGACTTACTTTCAGATTATGCGTCTTGCGATAGACGTCGGTGTTGTGGCGCGTGCGCGACGAATACATGATGTCCTTGTGCCGCGCCATCACGTCCTGGATGTCGCGCGGCAGCACGCCCCGTGCGCTGAACAGATCGACCTGAAACACCAGCGAATTGAGGTTGTCTTCCTGGTCGAGCAGATGCTGCAGCGGCGTGTTTGAAACGATGCCGCCGTCCCAGAAGTGGTCGGTGCCGATTTTGACCATGGGAAGGGCAGGCGGCAGCGCGCCGCTCGCCATCACGTGCTCGGGAGAGATCTCGTCGCGGGCGTTGTCGAAATAGATGAAATTGCCGGAGAGAACGTTGACGGCGCCGACCGCGAAGCGGATTTTCTTGGCGTTGATCAGGTCGAAGTCGACCAGCTCGAGCAGCGTTTCGCGCAGCGGCTGGGTGTCGTAGTAACTGGTCGCGGTTCGCGCACCGGCGTGGCTGAGCCATGGATTGGTCTGATGCGGCACGAAGAAGCCGGGCTGGCCCATCGTCGTCGTCATGAACGAACTGGCGAGATTGCGTGCCTTGCGGAAGATGTCGCCGTCGGGCGTGTAATGCCAGATCTTGCGGCTGGTGATGCGATCCCAGAACGTATGCAGGCGCTCGAGCCGACGCCCGGGCGGGTTGCCGGCGATGATTGCCGAATTGATGGCGCCGATCGAGACGCCGCAGACCCAGTCCGGCTCGATGTTGGCCTCATGCAGAGCCTGGTACACGCCGGCCTGGTACGCGCCGAGCGCGCCGCCGCCCTGCAGCACCAATGCAACGCGATCGCATCGCTCGGGCCGCCAGCTGCGCGCCGTTGCCGGCTGGTCGATTTCGTCGAGATGGGGGGATCGAGCATCCATGTCAGCACTCCATGCGGGCCGGTCCGCAAGGATTCAGGCTGGCCGTGACGTGATGATGACAATCTCATCGAGCGCGTGTGCAGCATCTAGCCTAGTTGCCTGCGTCACGGGCATTGGCGTCATCGCCTGCTCGCAGGTCATATCGCTGAATCAAATCCCACACATCGCTGTCAAGCTTGGCCGCTAGCGTTCGTGTCCGGAAGTTCAACAGGGGGAATTGCGATGCGAAGGGAAGACCTGCTCAAACTTCCGTCAATGCCGGCCGCGGGCCCGAGCTATCCCGCGGGGCCGTATCGCTTTGTCGACCGTGAATTTCTTGTCATTACCTACGAGACCGATCCGGAATTGATCCGCGCCGGCCTGCCTGAGCCGCTCGAGCCGATCGATCAACCGGTCGTCCACTACGAATGGATCAAGATGCCCGATAGCTCCGGCTTCGGCAGTTATACCGAATCCGGTCTGGTGATCCCGGCTCGCCTGCACGGCGAAGAGGTCAATTTTGTATCGCAGATGTACCTCGACGATGATCCGCCGATCGCGGCGGGCCGGGAGATCTGGGGCTTTCCAAAGAAATACGCCCATCCCAAGCTCGAAATATTCAAGGACACGCTGACCGGCACGCTGGAATATGCCGGCCAGCTCGTCGCCATGGGCACCATGGGCTACAAGCACGAGAGCATGGCGGGCAATGGCGACGTGACGCGCGCCACGTTGTCGAAGACCCAGATCAATCTGAAAATGATTCCAGGCGTCGACGGACGCCTTGAGATTTGCCAGCTCGTTGCCATCAACCTCACCGACATCGTGGTGAAGGGCTCGTGGATCGGACCGGGCCGGCTGCACCTGGTACCGCATGTCAACGCGCCCGTTGCGGATTTTCCGGTGCGGCGTGTGGTAGGCGCGCACCATTTCCTCGCCGATCTGACCCTGCCGTTCGGCCGCGTCGTGCATGATTACAACAAGGAAGCCGACCAGGTCGCGACGACGGGCCTCGCCGCGGAATAAATAATAAGAGGTCGCGGAAAAACGCCTGGGTTTCCGCGACATCAAACTGTAACAAACCCGTAATTGAATCGCCTGCCGGCGGTGAGACAAGGTCTTGCCGAACCGGATGTTGAGCGTGGGGCAGGGGTTGGGCAATGTCTCGCCGATCGGCGTGCGGGGGTGATCATGTTGGCTGAGTCACCGCAGGGCGTAACCGAGCCGTTGACGGTTTGGGCCGCGAACGGATCGATACCTGGCCTGGTATGGGCGTTTCGCCTGCACCACGATGGCAGCGCCGAAGCCTTGCCGGTGGACGCACCGATCGAGTTCAGCCATGACGGACGGCTCTGGCTGCATTTCAACCTGACCGATGCCCGCGTGCGGCCATGGCTGGCGGCGGCCCAGATTCCGCAGCTTGCGCGTGACCTGCTGCTGTCCCACGACAATTTCCAGCAAATCCATACCGTCGATCATTGCGTCTACGGCGTGTTCTGCGACCTCGTTCGCGATATCGATTCCGCGACGGAGGAAACCGGCTTTCTTCGTTTCGCGATGACCGAGCGTCTGCTGATCAGCGGGCGCTATCAAGCCCTGTGCGCGGTCGACGCAACGCGGCGTCTGCTCGAAGGCGGCCGTCGCGTCGAAAGCGTGGCGGCGCTATTGGAGAAGATCGTCGACGAGGTCGCCGACACCATGGATCGCATGGTGGACAAGATCGGCACCGAGGTCGACACTATGGAAGAGCGGCTGCTTGCCGGCGAAACCAGGCACGAGATGCGCGCCAACCTCGGCCGGCAGCGGCGGACCTGCGTGCGGCTGCACCGGCAGCTTGCCGGCCTGCGCGTGCTGTTTCATCGGCTCGAGCAGAAGAATACCGAACACCTCAATCCCGCGCTGCGGCTGCATGCGGCAAAGCTGGCGCAGCGCCTCGACGGGCTGGACCACGACATCATCGAATTGCGCGAGCGCAGCCGCCTCCTGGAAGAGGAGCTGCATTACAAGATGGAGGAGGAAAGCAACCGGCACCTCCATGCGCTCTCCGTCGTTACCATGATGCTGCTGCCGCCGACGCTCGTCACCGGCATCTTCGGCATGAACACCAAGGGATTGCCGCTCACCGACACCGAGACAGGATTTTTGTGGGCCGCGGTGCTGCTGGTCGGTACGTCCGGCCTCGCATACCTGATCATGCGCCGGCTTGGCATCGTCAGGCGGCATTGATCTAACCGGCCAATCCCGATGTGCAACTTACGCTCCCGCGCCGTCGCCGTGTTCGCGGCAATCGCCTGTTGGGCTTGCGCGTGGACGAGCACAAGTGCGCACGCCGGCGCCAAGGATGAGAACGCGGCCGAATGGATCGCGCCAAAATGGTTCAACGAATGGCATGACGGCCTCGCCAACAAGGGTCTGAATTTCGGTGCGACCTGGATCGGCGACAACATCGGTAACATCACCGGCGGAACATCCCGTGGCGGCATTCATTTCGGCCGCTTTGACCTGTCGGTCGATGCCGATCTCGAGAAACTGGTCGGCTGGACCGGGTTGAAATTCTACGCAAATACCTACAGCCTCTACGGCCGCGGCCTGTCGCGCAACTACATCCATAATTTCGCAACCATCAGCGAAATCGAGGCGCTGCCGGAGTCGCGCCTCTACAACGCCTGGTTCGAGCAAAGCTTTTTCGACGGCAAGCTAAGCATCAAGGTCGGCCAGCAGCCGGCGGATGTCGAATTCTTCGACAGCCAGACCGACGATCTGTTCATCAACGGGACCTTCGGCTGGCCGGCCATCAAGGCCAGCAACCTTCCGGCCGGCGGCCCGGCGCCGCCGATCGCGGTGCCCGGAATTCGGGTCAAGGCCCAGGTCGCGGACAAGGTCACCGTCTTTGGCGCTGTTTTCAACGGCAATCCGGCAGCGCCGGGCGAGGGCGATCCGCAGCTACGCGACAATCACGGCCTGGCGTTTCGCGTCAATGATCCGCCATGGGTCATCGGGCAGGTCCGCTTCGACTACGATTTCAATATTGGCGGCCGCACGCTGCCCGGCAACTTCACGCCCGGGGCCTGGCGGCACTACGGGGATTTCGACAGCCAGCGCTTCACCGCGGACGGCCTCTCGATCGCCGATCCCGACGGCAGCGGCATCCCGGCAAAGCTGCGCGGCAATTTCGGAATCTTCGCGGTCCTGGAGCAGGTGCTCTACCGGCCACCGTCCGTGACCGAGAACAGCACCTCGGCGTCGTTGCCCGGCGTCACAGCATTCGGCCGCATCGCCTACAGCCCGCCGGACCGCAACCTGATCGATCTCTATCTGGATGGCGGTATCGGTTTCGTCGGCTTCGTTCCCGGCCGCCCGCTCGACCGCTTTGGGGTCGCGGCGGCCTACATGCGGGTCTCGAACTCGGCGCGAAACCTCGATATCGACACCCAGTTCTTCAACGGCCTGCCGAGCCCGGTACGGAGTAACGAGACGCTGATCGAGATGATCTACGAGGCGCACATCAAGCCGGGCCTGCTCCTGGCGCCGTATTTCCAATACGTGTTTCGGCCTTCCGGCGGCATCCCGAATCCGAACGACCCGACCGGCATCGCGCGGATCGGCGATGCCGCGGTGTTCGGGTTCACCACCACATTGAGATATTAGGGCTTTGCCATCAATCCCGAGGAGGGTGGCGTCCGGCTACATCGGTGAACGCGCGTGTCTTTCGGCTTTCCAATGCATTTTCAATGGCCAGTTCGCCATCCAAAACGGCGTCGGCACGTGTGAGCGCGATGCCAGTCCGCATCCTGACCGCATCAAGAAAAACGATCCATTTCCAGCAACATGGATTGATCGTTTGAACGACTTCGTACTGAACACCCTTGTGCTCCATCGCCTTCCTCAAATTGTGAAGCGGTTGAACTCCTATCCCAACGCAAATCGAAGTGAGGCCGAGACGCCCGCCGCCAGGAGGCTTGCAAGAGCAGCTAGCGTCCAGTCTGGCCGCGCCGTCTGGATAGCAAGGCCGACCACAACTTTTGCAAAGGCTGCCATCCTGAATTCACCAGTTCTCGGATCCAAGTCGATCCAGATAAGCAAGGCCGTGGCATGTCAGTTCGTCCGGGTCGCTTTCGCCGGCCCGCCATTTGCCGCTTAGATATCTCTCGAGCGAGCAGCGACGCTGGTCGGCTGCGTCAACATCATCGTGCGTCGCCAGGTGCACGGCCCAGGCCCTATCGACTGCACTTTTCAGTGGAGAATCGTCGTTCATTTTTGACCCCAGTAACCGCGCCTGCAGGGTCAATTCTGACGCCAAGAAAAGGTTGCCACTTTTTCCCTATTTTTGTTCAAGCGCCTCCTGGTTGTCCTGAGTTCGTGATTAAACCGACGCTACCGTGCGGACGGAACAAGTTGGATTCGCGTACTTTTTTGTAAAATCGCGAACGAGCGCGCGGGCATCCTCTATGGCTTCAACCTCAGTGATACCCGCCCTCGGAGCGATTGCACAGTTTGGCAGCGCACTATTCATGCGCTCGGAACGGTAAGGTGGTTGATCACCGTCTCCGGCACAGTCGGCAGCGAGACGCGCTCTGGTGACGGCAGGCTCGAACTGGAATAGTATCGGCCAATTCGGGAGGCGACCATGTTCAATCCCACACAAATCGTCATCCAGGCATTCATCAAGGAGCTTCGGGAGGCGTACGTCGAAAGCTATGGCGTCCTGGAGCCGGCCTATCCGGATATCATTGCTTTCGTGGGGCGCCTCGCCTTGGAGAACATCGCCGACAGCGATGCGGCCTACCACGATATGAACCACACCATCATGGTGACGCTTGTGGGCCAGGAGATTTTGCGCGGCAAGCATACCAAGGAGGGGGGCGTTACGCCGCGTGACTGGCTCCACTTCGTCATTTCACTTCTTTGCCATGACATTGGCTACGTACGCGGGGTATGCCGGGGTGATCAGAACGGGAAATATGTCTGCAACGAAAAAGGCGATCTCGTGCATATCCCCCCGGGCGCAACCGATGCATCGATGACGCCCTATCATGTGACGCGATCGAAACTCTTTGTCAGTGAGCGCTTCGGGAAAGCGAGCCTGACGCACATCGATACGCTCGAAATCCAGGCCAATATCGAGCACACCAGATTTCCGGTGCCCGACCGCGAACAGCATGCCAGCACCTCAGACTATCCCGGCTTGCTCAGAGCTGCGGACCTGATCGGACAGTTGGCCGACATCAACTATCTCCGCAAGACTTCGGCATTGTTCACGGAATTTCACGAAACAGGCGTTAATGAGAAACTCGGCTATCAAAGTTCTGACGATCTACGGGCGGCCTATCCGTCGTTCTTTTGGGAGGCAGTCCAACCCTATATCGGTGATGCACTCAAGTATCTGCGGGTCACGCAGGAAGGCAAACAGTGGATCGCCAATCTTTACGCCCATGTGTTTTCATTGGAGCATCGCGGAGTGCTCGGGGCCTAGCATTTCAACTGGGGGTATGATGATTTTGTCGATACGGACGCAAGCTTTGTTTGCCTTACTGGTGAATCCCGCCTTTTTCGTACTTTCTGCGGCAAGCGGGAACGTCTACGCGCAGGTCCAGATCGCCGTGATCGGCGACAGCAATGTTTACGGCAAGGGCATCTCGCCTTCGCAAAATTATCCGAGCCAGCTTGAAGCGGCGCTCCGGGCGCGCGGACTGAATGTCAGTGTCAGCAATGGTGGCATAAATGGCGATACGAGCGCCGGTCTCGCCGCACGGCTGGACTCGGCGGTGCCGGCAGGTACCCGGGTTGCGGTCATTTGGGTAGGCATCAACGATGTGGTTCGACACGGCAAGAGCCGCGCGGAAGTGGCTGCAAATGTCGCCGGCATCGTCAGCCGGCTTCGGGCGAGGGGTATCGAGAGCTATTTCATTCGCCCGCCGGTCTACAATGTCGAGGACCACAGGAATCCAGCGCTCATCCTTGCAGGCGACAATCATTTCAACGCAGCGGGTTACAGCCGTATGGTGGCAAAGACCATTAGCCCGATACAGGCCCTGGTTGTCAAAGCGGCGAAGCAAAAGGGCGCCTGACTCCAGCGGTTCGGCGGAGGCGGGCGCTCACTGACCATCGTTCCAGATGTCGGCCGCAAGCTTCCAGTCATTTCCGACTTTTTCCCAGATCACGAGATATTTGGCGGTCACATCCTTTGGGTTCGGGCCTTTGGTCTTGAGGCTGACGGTCCCGATCTCCCGCGCTGCGGAGGGACCGAGCGGCTTGACGTCAAGGGTCATCAGCTTGGGATCACCGACTTCCGCGGCGATGCTTTTCCACATTGCCCCAATAGCGGCGTTGCCGCGTACCATCGCCGAACCAGGTGGAAACGCGGTCGCATCGGCGGTGTAAAGCGAACTGACGCCGGCAAAATCGCCCTTGTTGAAGAATTCGATCCACTTCGCGTTGGCCGCCTCGATCTCGGCTTTCTGGGCAAGCGTCGGCTGGCTCATTCCAATGACCACCGCAATCGCAAAAGAAACTCTGTGCATGATATCGAACTCCATTTGTCTTGTCCGTCAGGGGGCCGCTAATGGACGTCCCGCAGAACTATCGGCGCGGCAGGTCATACTCGAAGATGCGCCCGTAATTGACGACAGGCGTGCGGGTACCGGTCAACCGAAGGGCGCACCAGAACGCGACCTGGTTTGCCGTCAAGACGGGACGTCCCAGGGCATCCTCCAGCGCCTTGATGACGCCGATCGCGCGAAAGCCGTTGCCACCAATGAAAACAGCTTCGGCATTCCTGGGCACGTGAGAACGTACCCAGTCGTAGAGTAGTTCGGGCTGAATAGCCTGCTGATCCGATGGCAGACCCGCCGGCGCGTTGTAGGCGATTTCAACCTGGCTCTGGAAGTAGCGGCCGCCCTGCTGAGCCATTTCGACTGAAAACCATGGTGGACTGATCAAGGCGACCTGTTTGGCCGCAAGCGCAACCAGTGCAGTAGCTGCAGCCGCACATGTGATGACCACGGGAATGCCTCGCGTCCGCGCTTCCAGGCGCGACTTGAGTGCCGCATCGTCGGCTGCGCCTCGGACATAACTGCTGCTCGTGAAGCCAAAAACGATGGCGTGCAGCGGGGCCATTGCCAGCATCTCGGCGGCATCGTCCACGGCAGGTGGACCGGCAATTGCACGCACCGGATCGTCGGCGATGGTCGTATCCATCGTTCCGCCCGGTCTATAACCACCAAACGGAATGCGCGCGGCGTGGATCGAAATTCCATCAGGGGCGAGCGCGTTGAATTCCGCTTCTGGAACGATGTCCGCATGGGGCGTGAGAACACCGATGCGCGTTTGCCCCCAGCCGTCCGGCTGCCACATGGTCGCCTCCTGCGATTGGAATCATCTCAGCAGCAGCCTCTGAAGCGGCCTTTCCCGATGGCATAGCGCGCTTGCTGGCGTTCGCGGAAGAATTCCACATACGTCATGACCGGCTGATCGGGATGGTTCGCCTGCCGGTGCGCAACGTATGTTTCGTAATCGGGAACGCCGATCATGAGACGGGCCGTGCGCGTGCTCCAATAACGGGCGGTTCGCATCGCGCTGGCGGACTGGTCGAACAAACTCTGCAGGTCAGGCATGGCTGCCTCCCGCGGCTGCTCCAGCGATCTCCCCTTCCATTGCTGTCGGCTGCGGATTGCCCAGCGCCCGCCAGATATTGATCAGGCCGTAGATCACGGTCGCAACGACCACCAGCACGAACAAGGCCGCAAGCGTCGCATCGACGTAGTCGTTGAAGACGATCCGGCTCATCTCGCCAAGCGTCTTTGCCGGTGCCAACAATTGATTCGCTGCGATCGCGTCGCTGTATTTGAGCGCGTGGCTGACGAACCCCACGTTCGGATTCGGGCTGAATACCTTCTCGAGCCCGGCGGTTATCGTGCAGGCGACGAGCCACGCGGCGGGTACGATCGTCACCCACGCAAACCGCTCGCGCTTCATCTTGAACAGGACGACGGTGCACACCGTCAATGCGATTGCCGCCAGCATCTGGTTGGCGGTTCCGAACAGCGGCCATAGCGTCCAGATGCCACCCAACGGGTCGATCACGCCGACGTAAAGGAAGTAGCCCCACAGCGCGCACGAAAGCGCCGAACCGACCAGGTTGTTGGTCCAGGATGCCGTCTCCTTGAACGCCGGGATAGCGTTGCCGACGAGATCCTGAATCATGAACCGGAGCACGCGCGTTCCGGCGTCGACCGTAGTGAGTATGAACAGGGCCTCGAACAGGATCGCGAAATGGTACCAGATGCCCATCATGGCCCGGCCACCAAGGAACGACGACAGGATATGCGCCATGCCGACGGCAAGCGTCGGTGCACCGCCGGTGCGCGACAGGATCGAGTTCTCTCCGACGTCCTTGGCGATCTGCGCAATCTCGTCCGGGGTCACAACGAACCCCCATGTCGAGATGACCTGCGCGGCTTGCTCGGCGGTAGTGCCGATCAGTCCTGCCGAGCTGTTCATCGCGAAGTAGACGCCGGGATGGATGATGCTCGCGCCGATCATCGCCATGATCGCGACGAAGGATTCCATCAACATTCCGCCGTAGCCGATGAAAGCGATCTGCTTTTCGTTTTCGATCATCTTCGGCGTCGTGCCTGACGCTATAAGAGCATGCCATCCGGAAACGGCGCCGCAGGCGATGGTAATGAACAGGAACGGGAACATGCCGCCGGACCAGACCGGTCCGGTGCCGTCGGTGAATTTGGTGACGGCCGGCATCTGGAGCTCGGGACGAACGATGATGATGCCGACAGCCAGGAGAGAGATGGTGCCGATCTTGAGGAATGTCGAAAGGTAATCGCGTGGCGCCAGAAGCAGCCAGATCGGCAACACGGATGCGACGAAACCGTATCCGATGATGATCAGTGCGAGCGTCTCCCCTTGCAGATCAAAGTACACCGCAAGCTCGGGGGTCTCGGATACGGTCTTGCCGTAGATCAACGCTGCGAGAAGCAGAACGCAGCCGACCAGTGACATCTCGCCGACCTTACCCGGGCGGAAAAACCGGCCGTAGACACCCATGAGAAGCGCGATCGGAATCGAGCAGAACACCGCGAAAGTTCCCCACGGACTGCCGATCAGTGCCTTGACCACAACGAGAGCGAGGACTGCAAGTACGATGACGCAGATCAGGAGAATGCCTACTCCCGCGATCGTGCCGGCCACCGGTCCCATCTCGGCACGCACGATATCGCCGAGCGAGCGACCATCGCGCCGGGTCGAGAGAAACAGCACCGTCATGTCCTGGATCGCGCCTCCGAACACGGCGCCAACGAGAATCCAGAGCGTACCCGGCATGTAGCCCATTTGCGCGGCGAGCACTGGACCAACCAGCGGACCCGCGCCGGCGATCGCCGCGAAATGATGGCCGTAGAGCACGTACTTGTTGGTCGGAACGTAATCGAGGCCGTCATTGTGGCGAACGGCAGGCGTTGGTCGCGTCTCATCGACCCCGAGCACCCGGTTCGCGACGAACAATCCATAAAACCGGTAGGCGATGAAATAGATGCAAACCGCGGCGACGACCAGCCACGCAGCGTTGACCGTTTCACCCCGATTGAGCGCCACGATCGCGAATGTCACGGCGCCCAGAAGCGCGACCGCGACCCACAGGAGCTTCGTCTGGAGCCCACTTGAATTGTTGACGGCACTCATGGATGTCCTCCCGCACTGCAGGAAGCCCAACCAAACAAAATGCACCCTGGCGGGGACCTTGATCGAGGCTAGAGTGTATGGCTGGGATCCTTCCTTTCCTTACATCAAGTCAGGACTGGATATTTCGCCAAGCTCGCAACTCACTATAGCTCCGCCGACGGTTTAATTCCAGAACTCTGTTTCTTCGAGGGTGAGGGATTGGATCGCGCGCAGAACGTCTGTCGGCTGGGCGACGAACGCGTGCTCTCACCTAGGCCACCGAAGCGTTCGTTGGTTTTGCCAAAAGAATCGCTCTGCGGTCATGGACTAGATTCTCCAGGCGGTGGGCGACGACGTTCAGCGTCGCCGTGTCGACCGCATTTTCGTCGCCCGCCTCGGCCTTCATACGTTGGCTCTTCAGAATGTTGTCTATCTCGTCCTCGATGTCTGAAAGTTCGCTCTCGACGTCGACCGCGCGGATCCGGCGCGCGAGTCCGTAGAGGGTGTCGAGGGGACCCTCCCGGAATTCGGGCTGCCCGATGCCCAAAAACTTCCATGCGGCGGCGAGGACCGAAGCAATTCCTCCGAGGATCATCGGGCCCAGATAGATGTAGTTGCTGTATTCATCCATGAAGCTCTGTGTTGTGCCGTTGTAGACGGCCAAAGCTCCGGGATGGACAGGAAGGTAGGCGTCCGCGTCAGTGCTGGGAGCTGTGATCTGGGCAAGGAGCGGATTTTCCCCGAGCAACTCCCTGCGTACCTTCAAAAGGCTCTGAGTAAGACTTGTGGCAACGTCGGGGCTGAGGCTCTTTCGTGCGACAAGATAGAGCGACGTCCTCAGAGTCGTCAGGTCGTCATCGGGGACAGCAGGTGATCCGCGCAGGGTGCCCTTTGGCACGTCGAAGCTCTCATAGGCGCGATTGGCGTCTGCGATAGCGGCGGCCGAGTCGATCGGTATCAGGACCGGAGTCGCCTTAGTACCTTGCGGGAAAAAGCCCTTCACCAGCGCGATGTATTTCCCGGTCAGAGGGATGACCACAAGCAGGGCGCCGACTTGTTTCGATTGAACGGCTTGCCGGGCGTCCTGCAAGCCGAGGTACTTGAAGACCGTCTTGTTGCGGGCCAGATCGTAGGCCTTATTCAACACATCGACGATTTTGGCGTTTGCCTCGCCTCCGAGCACGCCCACGGTCTGGCCCTTGAGCTTGTTGATGCCGTCGATGGATGAACCGGGGGGTGCGATGAGAAGTACAGTAATATGCGACAGCACGAGGATGGCCTGCGCTTTGGACAAGTCGCCGACGTCGCCGCGAACGGCGGCGAGATCGACGTCTCCTGCAGCGAACTGTTTGCCTGCTTCAACGGCGGTGCCGGTGTCGACGACCTTTAACCGTACCGAAGCGCCGTCGGAGGCGAGCTGATTGGCGATCTCCGACATTGCGCCGGCTGCTTCTCCGTCGATCGAGCCGACCGCCAGCGTCAGCGTTACCGGACGATTGTACCAGCGATATGCATATAGCCCGGCGGCCGTGCAGAGCAGAATCACTCCAACCAGTGAAACAACGCGGAGCCAGAACGGCATTCTGATCGAAATCATAAGGACTTTCCCAATGCCGGAACAACCCGCGCCTTTGAAATCTATGAGCTAGGGGGCACTCATGATTGATGCAGGTCAAGGGGATTTGGAAAGCTCAACGGCGCCGGGAGGTTCGACGAGCATGACCCGCGTCTCGCTGACCGGCGCTGTATGCCAATCTTCCAGAAAATTCGAGAGCGCGCAGGCACGGCGCAGGAGCGCCGCTGCCTGCCTTGCGGATATCGACTACGCCGTTGCCGCAGCCGCCGCGACCGTCGGCTTCGGCGCCGGCCGCGAGATCGCCAGCACGATCAGCGCGGCGACGATGCAGAGCGCACCGGCGACGAAGAAGGCCGGCAGATAGGTCGCCAGCAGCGTCCGCGACAGTCCGGCGCCGAAGGCGGCGACGCCCGCACCGAGCTGATGGCCGGCAAAGATCCAGCCGAACACCAGATTGGCTCGCTCGGCGCCGAAGCGTTGCGCGGTCAGCCGCACCGTCGGCGGCACGGTGGCGATCCAGTCGAGCCCGTAGAACATCGCAAACAGCGACAGGCCGTAGAACGAGAAGTCCGTGAACGGCAGGAACAGCAGCGACAGGCCGCGCAGGCCGTAATACCAGAACAAGAGCCAGCGATTGTCGTAGCGGTCCGAGAGCCAGCCCGAGACGATGGTGCCGACGAAATCGAAAATGCCCATGGCGGCGAGCAGGCCCGCGGCCTGAACCTGCGGAATTCCGAAGTCGAGGCACATCGGAATCAGGTGGACCTGGATCAGGCCATTGGTCGAGGCGCCGCAGACGAAGAAGGTGGCGAACAGGATCCAGAACACGCTCGACTTCGAGGCATCGCGCAGGGTGCCGAGCGCCACCGCCATGATCGGCGCGGTGCTGGGCGGCGGCGCCGGCAGTGGTGCGGCGCCTTCGTCGCCGAACGGGCGCAAGCCGACATCGCTCGGGCGGTCGCGCATCACCATGAGCACAGCGAAGGCGGCAACGCCCAGCATGACGCAGACCAGCCCCAGTGCGATCCGCCAGCCGTAATGGTCGGTGAGGCTTGCCAACAGCGGCAGGAATGCAAGCTGCCCGGTCGCGACGCTGGCGGTGAGAATGCCGACCACGAGGCCGCGCGACGCCACGAACCAGCGCGCGGCAATGGTCGCCCCCAGCACCAGCGCCGTCATGCCGGTGCCGATCCCGATCACCACGCCCCACAGCAGCATCAAGTGCCAGACCTTGGTCATGAATAGCGACGCGATGAGGCCGGAGACGACGACCAGCAGCGCCGACAGCGTCACATTGCGCAGGCCATAGCGGTTCATCAGCGCCGCGGCGAACGGCGCCATCAGGCCGAACAGGACGAAGCGGATCGACAGTGCGGAAGAAATCTCCGCCGTGCTCCAGCCGAACTCCTTCTGCAGGGGCACGATGAAGACGCCGGGCGCGCCGACAGTGCCGGCCGTGATCAGCGCGGTGAGGAACGTCACGCCGACCATCACCCAGCCGTAGTGGATTTTGCGCCGGGCGAGGGCGGACGAAAGCCAGTTCGAGATCATTGCGCCTCGGAAAATTCCGCTGAAAGGGTGGCCCTGAGTTCTGTCGTCTATCCTAAACGAAGGGAAGCATGGCGGAAATGCCATACTTCCCTCATTTCAGGACATCGCAAAAATTCTAGTGGGCGATCCGCTCGACCGCGATGGCCGTGGCTTCACCGCCGCCGATGCAAAGCGAGGCTATGCCGCGCTTCAGGTTCTGCGCTTCCATCGCATGCAGCAGCGTCACGATCAGCCGTGCGCCGGTGGCGCCGATCGGATGGCCAAGCGCACAGGCGCCGCCATTGATGTTCAGCTTCTCGCGGGGGATGCCGAGATCCTTCTGCGCCGCCATCGCCACCACGGCAAAGGCCTCGTTGATCTCGAACAGGTCGACATCGCCGACACTCCAGCCGACCTTGTCCAGCAGCTTGCGAATGGCGGGGATCGGCGCCGTGGTGAACCATTGCGGCTCCTGGCTGTGGGTGGCATGGCCCTTGATCTCGGCCAGCATCGGAAGCCCGTCACGATCGGCCAGCGAGCGCTTTGCCAGGATGAGCGCCGCGGCGCCGTCGGCATTCGCCGAGGAGGCCGCCGGCGTGATGGTGCCGTTGGCGCGGAACGCCGGCTTCAAGCCGGGAATCTTGGCGGGATCGACTTTCAGCGGGTGCTCGTCATTGGCGATGATCCGCGGCCCGGCCTTTTCGGTCAGCGTGATCGGCGCGATCTCGGCCTTGAACGCGCCGCCCTCGACCGCCTTGCGGGCGCGGGTCAGCGTTTCCATGGCGTAGGCGTCCTGGTCCTTGCGGGTGAACTGATAGGCTTCCGCGGTGGCCTCGCCGAAATCGCCCATCGAGCGGCCGGTCTCGTAGGCGTCCTCGAGACCGTCCATCATCATGTGATCGATGATGCGGTCGTGGCCTGCGCGATAGCCGCCGCGCGCCTTGGCCAGCAGGTAGGGCGCATTGCTCATGCTCTCCATGCCGCCGGACAGCACGATCTCGGCGGAGCCTGCGTTGATGATGTCGTGGGCCAGCATGGTCGCTTTCATGCCGGAACCGCAGACCTTGTTGACGGTGGTAGCGCCGGTGGCGTCGGGCAGCTTGGCGCCGCGGGCGGCCTGCCGGGCCGGCGCCTGGCCCTGTCCGGCCGGCAGCACATTGCCCATGAACACCTCCTCGATCCGTTCGGGTGCGAGTTTGGCGCGTTCCAGCGCGGCGCCGATCACGTGGGAACCGAGCTTGTGGGCGCTGAACGGCGTGAGTTCGCCCATGAAACGGCCGAGCGGCGTGCGGGCGGCGGAAAGGATGACGACGGGATCGGAGACGGCGGCCATGGCGGGTGCTCCTCGCTGGGGGATTATGAGATTATAGACATCATATGATGCGCCGCAAAAATTGCAACTCGCCATCCCGCGCAAAGCAGGGATGCGCAGATGACAAAATTTGCCGATTCGCATGAGAGAAATTGATCGATCCGCGGTAATGCCGTCTGGCCTCCGTCACACGGAACGCGGTTGCGTCTAGTGCCCGGATTTCGGGTCCACCTTGCCGTCGAAAATCTCGATGTTCGGCTGCCCTTCGACATGCAGGATCCCGACAAGTCCGCGTTCGGCCCGCGCCAGCGCGTGATCGACCAGGGTGTAGTTGCCGGGAACGTCAACCTTGAACTCGGTGATGACAGCGCCACCGGCCGGGACCGTTACCGTCTGGATACCCTTCAGCGGCTCGCTGATGACGCCGCCGAGATTGTAGACCTTGTCGAATATCTCACCGATAACATGGAACGACGAGATGAAGTTCGGGCCGCCTACGCCGAAATAGATGCGCACGATCTCGCCGACCTTCGCCTGCATCGGATGGAAGCTGGAGAGGGCGCCGACTGATCCGTTGAACACGAAGTATTCGGGACGTTCGTTCAACAACTTCTCGACGTTGAACTCCTGGCTGCCGTGCTGGCCGAATGCGCCGTCGGTATAGATCTCTCCTTGCATCACATAGTACTCGCGGTCGACCGGCGGCAGACCGCCCTCCGGCTCAACCAAAATCATCCCGTACATACCGTTGGCGATGTGATGGGCGACCATCGGGGTGGCGCAGTGATACACAAACAGGCCCGGGGCCAGTGCCTTGAACCTGAAGCTGTTCTCCTCGCCTGGATTGGTCTGGGTGGAGGCCGCGCCGCCGCCGGGACCGGTGGCCGCGTGGAAATCGACCGAGTGCAGCATCGAGCTGTTGTCGGCGTTTTTCAGGTGGACCTCGACCGTGTCGCCGACGCGGACACGCAGCATCGGGCCGGGCACCTTGCCGTTGAAGGTCCAGTAGCCGAACGTCGTGCCCTCTGCGAGCCGTGCCTCGAGCTCGACGGTGACGAGGTCGACCCGCACCGTCTGCGGCCCTCGACTGCCCACCGAAGGCGGCACGTCTCCTGGTTTCTGTGAAATGTCGGCCTCCACCACGGCCTGTGGCGGCGGTTGAGGCGTGACGAGGAATTTCCCTTCCATGCCGGCCAGCCGGTGCCCCGGCACGCTGCAGAAGTAGACATAGTCGCCGGCCCTGGCCGCAGCGAACGCAATGCTCGTGCTCGCGCCTCTTCCAACGATGTGCGCCGAGGTTCCCGCAGGTCCGTGACCGTCAAAGACGATATCGTGTTCGGCGCCTTCACCGTTGATCAGCGTCACCTGGACCACCTGGCCTTCCGCTGCCGACAACAGCGGATTGACCTCACCATCGATCGAGCCGCCGACCCCGATGAACACCATGCGGCCTTCGGCGATTCCGCTGCGCAAGGTGTAGCGCAGCCCCGGCACGTAGCTTGGTCCCGCGGCCCCCGGTACCGGCGAGGGCGGTGGCACGGCTTCTGCCTGTGTCGTGGACGGGGCAGGGGCTTGAGCATTCTGTGCCGCCGGTGCCGGAGCGGCGGCCGCGCCGCCCGGCTTCGAACTCTCGGTGAGGAATGCAATGACGGCGCTGCGTTCGCGATCGGTCTTGAGTCCGGGAAATGGCATCTTGTTGCCCGGCACCACCTTCTGCGGATCGGTGAGATAGGCGTCGAGCGTCGCGGCGTCCCATGTCAGGTTACTCGCCCTCATGGCGGGCGAAAAATTGAATCCCGGCACGGTAGCGGCCTTCTCGCCGACAATATTGGCGAGCGATGGCCCGATGCCGTTCTTGCCTGCTTCAAGCGAATGGCAGGCCTGGCACTTTCGAAACACCTGACGGCCGGCAGCAGCATCGCCTGTCGCTGTGGGTTGAGAAGCAGCGGCGGCGGCCGGCTGTCCGGTGGTTGATGGCGTCGCTGCATGATCGTGCGTTGCGGGCGCGGGCGCCTGAACTGCCTGGGCAGTTTGTTGTGCGGGAGCCGGAGGAGCCATGGGCGCGGCCGGCGGAGCCCGCTGTGGTGCGGGAGCAGCAGTGACCGTCGCCTGGGCCCTCGTGTCGGAGTTTTGTTTTGCTTCGGAGCTTTGCTTGCTGTCGGTCCTGGTATTTCCCTCGGCACCCTGTTTTGCGCTGGTGGGCGCTGCTGCGGCCTGTTTGACGTTTGGCACGGCCGCCGCAGCCGGCGAGGCCATTGGTTTGGGCGTATCTTCTTTGGCAGGTGCAGCAACAGACGCCGATGGTTCGGAGTTCGGCTGGAATAGGGCGGCGATGCCGATGACGCCTGCGATTGCCGCGAAACCGACTATCAGAACCAGCCATTCCCTGAGCTTGGCCCAGATCCGCTCAATCATGACAACATCTCCGATGAGTCACGCGCATCTTTTACGAACGGCGAATCTTGAAGGTTCTTCTTGCGAAGGTCCTCGCTGGCATCAAAACATCCTCGATGCGCAGCACCTTTGAGTTGATCTAGATCAACATTGGTTCGCTTGTCCGATTCCGGCCTTCGAGGTCCGCTTTGCCTCCGGCTATCGCGACCGCGACCACTTTCAGTCGGCGTCTTGATGCACTCGCCGCGTTCGCCTTACCAAAAGGCGACATGCCTCTTCCACATCCTCGCAAAACCGGTGTAGCCTGTTGGCGCTGGGCGTCCAGACGGATGGCAAGTCCGCGGGGTGGCGCACTGTGGAGGGCGCGTCATGGAATTTCCCCGTCGCAGATTCCTTCGTCTGGCCGCGGCTGCCGCTGCATTCCCGGCCGTGCCCCGCTTCGCGCGGGCGCAAGCCTATCCGTCACGGCCGGTGCGCATCGTCGTCGGATTTGCCGCCGGCGGAGCCACCGACATCCAGGCGCGTCTGATGGGGCAGTGGTTGTCGGATCGCCTTGGCCAGCAATTCATCGTCGAGAACCGCGCCGGCGCCAGCGGCAATATCGGAACCGAGGCGGTCGCCAAGGCAGCCCCGGATGGCTACACGCTGCTGCAGATCGTGACCCCGCACGCGATCAATGCCGCGCTCTACAGCAACCTCAGTTTCGACTTCATCCGCGACATCGCGCCGGTCGTTTGCGCCGCGCGGCTGGCATACGTCATCGTGGTGCATCCGTCGGTCCCGGCCACGACGATCCCCGAGTTCATCGCCTATGCCAAGTCCAGCCCGGGCAAGATCAATTACGGCTCGGCCGGCCCCGGCACCCCGCAAAACATTGCGTGCGAACTCTTCAAGATGATGGCCGGTGTTGACCTGGTCCACGTTCCCTATCGCGGCGGTGCGCCTGCGGTCACCGATCTGATCGCCGGCCATCTGCAGGTGATTTTTGCCCCGCTGTCGGAATCGATCCAGCAGATCAAGGCCGGCCAGTTGCGCGCCTTGGCAGTGACGACCACGGCCCGCCTGGACGTGTTGCCGGATGTTCCCACGGTGGCGGACTTCGTGCCGGGCTATGAGGCCAGCGGCTTTGCGGGCATTGGCGCGCCCAAGAATACCCCGCCCGAAATCATCGATTTGTTGAACAAGGAGCTCAATGCCGGTCTTGCCGATCCCAAGGTCAAGACGCGGATCGTCGAACTCGGTGGCACGGTGCTTGGCGGCACGCCCGCGGAATTCGAGAAGATCATCGTGGACGCGACCGAAAAATGGGCGAAGGTGATCAAGTTCGCGGGCATCAAGGCCGAATAGGGCACCAATTGCCGAGCCCCGTCAGGCCTATTGTTTGTGGCTCGCCGATGCAGATGTCGTGAGCGCCTCGAAGCCTTGCTGCCAATACAGCTCGATTTGCGCGACAAGAGCAGGCGGCAAAGGAACGTAATTGAGCATCTGGGCCTGGGATTTTCCGCTTTCCAGTGACCAGCGAATGAAGTCGATGGCAGCGGCCGACCTGTCCGGGGATTTCGGCTGTTTGTGCATCAACACGAATGTCGTGGCCGTTATGGGATAAGCATCTTCTCCCGCGGCATTCGTCAGAACCAGATGGAAATCCTTCGTGGTTTTCCAATCGGCGCCTGCGGCTGCCGCCTGAAACGATGCAGCGTCGGGGATGACGAAGTTGCCGGCGCTGTTCTGCACGGCTGCGAACGAGATCTTGTCGAGCCGTTGCAGCGCGTATGAATATTCAAGATAGCCTATCGAACCCGGTATCAAACCGACGAGTGAAGCGACGCCGTCGTTGCCTCTCCCGCCCAGCCCAAGCGGCCATTCGACCGTGGTGCCTTCTCCAATGGCTGCCTTCCATTGCGGACTGACCTTCGAGAGATAATTCGACCAGTTGAATGTCGTCCCGGAGCCGTCAAGGCGGTGCACGACGGTAATCGGCGTACTCGGCAGCTTCAGCTCGGGATTGATCTCTCGGATGGCCGGATCGCTCCACGTTCTGATTTTGCCGAGATAGATTTCTGCAAGCAGCTTTCCGGTGAAACGGATCTGCCCGGGTTTGACGCCGTCGATGTTGACGACCGGAACGACGCCCCCAATCACGATTGGGAATTGCATCATCCCGAGTTGCTCCAGGTCTCTCGGATCAAGCGGCCTATCCGTTGCCGCGAAATCGACTGCCGCCTTCTTGATCAGGCCGACGCCGATGCTCGAACCCACCGGCTGATAGCTGACGATTTTGCCTGATGTGGTCTTGTAGGCGTCGACCCATTTCGCCATCACGGGTGAAACGAAGGTCGAACCCGCGCCGTTGATGTCGGCAGCCAAGCTCTGTGTTGCGACGACGAGAGCGGTGAAAATGACGGACAGCCTGAGATGCTTCATCATGCCATGACCCTATCAGGTAGCGCGAGAAGCCCTGTGTGGGCCATGTCACAAAACTGTAACATAAAACTTTGGAGGCGACCACAGCAATGCATGGGCGGATAGAGGCCGCTTCGGGCCAAAGCCGACGTCACCGGTATCCGATGACTGTCCGTCCTGAGTCAAAACCGAAAGCTCGGCGCTCTCCGCGCTATCGCGTGATCAGGCCACGGCTGATGTCGACCTTCGATGAGCTGATCGTGTATTGCCGAACGATCTTGCTCCTGTCGAAAAAGACAACGAGAGATTTCTTGTCGCCTTCGGCGCCACTATGAATCAGATTCACATAGGGAATGAAGTTCGTGGGTTTCGAATGCATTCTCGAGAAATCGTATTCCCAGATCTCGTTGCCGCTGTCGGTGAAGGAAGTCGTCGAGGGGTCGCCATAAAGTGCGCGCACATCCGCTTGAGTGGATCTTCCCTTGATCAATTCAGCCGATACGCTCTCATGCGTCGCGTCGGCGATGCTTTGATTGCCACTGCTGGCGCATCCGCCCAACAGGACAGATGAAAGCCCAACCACCAAGCAGATACGCCACGCCATGACACTCTCTCCGACATGCGATGGCCATGATTAGGACCCGCTCCGCGGCGAAAGAACGGCAATGACGTCATTCTACGTGTACCAATGGATGATTGCGCTTAGGTGTTGCCGAAAGTCCTCAAGCCGGCCATTGGCGGTCGTGAGCGGCAGGCTGAAAAACTGCTGTGTGTGCGGCCTTATGAGCGAACATCCTGATCAAGGCCTTCGAGCGCCGTCTTGATCGCCTTCCTGAAAGCGGCGATGTCGCCGAGTTCATGGGCAAGCACCAGCGCCAGCCGCGTCAGGAACAGCGTTTCGCGCTCCGCTCCGGCCGAATCGATCGCCAGCGCCAGTGATTCATAGGCGGCCTCGAAGTCTTCGAACGGCATCGCGCTCATGGCGTCTCGCCTCCCAGGCAAACTTCTGCAGTCTTCAGGATTTCGCCGGGAACCGCGATATTCCATCGCCCGGCGATGTGCAGATCAGGCCGCAGCAGATAGAGCGTGCCGGGCGCGGCGGCAAACAGGCGGGCGATTTCTCCGTCAGCGTCCGCGATCGCCTTCGCGCAAGGTGAAGAAGCGCGTGCTGCAACGATGAGCGCTGCGAACCGCCGATCGATGTGGCTGAGTTGTTCGAGCAAGGCGACCTGTTCGGCGGTAGGCTCGCTTGCGCAGAACAGGATTGCCGTCACGCCATCACCGGCTTGATCGAGCAGGTGGCCTCCGCCGATGAGCTTCGCGTTGGGCGCGGCGCTGCCGCAGGCGGGGCCGCCGGCAAATTCGGCGTCGCGTCCGGCATAGGGCGTCAGCGGGCTTTCCGAATAGGTGTAGGGCTGCATCTGCCGCGGATTGGCGAGCCCGCGCGGGAATTCGTGTTTCAGGCTGAGCGACAGCGCGGCCTCGCGCGCCAGCCGCCAGCCGCGCGTCGGCGGCGTCATGAAGCGGGTGCTCTTGGTGGCGTTGGCAAATACATCGAGCGTTGCGCCGCGCCGCTCCGGCGAATAGCTGTCGAGCAGCCGGTCATCCGCATCGCCGTGCAGGACGAGCGCCAGTTTCCAGCCGATGTTCTCGGCGTCGGCGAGACCATTGTTCAATCCGCGCACGCCGAAGATCGGCACGATATGGGCGGCGTCGCCGATGAAGAAGACGCGGCCGTGCCGATAGTCGTCGAGGCACAGTGTGTTGGCGGAATAGACGCTCCACCATTCCAGCTCCCACGGCCCGGTGTGGCCGATATCGGCGAGGATCGCGCCGACGCGGGCGCGGAGGTTTTCCTCCTTCGTCGCCTCTTGCTCGCTCTCGCCTTCGCGGAGCTGGTAGTCCACGCGCCAGATGTCGTCGGGCTGCTTGTGGATCAGCACCGTGCCGCCGGGATTGCCGCTCGGCTCGAAAAAGGCCCGCCGCTCGGTCGGAAAGTCGTGATCCATGCGGATGTCGGCGATCACATAGCGGCCTTCGTAATTGTCGCCCTTCAGGCGCAGCCCCATCATGGAGCGGATCGGCGAGCGCGCGCCGTCGGCCGCCAGCAGATAGAAGGCGTCGAGATAGTAGTTACCTTGCGGCGACGAGATGCGGGCGGACACGCCGTCCTCATGGCGCTCGATTCCGGCCAGTTCGCTCTGCCAGCGCATGTCGATGAGGTCGTTGGCCGCGACCGCGTCGTGCAGGAATTTTTCGATGTACTGCTGCTGCAGATTGTACATCGGCAGATATTTTTCGCCCGATGGCTGCGGCATTTCGAGCTGGAATATCTGTTCGCCGCGGTAATAGCTGCGGCCGAACCGCCAGCCGAGCGCTTTCGCCAGGAACGGCGTCACCGTGCCGATCCGTTCGAGGATGTGCATGCTGGGACGCGCGATGCAGATGGCGCGGCTGCCGTCGTTAAACGTATCCTTGCGATCGATCAGCACGCTTCTGACGCCATAGCGCGCCAGCACCAGCGCCGCCGTCATGCCGATCGGGCCGGCGCCGACGATCAGGACCGGGTGTCTCGCGGTAGCGCCGTCAAGCTCCGGCACGCGCCGCGCCGCAAAGCGGGGATAGTCGAAGTAAAGCGACTCCAGCGGTCCCTTGCCGGCAGGCCTCATACGTCCCTCCGTCTACTTCTTGCGGTCGAGAAAACCCTGCATCAGCCGCTGCGGCTCGCCGGTGAGGAAGGACTTTCCGAACACGCCGACGCTTAAATTGACGGATTCGGTCAAAGGCAATTCCTCCCATTGCCGCAGCAGCGCCTTCTGCGCGCGCAGCGCCTCGGGACCGCATTCGAGCAGGGCGCTCACCGTATGCTCGACCGCGGCATCGAGTTCGCCTGCCTTGGCGACCACATCGACCAGCCCCCACGCGAGCGCGGTCGGCGCGTCGATATTTTCCGCCGTCATCACCAGCCAGCGGGCGCGGCCAGAGCCGATCAGCCGCGGCAGCAGGGCGGCATGGATCACGGAGGGGATGCCGACGCGCACCTCCGGCATGCCGAATTTGGCGTCATGGGCGGCAATGCGGAAATCGCAGGCGGCGGCGACTTCCAGCCCGCCGCCGAGGCACCATCCCGGCAGCCGCGCGATGACAGGCGCCGGAAAGTTCCTGACGGCCTCGCAGAGGTCGCGCAACCGGGTGATGAAGACTTCCGCCGATTTTTGGTCGAGCCGCGCCATCTCCTTGATGTCGGCGCCACCGATCATGCTCTTTTCGCTCTGTCCGGCCAGGATCACCGCGCGGATGCTGTTGTCACCGGCGAGCTTCTCGAACCCGTCGCGGACGCCGTCGGTGACGGCGGAGGAGAGAATGTTCAGGGAACCTGCATTGCAGATCGAGAGCCGGACCACGCCTCTGCTGTCGCGGTCGATGCCGCAATGATCATTGAGCATGTCCATGGTCGTGGCTCCCTTGGGCGCGCGTGCGCCGAGGGTGCCACTTCCTTGGCAAGGGCTGGTCTTGTCAAGGGTCGCGGGTGCAGATCAGTCTGCGACCCTTAGGCCGGCGCGTTATGGATGCGCCGCGAGGCCGCCTCATAGGCAGCGGCTTCCGCCGCCGCCAGCCGTTCCAGCCGCACCGGGACGTGCTTGTGATAGGGCGTTCCGGCGATCGGATCGCGGTTGCCGCTCTCGGTCAGCACATTGACGCGGGGGCCGTTGTTCAGCCGCTCGCCGTCGGCGGCCGGATAGTCCTGGCCGTAGCCGTGCGGCAGCGCAAGCTGGCCGCTGCGCATGCTGTCGTCGCGCTTGCAGCGCGCGACCACGCGGCCGGCGGCGGATTGCACCGCGATCCATTCGCCGTCCTCCGCCCCGAGCGAGGCCAGATCGGCGGCGCTGATCAGCAGCGCGCCATCGGGATCGTCGCGGCGCCAGGCCGGATCGCGGAAGATCTGGTTGGCGTTGAACATGCGCCGCTGTCCGGCGGCGAGCACGAAGGGATAGTCGCCGCGCGGGGCGGCATTCGCGGGATCGAGCCTGCCGAGCCATTCCAGCATCGGCGCGATTGCAAGGCGGACCTTGCGGTCGGGATGCGAGATCAGCGACCAGACGTCGTCGTAATCGTGCTCGGTGAAGACCGCGCCGTTGCGCGATCCGACGATGGCGTCGAACAGCGCCTCGCCGAGCATCTCGTCCGCTACGTGACCATCCGCATTGAGCGCACGGCGCACGGCCTGCGGCGAACGTTTGGCGCAGAGATGCGCGGCCTGCCACAACGGTGCGGCGGCGGCCGTGCCGTCGGGCAGGGTGGCTCCCAGCGTATTGTAGAGCACGAGCGCGCCCAGCGCCGCCAGTTGTGGATTGGCGGCCATGAAGGCGCGCAGTTCCGCGGCGAAGGCGGGCCGGGATCGGAAGGCGGCCTCGCGCAACGGCGCCAGCGCATTGTCGCCGGGCAACAGCCCCATCGCGCGGCTGAGCCGCGTATAGATTTCCGGCTCGGGCAGGGTGCCCGCCAGCGGCGCCAGCAGGCCCGCGCGCACATGGAAATAATTCTTTGGGAATTCGAAGTTGAACAGCGTGAACTCGGTCTTCTCATATTGCGAGGAAGCCGGCAGCACGTAATGCGCTAGCCGCGCCGTCTCGGTCATGGCGACGTCGACCACGACGACGAGGTCGAGCGCGCGCAGCGCCTCCTCGACCTGCGCGGTATTCGCCGCGGTGTTGGCTGGGTTGGAGCTGTCGATCCATACCGCGTGCAGCCGGTCGGGGTGATCGGACAGCACCGCATCGGGAAACAGATTGGGCGGCAGCAGTCCGCCGATCACCTCGATATCGGCCGCGGCAAAGCGCTGGTTCGGCGAATTGCCCCACAACGGCACCAGCCAGCTGTGCAGCTGGTTGGTGCCTTTGCGGCCAAAACTGCCGGTCAGCATGATCAGCAATTTTTCGAGATAGGAATTGAGCGTCGAGTTGATGCCCTGCTGGATGCCGAGTTCGACGCGGACGGTCATCGCCTTCGCCGCAACGATCATGTCGACGCATTGCTCGATCTGTTCGAGCGGGGTGTCGGCGGCATCGGCCCATTGTTCTACGGGAATCCGCAGCAGCGCGTCTCTGACTTCCGCATAGCCCGTCGTGTGCTGCTCGATGAACGCATGATCCACCGCGTCGCGCCGGATCAGCCGCGCCAGGATCGCGCCGAGCAGGAAGGCGTCGGCGCCGGGACGGCAGGCGAGATGCAGATCGGCGCGCTCGGCGGTCTCGGAGCGGCGCGGATCGATCACGATCATCTTGCGGGTCGGATCCTTGCGGATGTCGTTGAGATGGTCGCGCGCATTGGGAAAGCCGTGGGCGATCCACGGATTGGCGCCGATCACGAACAGCAGGTCGCAGTGGTGAACGTCTTCGGCGGTGTGGCAGGTCTGGCTGCCGAACATGTGGCCATTGACCCAGAAATCGCCGGTCTTCTCCTGCGACAGCGCGTTGAAGACATGGCGCGAGCCGAGCGCGCGCAAGAGCGCCGTGGCATAGGCGCCGCCGGCATGATTGCCCTGGCCGCCGCCGCCATAGAGCGCGAGACTCTTGCCGCCATGGCGATCGACGACGTCGCGCAATCTCGCGGCAATCTCGGCAATCGCGGTGTCCCAGTCGATCGCGTCGAAGCCGCCATCGGCGCGCCGGCGCAACGGCGTGGTCAGGCGATCGCGGTGATGCGCATAGAAGGGGATGCGCGCCGCCTTGTTGCAGAGGTAGCCTTGGGATTTCGGGTTGTCGCGGTCGCCACGCACTTTCGCGATGCGCTCGTTTTCGACCAGCACCTCGAGGCCGCAATTGACGTAGCAGAGATTGCAGGCGGTCTTCCGCCAATCGGAACTCGGCATGGCCATCTCTTCCATTGTTGGAACCAGGCAAGTATAGATGATGATCATAATTCAATCAACGGCCGCACCGGCCATCATCAATGGAGAGTGATCATGACCGCGGGCAGCGCCCAGCCAGTCCTGGAAATTTCCGACCTGTTTGCGCCGCAGCTGCGGCGGGAGCGGGTGGTGGACTGGCAGGCGCCTGCGGCCGTTGCCAAGGCCGCCGCAGGCATGTCCGGCCTGGAGATCATGTGCGCGATCCGCGACGGTATCCTGCCGCCGCCGCCATTGGCCCGGCTGACCGGCTTTCGCATGTGCATCGCGGAGTCGGGCAGGATCGTGATGGAACTGGATCCGCACGAGAGTCTTGAGAACACCATCGGCTTGCTGCATGGCGCTACCGCCGCAGCATTGCGGGATACCGCTATGGGTTGCTCGATATCGACAATGCAACCGTCAGGGCAGGCATCGGTAACCCTGGACCTCAAGCTGACCTATCTGCGGCCGCTGTCTGTGAGGTCCGGCACAGTTTCGGCGGAAGGCAAGGTGATCAAACTGGGCCGCCAGACCAGCTATACCGAGGGGTTCGTCCGTGACGGGGCCGGCAATCTTGCAGTGCACGCAACCGCTACTTTCACGATGATCGGGGAGAGCGGAAAAGCGAAATAGATGCAGCTTTTTTCCCGTACAGCGGCTATTATATGACTGCAAACATCTAATGGAAAGTATCGATGCGCTATTCGAAAGAGCATAAGCAGGAAACCCACACACGGATCGTGAAGAAGGCGTCGGTGCGGCTTCGCGAAAAGGGCGCGCATGGCATCGGCGTCGCCGATTTGATGAAGGAAGCGGGCCTGACCCACGGTGGTTTCTACGCGCATTTCGATTCCCGCGAGGCGCTGGTCATTGAAGCCTTCGGCTATGCGATGGATCGTTCGGTCGAGCACTGGCGCAAGATCGCCGCTGAAACGCCGCCGGAAAAGCGGCTGTCGACCATCGTTGATTCCTACGTTTCGGCGTTGCATCGCGACGATCCCGGCCGCGGTTGCGCGGTTCCCACGCTCGGCGCTGAAATTGCCCGCGAAAGCGCAAAAACCCGCAAGGCGTTCAGCGCCAAGCTGGAACAGCTGATCGACGTGATGGCCGATCAGATCGCCGATGTGCCGCGCAAGACCGCGCGCAAGCAGGCGATGGGCACGCTGGCGACGATGATGGGAACGCTGGTGATGTCCCGCGTCGCCGGCAGCGGCGAGCTTTCCAATGAAATTCTGGCCTCCGGCCGCGAGGCGGCGCTGACGCGAGCGGCGGCACCGAAGCCGGCCGCGAAGAAGACGCGAGCGAAGGTGAATTGATTCTGGGCTGCGTAGGGTGGGTTAGGCGAAGCCGTAACCCACCGAGGTTTCGATACGCGGCACCTCCGCGGTGGGTTACGCTACGCTAACCCACCCTACGGAGCTACAATTCACCTTCCGCCGAACAGCGCGCGTTCGCCTTCCACCGTCTCGCAGATGTAATCCGCCACCGCCCTGATCCGTGCCAGATCCTTGCTGTCGGCATGCATCAGCATCCAGAACGTGCGCGAGATCCTGACCTCGTCGGGCAATACCGCGTGCAATTCCGGATGCGCCGTCGCCATGAAATGCGGCAGCACGGCGATGCCGAAGCCTGCGATGGTGGCGTTGAGCTGCGCGATCAGGTTGGCGCTGCGGAATTTTGCGGAGATCTTCGGCGAGACCTGCGGCAGATAATCCAGTTCCGGCGTGAACAGCAGTTCCTCGATATAGCCGACGAAGCGATGCGCGGGCAGATCGCCGCGGCCCGTTATTGCCGGCATGCGCTCGAGATAGGCCGGCGCGGCATAAAGCCCGAGGCTGTAATCGAGCAGCTTGCGGCCGACGATCCGGCCTTCCTTCGGCATGGTCAGGCTGATCGCGATATCGGCCTCGCGCTTCGACAGGCTGAACAGCCGCGCGGTGGCGACGAGTTGCAGATCGAGATCGGGGTACCGCTCGGTGAATTTCACCAGCCGCGAGGCCAGGAAGTGGCTGCCGAAGCCGTCGGGGGCGCCGATCCGGACCGTGCCGGTGAGCTGGGCGCGCGAACCGCCGACCGCCTCCTGGTTGGCGACGATGGTGGATTCCATCGCTTCCGCACTGTCAGCGACACGCTGGCCGGCTTCGGTCAGGATGTAGCCGGTCTTGCGCCGATCAAACAGTTTTGCGGACAGATGCCGTTCCAGCCGGTCGACACGGCGGATCACCGTGGCATGATCGACCGATAGCTGCTTGGCGGCAGCGGAAACCGATCCGCCGCGGACGATGGCCAGCACGAAGCGGAAGTCATCCCAGTCGATGGTCCTGACGCCTTGATCCAGCATTTCCGCACATCTATGGTGCAATTTATCGGACTTGTATCCCAAGAAATGCAGGTCAAAAAGAGCCTCAAACGGTTCTCAGGGAGATCATTCATGCGCTCAATCGGACATTTCATCGGTGGCAAAGAGGTCAAGGGAACGTCCGGACGGACGGCCGACGTATTCGAGCCGATGACCGGCGACGTCCAGGCCAAGGTCGCGCTGGCATCGAAGGCGGAGGTCCGCGCCGCGGTCGAGAACGCGGCGATGGCGCAGCCCGAATGGGCCAACACCAATCCGCAGCGCCGCGCGCGCGTGATGATGAAGTTCCTCGAACTGGTGCAGCGCGATTATGACAAGCTCGCCGAGCTTCTGGCGCGCGAGCACGGCAAGACCGTTCCCGACGCCAAGGGCGATATCCAGCGCGGCCTCGAGGTGGTCGAGTTCGCCTGCGGCATTCCGCATCTGATGAAGGGCGAATATACCGAAGGCGCCGGCCCCGGCATCGACATTTACTCGCTGCGGCAGCCGCTTGGCGTCGTCGCCGGCATCACGCCGTTCAATTTCCCGGCGATGATCCCGATGTGGAAGTTCGCGCCCGCGATCGCCTGCGGCAACGCCTTCATCCTGAAACCCAGCGAGCGCGATCCCGGCGTGCCGATGCGGCTGGCCGAACTGATGATGGAGGCGGGTCTGCCGGCCGGCATCCTCAACGTCGTCAACGGCGACAAGGAAGCCGTTGATGCGATCCTCGACGATCCCGATATCAAGGCGATCGGCTTCGTCGGCTCGACGCCGATCGCGCAATACATCTACGAGCGCGCCGCCCAGACCGGCAAGCGCTGCCAGTGCTTTGGCGGCGCCAAGAACCACGCCATCGTGATGCCCGACGCTGACATGGACCAGGCCGTCGACGCGCTGATCGGAGCGGGCTACGGCTCGGCCGGCGAGCGCTGCATGGCGGTGTCGGTCGCCGTCCCCGTCGGCAAGACCACCGCCGACCGCTTGATGGAAAAACTGATCCCGCGCGTCGAGTCGCTCAAGATCGGCACTTCGATCGACCCGTCCGCCGATTACGGCCCGCTGGTGACGCGCGAGGCGGTCGAGAAGGTGAAGAACTACATCGATGTCGGCGTCAAGGAGGGCGCGACGCTCGCGGTCGACGGCCGCGGCTTCAAGATGCAGGGCTACGAGAAGGGCTTCTATCTCGGCGGTTGCCTGTTCGACAACGTCACCAAGGATATGCGGATCTACAAGGAAGAGATCTTCGGCCCGGTCCTGTCGGTGGTGCGCGCCCATGACTACAAGGAAGCGCTGGCGCTGCCGTCCGAGCACGACTACGGCAACGGTGTCGCGATCTTCACCCGTGACGGTGACGCCGCGCGGGATTTCGCGGCCAAGGTCAATGTCGGTATGGTCGGCATCAACGTGCCGATCCCGGTGCCGATCGCCTATTACACCTTCGGCGGCTGGAAGAAGTCCGGCTTCGGTGACCTCAACCAGCACGGCCCCGACTCGGTCCGCTTCTACACCAAGACCAAGACCGTGACCTCGCGCTGGCCGTCCGGCGTCAAGGAGGGCGCGGAGTTCTCGATCCCGACGATGAAGTAGTCTGTGCTAGGCGCCGTCATTGCGAGGAGCGTAGCGACGAAGCAATCCATTGTTTCCCGATGCGGAGATGTGGATTGCTTCGCTGCGCTCGCAATGACGATGGGATAACCTTCAGGGTAAGCGGCAGAATGCAATTCGCACTCAACGAGGACCAGATCGCGGTTCGCGACATGGCGCGGGAATTCGCCGCTGAAAAAATCGCGCCGCATGCGCTCCGCTGGGATGAGGAAAAGTATTTCCCCGTCGACGTAATGCGGGAAGCCGCCACGCTCGGCATGGGCGGCATCTACATCAAGGACGACGTCGGCGGCTCCGCCATGACCCGCTTCGACGCCGCGCTGATCTTCGAGGCGCTCGCAACCGGCTGTCCGACAGTGTCCGCCTTCATCTCGATCCACAACATGGCGTCCTGGATGATCGATGCCTTCGGTAATGACACCCAGCGGCAGAAGTGGCTGCCGAAGCTCTGCACGATGGAACTGATCGCAAGCTACTGCCTCACCGAGCCGGGCGCCGGATCAGATGCGGCAGCACTCCGTACCCGCGCCGTGCGCGAGGGCGATCATTACGTCCTGAACGGCCAGAAGCAGTTCATTTCGGGCGCCGGCGGCACCGACCTGCTGGTGGCGATGGTGCGGACCGGCGGCGATGGTCCCGGCGGGGTTTCGACGCTGGTCATCGACGGCAAGACGCCGGGCGTGTCGTTCGGCGCCAATGAGCGCAAGATGGGCTGGAACGCGCAGCCGACCCGCGCGGTGATCTTTGAGAACGCCCGCGCGCCCGTTGAAAACCGCCTGGGCGATGAAGGCATCGGCTTCAAGATCGCGATGGCCGGGCTCGACGGTGGCCGTATCAATATCGCCGCCTGTTCGCTCGGCGGCGCGCAAAGCGCGCTCGACAAGTCGCTGGCCTACATGAAGGAGCGAAAAGCCTTCGGAAAACGTCTCGACGAATTCCAGGCGCTGCAGTTTCGTCTGGCCGACATGGCGACCGAGCTGGAGGCGGCGCGGACATTTGTGTGGCGCGCGGCCGCCGCGCTCGACCGCAAGGATGCTGACGCCACCATGCTGTGCGCGATGGCAAAACGCTTCGGCACCGATGTCGGATTCGAGGTCGCCAACCAGGCGCTGCAGCTTCACGGCGGCTACGGCTACCTCAGCGAATACGGCATCGAGAAGATCGTGCGCGACCTGCGCGTGCACCAGATTCTCGAAGGGACCAATGAAATCATGCGGCTGATCGTGTCGCGCAAGATGATCGAGGGCGCGCGATGACGGATGGGACTGTTGCAGAGGGCGACCTGATCGCGCGCAGGGAAGGCTCGGCCGGGATCATCCGCCTGAACCGGCCGAAGGCGATCAACGCCGTGACGCTGGAGATGTTCCACGACATCGACAAGGCGCTCGACGCATTCGAGGTCGATCCTCAGGTTGCCGTGATCCTGCTGGAGGGCGCCGGCGAGCGCGGTCTCTGCGCCGGCGGCGACATCCGTGCGCTCTGGGAAAGCTCGAAGGTCAAGGGCGATCTCGGCAAGATCCTGTGGCGCGACGAATACATTCTCAATGCACGGATCAAGAAATTTCCGAAGCCGTATGTCTCGTTCATGGACGGCATCGTGATGGGCGGCGGCGTCGGGCTGTCGGCGCACTCCGCGCACCGCGTTGTCACCGACAAGACCAAGCTCGCCATGCCCGAAGTCGGCCTCGGCTTTTTTCCCGATGTCGGCGGCACCTGGCTGTTGTCGCATTCGCCGGGCGAGATCGGCACTTACTTCGGATTGACCGGGCAGACCATGAACGGCCCGGACGCGATCCATGCCGGATTTGCGGATCTGGTAGTGCCGTCTGGAGAACTGGGCGCCCTACGCAAGGTTCTCGCCCAGGCTGGACCCGGCATAACGTCCCGCGAGATAAGAACCCTTATCGAAACCTTTGCGATGGACGAAACCGCGGGTCCGGTCGCGGCAATGCAGTCAAAAATCGATCGTTGGTTCGCGCATGATCGCATGGAAGATATCATCACCGCCTTGCGGTGCGACGGCTCGGAATTGGCGCTCGCGACACTAAAAACGTTGAACGAAAAATCGCCGCGCGGCATGGTGGTGACGCTAAAGCTGTTGCGGCTGGCGCGCAATTCGCGCTCGCTGGAGGAATGTCTGGTGCGGGAATATCGCGCCGCGCTGGAAGTCTTCGCCAGCGACGACTTTCGCGAGGGCGTGCGCGCCGCCGTGATCGACAAGGACCGCAATCCCAAATGGTCGCCGCCGCGCATCGAGGACGTGACGCCGGAAATGGTCGCGCCATACTTCGCCGAGATCGGCGCCGACGAGCTGAAATTTCCCTGATCAAAACAGAAAAGTTCTAGCGGAGGATTCGAGATGGCAACTATCGCATTCATTGGCCTCGGCAATATGGGCGGGCCGATGGCGGCCAATCTGGTCAAGGCCGGCCACAAGGTCACCGCGTTCGATCTGGTTGCAAGCTCGCGCGATCAGGCCAAGGCGGACGGTGCCGCGATCGCCGAGAGTTCGGTTGCTTCCGTCAAGGGCGCCGATGTCGTCGTCACCATGCTGCCGGCCGGCAAACATGTGCTGTCGGTCTGGAACGAAGTGATCCCGGCGATGACCAAGGGCGCGCTGATCATCGATTGCTCCACCATCGATGTCGAAAGCGCCAAGCAGGCGCACGCGCTGGCGGCAAAGCATGGTGCGCTCTCGGTCGATGCACCGGTGTCGGGCGGAACTGGCGGCGCCAAGGGCGCGACACTGACCTTCATGTGCGGCGGCGAGGACAAGGCGTTTGCCGCGGCAAAGCCGGTGCTGGAGAACATGGGCAAGAAGCTCGTGCATTGCGGCGGCGCCGGAGCGGGGCAGGCGGCCAAGATCTGCAACAACATGATCCTCGGCATCTCCATGATCGC
>Ga0081540_1000399_pt1 | contig 36499 bp, 28 predicted proteins | sample TabmetS2T1R1_FD_71024 | JGI IMG/M metagenome (GOLD analysis project Ga0081540, IMG submission 71024) | Tabebuia heterophylla rhizosphere microbial communities from the University of Puerto Rico - S2T1R1 | ecosystem: Host-associated > Plants > Roots > Rhizosphere ...
CCTCCCCCCATCGAGGTCGCCACCGCGGGGACGTCTCCGTTCCGAGCCGCCAGTGCCTGCTCCGCGAGCGCCTCGAGCGTCTTCCTCCGCTCTTCGTTGAGCGCGCCGCTCTTCTCCAGCCGGGTGAGGAGCGAGTCCGATGCCGAGTCGACGAGGCCCGCCGCTGCTGCGGTCAGCACCTCGGAGGGCGTCACGAACCCCGCCTGCGCCGCCAGCACTCCGACGATGAGGTCTCGTTCCTTCATTGCCGTTCCTGGGGGGCGGCGACGACCTCCACACCTTCAAGAGCCAGACCCGTCTTCTGAAGGATCCTGGCGAGGCCTTCCGAGGGCGAGTCGGCGGCTGGTTGGGGCAATGGGCGGAACTCCCAGTTCGACTCGCTGAGGATCAGCTTTGCGCGGAGGTCCGGTCTCACCAACGCCTGCATGGCCTCGGTCGCAGGAAAGCGTGCGAGCCTGGCGCCGCTGCCTGCGTCGACCAGCTCCGCATTCTGCCCCTCGTACCGGACGACGAAAGATCCGGCATCGGTCGACCACTGAAGCTCGGACGGTCTATCCGGTGTGTTGTGGGGTACGGTCCAGACCGCTCGACCCGCCGCGACATCCCAGAGTGAGAGGCTCCCGGACGTGACGACGGCAATCCGGCGAGCGTCCGGGCTAAAGCCAACTTGGGCCGCCGAACTATCGAGCCGAAGTGCACGCTCGCGTCCTGAGTCCAGTTGCCGCAGATGCATCGTCGCTGTCTCGCTCCAGGCGACCCATTGGCCGTCTGGAGAGAGAGAAACAGACGTCTCGAGGCCAGTCAGCCGCGCGGTCTCCGCGAACAGCACGCGGTTCGCTCTGGAATCCCAGACCTCGAGGCCGGCCTGGCTGAGCTGAACGAGGCGCGAACCGTCCGCCGAGACGTGAAGTGCCGCGCACCTTGAACAACGGTGGGTCCACAGGTCCCGGTCCTGCACGACGTCGCGCAAGCTGACGCTTTGTGTCCCAACGTCGAACAGAGCGACGACACCGTCCGCCACCAGCTCGTTCCCTTGCAGGCTTGGCGGAACGGGGCTTTTCGCCAGCAGCTGGCCCTGGGTTCCGTAGAGCTCGACCGTGGACTTCGACCGATCGACGATGGCCATCTGCTGGCTCTTCGGGGAAAGGCTCACCGACCAGGACGGCCATCTGCCGGGATGGCCACTGGGAAATTCATCCGGAGGGAGCCGCCAGCCAACGAGTCGCGATGCTCCGCCAAGTCCGGCCGCAAAGACTCGCCGGCCATCGAGCGAGAACGAAAATCGAGGCCATCCTCGAGCATAGTGCAACGTCCCTCGAACGGCGCGAGTTCGGAGGTCGATGACATCCGCACGGCTGGAAGCAATTCGCGCGACGACCACCAGGTGTCCGTCCGGAGAGACGGCGACCCCGCCGAGTCTGGACACCACCGCATGAGACGAACGTTCGGCGAGTGGGACGCTGAAATCTCCGTCGGGCCCACCGAGGACCTCGAGCCAGCCCTGTCGGACGATCACCAGACCGTGGCTGCTGAATGCAAGTGCCCGGAGCCCCGCCCCTTCCCTCTCCTCGTGCTTCCTTCCGTCGGTCACCGAGAGCAGGAACACTCGTCCCGATGAACTGCGCGCGGCCACCCTCCGACCGTCGTCCGAGACCGCGCAGTAGAGCGTGTCGGTTTCCACTTCGGCCGGCAGCGCAACCGAAGGCTGGCCTTCTCTCCTCGCGATCAGTTGCCCTTTGACGATCGTGACAGGCGTCCGGTAGGGCCCGGGACACGGCCGGCCATCGGCTTGCCTGTCGAACATGCCAAGCTGCCTCCCGGTGGCGGCATCGAAGAACGCCCAGCCGCTGGGCAGGGAGAGACGGACCTGGCCACGTGGAAGGAATGCGGCCGCACCAATGAACTCCGCGTCCCGGGACCAGAGCTGCTTCCCTCCCTCGAGCTCGCGCACCTCCACCCGGTTCCCCGTGACTCCCAGGACCACCAATCGGCCGTCCTGGAGGGCACTCACGTCCGTGAAGGAGCCCGGTGAGCCCTGGACCGAGAGCACGTGCTCGATTGCCTGCTCTTCAGCAAGAGCCACTCCCCAGCGGGCTTCCGGAGTGTCGCGGTGCGTGCGCGCTGCCGCGAAGTTCGCCGCCGCCAGCGCCCAATCCGATTCGCGCTCCGCTGCATGCGCGCGTTCGATGAAGGAGCGGGCCAGGTCACCTCGCACCACCTGGAGCCGGACAGCGACGACGACGGCGGAGACGAGCAGGGCGGCGAGCCCCACCGCCAGTCCCGCGGTCAGGGCTCGATGGCCTGCGACGAACCTCCGCGCGAGCTGCCACGTTCCGTACTGGTAGGCCCGGACGCGACCGCCGGTGAGGTAAGCCGAGAGCTCCCGGGCAAGCTCCTCGGCGTTTGGGTAGCGCTCGACTGGATCGGGTCGGAGCGCACGGTCCGCGATGGCCGCCAGCTCTGGCGGAGCATCGGGAGCGAGCGTCCGGACCGGAGGGAACTTCCCCGCACGTACGTTCTCGAGGATGTGGTCCGACGTCGCGCCCTCGAAGGGCGGACGACCGGTGAGCAGCTGGTAGAGGATGGCGCCCAGGCTGAAGACGTCGCTGCGGGCATCGATGGCCGCGAGGTCTCCCCTTGCCTGCTCCGGGCTCATGTACGCGGGCGTTCCGAGCGCCACGCCGGCGACGGTCAGCCCTGGCTCGGGTGACGAGGGCACCAGCGGAACCGCCTCCTCCGCCTCTTCCCGATGCTTTGCCAGCCCCCAGTCGACGACCACCGTCTCGCCGTACTCGCCCACCATGATGTTGGACGGCTTGAGGTCCCGGTGGATGACGTGCTTCGAGTGAGCGAAACCGACCGCCTGACAGGCGTCCAGCACGTGGCGGAGCAATCCCAGCCGCTCTCCCAGCGAGCGACACTTCGCGAGCCGCGCCTGCAGCGTCTCTCCGCGAATGAGCTTCTGGGTACAGAACAGTGTGCCGTCTGGGCGCTGGGCAAGATCATGGATCGCGACGATGCCCGGATGGTCGAGGCTGGCGACGAGCCGCACCTCGCGGAGGAACCGGGCGCGGGCTGCGAGGAAGGACATCCCATCGGGCCCCTCGGCTGCTCCGGTGACCAGTTCCTTGAGAGCGACCTCCCGACTCATCAAGTCGTCCTGGGCCGCCCGGACGACGCTCTGGCTGCCTCGGCCCAGCTCGCGCAGCCGCGTGTACTGGCCAGGACGCTCCAGCGGCACCTCCGTCCCGGTCGGCTGAGGTGTGTCGGCCGGCACAGAACCATTGAGCTTCGAGACGAGCGTCTCCAGCAGCGCCGCTCCGCCGAGCGAGTTCGCCACCGCGTGGACGTCTCCGTTCCGGGCGGCCAGTGCCTGCTCCGCGAGCGCCTCGAGCGTCTTTCTCCGCTCTTCGTTGAGCGCGCCGCTCTTCTCCAGCCGGGTGAGGAGCGAGTCCGATGCCGAGTCGACCAGGCCCGCCGCCGCCGCGGTCAAGACCTCGGAGGGCGTCACGAACCCCGCCTGCGCCGCCAGCACTCCGACGATGAGATCGCGATCCCTCACGGCGTCTCCGACGGGACGGCGACGACCTCCACTCCCGCGAGGGCGAGACCGGTCTTGCGGAGCACCGTCGCCAGGCTCTCGGCCGGAGGGTCCGTGACCGGCTGGGGGACAGGCCGCAGGTCCCAGCTCGAAGGACCGACGACCACCTTCGCCCGGAGATCGGGCCGCAGGAAGAAGGGCCAGTTCACATCAGCAGGGAAGCGTGCGAGCCGCTCCCCACTTCGCGCGTCGAACAGCTGCGTGCCCAGCCCCTGGTATCGGACGACGAGGGACGCTCGATCGACCGACCAGCGTATCTCGGCTGGCGAATCGGGGATCGCATGCGGAACGAGCCACACCGCCCGGCTGGTCGTCGCGTCCCAGAGCGAAAGGCTCCCGGAGGTCACGATCGCGACCTGGGTGGAATCAGGGCTGAATCGGAGTTGGCCAAGCGTTCCGTCGAGCGAGAACTGCCGCTCGGCTCCCGAGGCGAGGTCGCGCAGGTGCACCAGGACTCCTTCCGTCCAGGCAATTCGCTGGCCGTCAGCGGAGAGCGCGAGGTTCGTCTCGAACCCGCTCAGCCGGGCCGTCTCGCGGAACAGCACCCGATTCGTCGCGGCGTCCCAGACTTCAAGGCCATCGAGCCCGACCTGCGCCAGGCGGTTCCCATCCGCAGAGACGTCGACGGAGACACACGCCCGACAAGGATGGCTCCAGAGGTCCACGTGGCGCTCGACATCGCGGAGCGTGAGCTGACCGGTTTGCGAGCTCGTGAGAAGGACGACCCCGTCGCGAACGGGCCAGGTCGACTGGAGACCGGCCGGGACGGGGTCCCGTGCCAGAAGCTCGCCCGCGGGCCCGTGGAGCTCGAGCGTGCTCTTCGCAAGGTCGATGACGGTCAACGTGCGACCGGTGTTGGAGAAGTCCGCCAGATCGATTGACCACCGTCCGGGATGGCCCGTTGGCGATCCGTCGGGAGGGAGTTGCCAGCCGGTGAGCTGCCTTCCCCGACGAGGCCCAGCCGCGAAGACCCGCAGACCGTCGATTGAAAAGGCAAATCGCGGCAGCCCGGAGGGGTAGTGCACCGTTCCTCGGACACCCCGCGTTCGGAGGTCGATGACGTCCGCCCGGCTCGATCCGAGCCGGGCCACCACCACCAGCTGGCCGTCCGGTGAGACCGCGGCCCCACCCACCCTGGCCGAACCGACCGTGAACGCCGGCTCCCCGAGGGCGATGCTGAAATCTCCGTCCGGCGCGCCCAGCGTGTCCAGCCAGCCCTGCCGGATGACGACGAACCCATGACTGCTGAAGAGCAGATTCCGGGCGCCTGTTCCGTCTCTCTCCCCGAGCACCTTCCCGTCGGCCACGGCGAGCAGGTGTACCCGCCCGGATGAATCGCGGTAGGCCACCCGGCGGCCGTCGTCGGAGACCGCGCACCATGGGTCATTCGAGGTGACGTCTGTCGCGAGGGTGACTGGCGATTGGCCGTCGCGCCTCGCAATGAGCTGCCCCCGGAAGACGACGACGGGCGTGGGGTAAGGCCCCGGACACGGGCGGCCGACGGTCTCCCGGTCGAACATCCCGAGCTCTCGTCCGGTGGCGGCATCGAAGAACGCCCACCCAGCCGGGAGCGAGAGACGAACCTGACCTCCGGGGAGCAGCGCCGCGGCAGCGACCAGCTCGGCCTCCCGGGACCAGAGCACCTTCCCACCCTCGAGCTCCCGGACCTCCACCCGATGCCCGGCGGTCCCCAGCACCACCATGCGGCCATCGGGAAGTAGACCCACGTCGGTGAACGAGTCGGGAGGCCCCTGGAGCGACAGGATGCGTTCGGTCGCGCGCTCCTGGGCAAGGCCGAGCCCCCAGCGTGCCTCGGCCGAGTCCCGCTGTGTGCGCGCCGCGGCAAAGTACACGGCTGCCTGCGCCCAGTCCGACTCTGCTTCCGCGGCCTGGGCCCGCTCGATGAACGAGCGGGCCAGATCCCGCCGTGCCGCCTGGAGCCGGACGCCGACGAGAACCGCCGAGACGACGAGAGCCCCGAGCGCCACGGCGAGTCCGGCCATGAGCGCCCGATGGCTCGCCGCAAACCTTCGAAGCAGCTCCCAGGTCCCGTACTGGTACGCGCGGACGCGACCGCCGGTGAGGTACGCCGAGAGCTCGTTGGCCAGCTCCTCGGCGTCGCGGTAGCGCTCGGAGGGATCAAGTCGGAGCGCCCTCTCGGCGATGGCCGCCAGCTCGGCGGGCGCCTCGGGGGCGATCGTCCGGACTGGAGGGAACTTCACGGCACGCACGTTCTCCAGGATGTGGTCCGACGTCGCGCCCTCGAACGGTGGGCGGCCGGTCAGCACCTGGTAGAGGATGGCGCCCAGGCTGAAGACGTCGCTCCGGGTGTCGATGGCAGCGAGGTCGCCGCGTGCCTGCTCAGGGCTCATGTACGCCGGTGTCCCGATTGCGACGCCGGCGACGGTCAGTTCTGGCTCGGGCGACGAGGGCCTGAGCGGGACGATGTCCTCCGCCTCTTCCTTGTGCTTGGCCAGCCCCCAGTCCACGACCACCGTCTCTCCGTGCTCGCCCACCATCACGTTCGATGGCTTCAGGTCACGGTGGATGACGTGCTTCGAGTGCGCGAAGCCCATCGCCTGACACGCATCGAGCACGTGGCGGAGGAGCGCAAGCCGGTCGCCCAGCGAGCGGCACCTCGCGAGCCGGGCCTGAAGCGTCTCGCCGGGAATCAGCTCCTCGGCGCAGAAGAGCGTTCCGTCCTCGCGCCGGGCGAGCTCGAGGATGGAGATGATGCCCGGGTGGTGGAGTCCGGCGACCAGGCGCTTTGCCCGGAGGAACCGAGCACGGGCCGCGCGCGACGAGCTGTCGTCCGGAGTCGTGGAGTGAGTGACCAGCTCCTTGAGCGCCACCTCGCGCCCGACGATCTCGTCCCGGGCGGCACGGACGACGCTCTGGCTGCCTCGGCCGAGCTCGCGGAGACGTGTGTACTGGCCCGGACGCTCGAGCGGGACCTCCTTCTCGACGGAGAGAGGAATGTCGGCTGGCGCCGCACCGGTGAGCTGCGAGACGAGTGTCTCCAGCAGCGCCCCTCCACCGAGCGAGGCCGCAACCGCCTTGACATCTCCGTTCCGGGCCGTCAGTGCTTGCTGCGCGAGCGCCTCCACCGTCTTCCTGCGCTCGCTGCTGAGCGCGCCGGTGCTCTCCAGACGAGTGAGAAGCGAATCCGACGCGGAATCGAGCAGGCTCTTCGCCGCCGCGGCCAGGACCTCGGAGGGCGTCACGAACCCCGCCTGGACCGCCAGCACTCCGACGATGAGATCGCGATCCTGCACGCACCCTCCGTCGACGGCGAATCGCCCTCAGGACGGACCTTTACTCCTTGTCACGAATCTGCCACCAGCCGCAGAGTACGAATTCGCCCGGGCGCGCACACTTCGGGCATTCCGGTTCGACGGGGAAAACCCCTGACGAATCGACAGGCTGGGGCACGTTGCGGTCTCGCGGCCGCCCGAGGACCAGCACTCGAGGTGAACTTCTCCCCGAGAGCTGGAGCACGGATCAGGCGACCGCCGTCGCCGGCCCGGTCATCGGCGTCAGTATCGCTCGGGGACCACCCGCCGGCCGGCGAGGGGGGCCCGGTCGTCGTAAGCGTTCTTCGCCGAGCGTTCCGGCAGCTGCACCTTCTCCCGAGGAACCTTTCCGTACGGGATCTGCTTGAGGAGATGGTGGATGCAGTTGAGTCGTGCACGCTCCTTGTCGTCCGAGTGCACGACGTACCAGGGGCAGTCCTTGCTGTCGGAGGCCTCGAACATCCGGTCCCGCGCCCGGGAGTAGTCGTACCACTTCTCTCGCGACGGGAGGTCGGTCTTGCTCAGCTTCCACTGGCGCAACGGATCCTCGATCCGTGCCTGGAAGCGTCGGGCCTGCTCCTCGTTACTCACCTCGAGCCAGTACTTGATGAGGACGATCCCGTTCTCGACCATCAGGCGCTCGAAGCTGGGGACCACCCTGAGAAAGCGCTCGCGCTCGTGGGGAGTGCAGAACCCGAGCACGTACTCCACGCCTGCGCGGTTGTACCAGCTGCGATCGAAGATCACGATCTCCCCGGCCGCAGGGAAATGTGGGACGTACCGCTGGGCGTAGAGCTGGGTCTTTTGCACGTCGGAAGGAGCTGGCAGCGCCACGACGCGGAAGATCCTCGGGCTCACCCGCTCGGTGATCGCCTTGATGACTCCACCCTTCCCCGCTCCGTCACGCCCCTCGAAGACGACGACGACCTTGAGGCCCTTGTACTTCACCCATTCCTGGAGCTTGCAGAGCTCGGTCTGGAGGCGGTGAAGGTGCTTCCGGTACTCCTTTCCCTTCATCCTCTCCGGCTCTTCGATTCGTCTGGCGGCTTGTCCCATGGATCGCTGGGATGCACCGGGGGGGCCGGCGTTAAGGGGCCAGCCTTAACGCCGACACTGGAACCGATTCGCATTCGCCACATGTCCGTGCGCTCCCGTGTCCTGACACTCCTCCTGTTCTGTGCCGCCTGCACTCCTGCGCACACGCCCACCACGCCCGCCTCACCTCCTGCCGGCGATCCCCGCGCGGTTCCGGCGTGGCTCGATCGCGAGGTTGCGGCCCTGTCGCCGGAACAGATGGAACGGGAGGTCGCGGCCATCCGCCAGGAGTACCGGACATCGGTCCAGGTGCAGGGGCCGGCCGAGCCGGTGGCGGAGGTGATGGAGGTGGCAATCCCGGCCGACGACCGGACGATCTCCGCCCGCCTCTACGTCCCGGTGGTGGCCGCGCACCCGCGCCCGCTGGTGGTCTACTTCCACGGAGGCGGGTTCTTCAGCGGAGATCTCGAAACACACGACGTGATGCTCCGGAAGCTCGCCAACGCGAGCGGCGCCTCGGTTCTCTCGGTGGGGTATCGCCTGGCGCCCGAGCATCCGTTCCCCGCGGGTCTCGAGGACTGCTACGCCTCGGTGGTCTGGGCCGCGGCCAACGCCCGCTCCCTGGGAATCGACCCCGCTCGCATCGCCACCTCGGGCGACAGCGCCGGGGCCAATCTGTCCACCGGCGTCGTCCAGCTCCTCCGCGATCGCGGCGGACCACGGACACTCGCACAGGTCCTGTTCTATCCGGTCACCGCGGGGCTGTCGGCGACGCCCTCGCGAGAGCAGTACCGGGAGACGGCGCTGATCAGCGCGCACTACATGGCGCTCGTCGCCCGGGCCTACGTGCCCCGCCGGGACGACTCAGCCTCGCCGCTCTTCGCGACACTCCGCAGCGAGCCCGCCGGGCTGCCTCCGACGCTCGTCCTCTCCGCCGAGGTGGACACGCTCCGGGATGAGGGGGAGCAGTACGCCGAGATGCTGAAACGAGCCGGAGTGAAGGCTCAGTGGGTCCGGTACGGCGACGCTCCGCACGGGTTCACCCAGTACTTCGGTCAGCCCGGAGCTGCTCCCGCGGGGCGGATGAGCCTCGAGGCGGGGGCGGCCATGCTCCGGGCAGCGCTCGCTGCCCCCTGAAACCCATTCGCGGCTCAGGCCCGGCCGACGACCGGCGCATCCTCGGGGAGGCACGCGTCGAGCGCACCGGGGAGGACCTCGAAGCGCAGCTTCTTGCCCGAGATCGGCTCGCCGTCGAGGTTCACCTGGACTGCCTCGTCGGCTTCCAGCTCCACCCAGGGAAGGCGGGCAGTGACGGCGTGGTGCCAGAGGGCCGTCTTCCCTTCCTTGAGGAGCTGGCGGAGGGCCTTGCCGCGATCTCCTCGAGGGACGTCGGGAAGGATGCCGAGGTCGAGCAGCCCATCGTCGACGCGTGCGTCCGGACAGAGCACGTGCCCTCCACCCGCCTGGCGACCGTTGCCGACCGCGAGCACCAGCAGCTCCCCGCTCCAGGAGAGATCCGGACCGGTGAACCTGGCCTTCACCGGACGGAGCTCCGCCAGATGGGTCAAGCCGGTGATGAAATACGCGGCGCCCTTGAGCACCTTCTTCAGCTCGGGGCGGGTCTCGACGGTGATCTCCGTTCCGAAGCCGCCGGTGGCCATGTTGATGAACGGCCGGTCGGCGACGCGCCCGACGTCGATCCGGCGCGGCCGGGCATTCGTCGCCAGGTGGAGCGCGGCCGCCGGGTCGAGCGGGATGTGGCACGCATGGGCGAAGTCGTTCGCCGTTCCGAGCGGCACGATCGCCAGCGCGGGTCCGCGCCCGTCCGCAGCTCGCCCGGCGAGGAGACCGGCGGCGACCTCGTTGATCGTCCCGTCGCCACCACCTGCCGCGACGCGCTCCATTCCTATGCGGATCGCCTCGTCCGTCAATCGAGTTGCGTCTCCTGCCTCCCAGGTCACCCGGACCTCGATGCGATGACCGGCGGCGCGCTCCGCGGCGACCGCCGCGCGGACCGCCGGGTTCTGCGCCTGCTTCCCGTGGAGGACGAGCCGCACCGACGTCATGTCGGTGGACCGTAGGACGTGACCCGGGTCGTGGAAACGCTGGGCGGCCCAGCCTGTTCTTCTCTTGCCAGTGCGCTCTATTTTGCGACGGTGCGCAGGCGCGTCTTGCTCGTGGGGTACGAGGACGCCGACGGGCTCGATCTGTTCGGCCCCGCCGAGGTCTTCGCCGAGGCCGTTCGCCGCCTCGGAGGTCCCGTCTACGAGATCGTGGTGAGCGCGGTGGGGGGCGGCACGATGACGCTGACCTCCGGGATCTCGGTAGCTGCCGCCGACCTCACCAGCATCCGCCCCCAGGCGAGCGACATCGTGATCGTGGCCGGGGGCGAGGATGAGGCGACGGACGCCGCGGCGAAGGACCGCGCGCTGCTCGGCTGGCTCGCGCGGGCCTCCCGGACGGTGAGCCGGATGGCTTCGGTGTGCGACGGCGCCTTCGTGCTGGCGAGCGCCGGGATCCTGGACGGGAGACGGGCGGCGACCCACTGGTACTCGTGCGAACGACTCGCGCGCCTCTACCCGAAGATCCACGTCGACCGCGAGGCGATCTTCGTTCGCGATGGCCGGGTCTGGACTGCCGCCGGAGTCAGCACGGGGATCGACATGGCGCTGGCCATGGTCGAGGAGGACCACGGCCGGAAGGTCGCCGACACGGTCGCCTCCCACCTCGTGCTGTTCGCCCGCCGCCCGGGATTCCAGTCGCAGTTCAGCGAGGAGCTCGTGGCGCAGACCCTCGCCGGGGATCCCCTTGGACCGGTCATCGCCTGGATGCGGGCGAATCTCCGGACGCCGCTCGACGTCGCCACCGTGGCGCACCGGGCCGGCATGTCGGTGCGCACCTTTCACCGGAGCTGCTTGCAGGCGCTCGACCTCACCCCGGCCAAGCTCGTCGAGAAGCTCCGTGTCGAGCACGCCCGCTCGTTGCTGACGACCACGCAGCTCGGGACGAAGGTCATCGCTGCTCGATCAGGCTTCGGATCCACTCCCCGGATGAGCCGAGCCTTCCAGCGTGCGCTGGGTGTCACCCCGGGAGCGTACCGGCTCATGTTCTCCCGGGACTCCGGGGCGACGTCGAGCTGACGGCAGACGGTCCGACTCAGAGGACGTCGATCTCGGTGGTGTTTGGCCCCGTGATGACTCCTCTCGTCGTCACGACGCGGCGAACGATCGTGTGATGGCCGCGAGCCAGGGGCTTGACGAGAATGAAGTACGAATCCACCGCCGCGGGCTGGAAATCACCGGTGATGCAGGCGTCGAGGCCGGTTCGCAGGCTCAGGTCTCCCTTGATGAACATCAGCTCGTGCGACGCGAAGTGGTACGAGAGGATGTCGTTCAACGGCTGGCCATCGAGCGTGACGTCGATCTCCGCGATGTCCCCGTTCCCGGCGACGGCACCGGCCAGGAGGAAGTCGAAGAGGCTCTGGCCCGGAGCGGGCTGGAAGGTCGGGTCGGGGCACGGGTAGTCGTTCAGGACGCTCGACAGCGTGATTCCGAGGGCCTTGCCGTGCTCGACGGTGCACGAGCGGCTGAGGCTCTTGCTCCCGACCGGCAAGGGAGGAATGAAGAACACCTGCCCGCCCTGACCGACGCTGCAATCCGAGGTCGTCGAGAGAAAGGGATTCTGGGCCGCGGGGATCGCGAACAGGTATCGCCACCAGTTCTCTGCCCACGTCTCCATGCTGGATCCGTAGGGATGAGACTGCGCCGGAAACAGCGCCGAATTCGGATCCTGCCCCCGGATCTCCTCGGCGTCGAGGCCCCGGCCCACGGACGCGGCCTCGACCCGGTGATCACCCGCCAGGAACAAGGCCAGGACTCCGACCACCACCGCCCCGAGGGGCGCCCTGTACCGCCTCATCATGTTCAGCTTCGCCACGTGCCACCTCCGGAGACGCTTCCTACGGAGAGGCCGACTGGCAGGAGTGACAAAGATGTTCAGATTCCTGCCATCGTCCACGAGGAGGTCCAGCCGTGATCGAGCTCAGCTCGCGCCGCAGTCCGATCCGCGGGGTGCCAGGCTTCCGGGGGATGCTGCCGGGGAGCGCGTTCGACAAATCTCGTGTGCTGCGAGGGTGGGTAACGCCTCCGGACCGGGTGAGCGGTTCCGCGCCTGGACGAGTGTCCTCCCGTCAGGCCGCACGAGATGGCGCTGCGATCACCCCGCGCCTCCGACGCCCGCCCGTGCTACGCGGAGCTTCCTTCCCGCGGAAGTCCCGCACCAGAGGAGACCGGCGCATGGCGGACAAGGAAACGACCAGCTTCATGCGTTCGCTGTGCATGGGGGTCATCGAGGAGGACGTCCTCCTCCCCTTCCCGGCGATCTCCGAGAAGGAGGGGGAGACCCTGCGGGCGATCTTCGACTCGCTGAAGCAATTCCTGGGCAACCGTGACAAGGACTTCCGGGCCTGGGACCTCGCCGGCGAGCTGCCCGCGACGATGCTGGAGGAGCTCCGCCAGTTCGGACTGTTCGGGCTGGTGCTTCCGGAGGAAGCGGGCGGCCTCGGTCTGGGGAGCACGGCGTACTCGCGGACCCTTCAGGAGCTCTCTCGCTACGACGGCTCGGTCGCCGCGACCGTCGGGGCGCACAGCTCCATCGGGCTTCGGGGCCTGCTCCTCTTCGGGACGCCCGAGCAGCGAGCCCGCTTCTACCCGAAGCTGGCCAGCGGAGAGATGATCGCCGCCTTCTGCCTCACCGAGCCCGGCGCCGGCTCGGACGCGGCGAGCATCAAGACCACCGCGGTCCGCGACGGCGACGATTGGGTGCTCGACGGCAGCAAGCTCTGGATCACCAACGGCGGGCTGGCCAGCTTCTTCACCGTCTTCGCCAAGACCGGCAAGCCGGAAGAGCGCGGCAAGCTCACCGCCTTCATCGTGACCCGGGACATGAAGGGGGTCAGCGTCGGCCCGCACGAGGACAAGATGGGGCTCCGGGCCTCGTCCACCACCTCCGTGTTTCTCGACGGGGTGCGAGTGCCGTCCACCAACGTGCTCGGCGAGGTGGGCAAGGGCTTCAAGGTGGCGATGAGGATCCTCAACAGCGGCCGCAGCGGTCTGGGCGGCGGCTGTGTCGGAGGAATGAAGCGGATGATCGAGCTTGCCACCCGCCAGGCCAAGGGCCGGGTGCAGTTCGGCAAGCCCATCGCCGAGTTCGGCCTCATCAAGCAGAAGGTCGGCCACATGGTGGTCGAGACCTACGCCGCCGAGTCCGCGGTGGCGATGGTCGCCGGGCTGGTGGACCAGGGCTACGAGGACTACGCGGTCGAGGCGGCGATCAGCAAGGTCTTCGCCACCGAGGCGCTGTGGCGCACCACCGACGAGGCGCTGCAGATCGCCGGGGGCAACGGCTTCATGCGCGAGTACCCCTACGAGAGGGCGCTCCGGGACTGCCGGATCTTCCGCATCTGGGAGGGCACCAACGACATCCTCCGGCTGTTCATCGCCCTGACCGCGATGAACGACGTGGGCGAGCGGCTGGCAGACCTGGCGGCGAGCCTGAAGGGCGTCCTCAACGATCCGATCAAGGGCTTTGGAGTCCTCAGTGAGTACGCGCGGTATCGGGCAGCGCTGGCCACCAACCTCGGCCGGGAGCGGGGATCGTTCACCCGGCTCAGCCCGGTTCTGAAGAAGGAGGCCGAGGAGTTCGAGGAGCACACCCGGGAGCTGGCCAGCGCGGCCGACCGCATCCTCCGGAAGCACGGAAAGCGCATCGTCGACATGCAGTTCGCCACCCGGCGGCTGGCGGACATCATGATCGACCTGTTCATGATGGCCTGCGTGCTCTCGCGGGTGGACGGCTCGGTGCGCCGGCTCGGCGCGGAGGGCGCGGCCAAGGAGCTGGAGATCCTCCGCGTCTTCGCCGGCCAGGTGGAGCGCCGGGTGAAGAGCAACTACGGAAAGATCGACGACAATGACGACGAGCTCATCAAGAGCCTCGCCGACCACGCCTTCGCCGAGGAACGCTTCAGCTGGGACAACCTGCCCGGCTGACCCTCGGAATCACATCCCGTCCAGGCCGGTCGCTTCCCAGACCCGCCGCTTGAGCCCCAGGAACTCCGCGGAGAAGCGGCTCTCGAACGAGCGCGGACGAGGAAGGCCCACGGTGAACGACGCCTTCACCCGGCCCGGACGCGGCGAGAGGACGACCACCCGGTCCGCGAGATAGAGCGCCTCCTCCGCGTCGTGGGTCACGAAGAGCACGGTCTTCCGCCGCTGGGCCCACAGCCGAGCCAGGGCATCCTGCATCCGCTGGCGGGTCTGGGCGTCGAGCGCGCCGAAGGGCTCGTCGAGCAGGAGAATGGACGGATCCGTTGCCAGGACGCGCACCACCTCCACCATCTTGGACATGCCCGTGGACAGCTCCTTGGGGAAGGCCTCCGCGAACGCGGTGAGCCCGATGAGCTCGATCAGCTCGTCGCTGATCTTCCGCTGCTCGTCCGGCCCGAGGCCCTTGGCCAGGAGACCGAACTCGACGTTCTGCCGCACGGTCATCCAGGGAAAGATGGACTCCTCCTGAAGGACGTACCCCCGCTGCCATCCCGGGCCGTCGATGCTCGCGCCGGCGCAGCGCACCGACCCCTTCGAGGGACGAAGAAAGCCGGCGAAGATCCGGAGCAGGGTCGTCTTTCCACAGCCGACCGGACCGAGCAGCGCGACGAACTCGCTGTCCTGGATCTCCAGGCTCAGCCCTTCCAGCGCCTGGGTGGGCGTCGGCCCGGGGTAGCCGTAGCCGACGTCCGTCGCCTCCAGGACCGGCGGAGTGGCGCCGGCCGTCATGCCGCCCGCTCCATCCAGCGGGTGGCCCAGGCGTTGAGCAAGAGGGCCAGGAGGTCGAAGACCAGGACCAGTGCGCCGATCGTGGCCAGGCCGATCATCATGTTCGGAACCCGCGGATAGGCGCCGGCCAGCGCCAGGAGGTACCCCAGGCTGGGCATCTGGGCGTTGATCAGCTCGGCGACGACGATGGTCACCCAGGCCAGGCCCGTTGCGACCCGGAAGCTGGCGAGGATCGAAGGAAAGGCAGCGGGCAAGATCACCTTCCGGAATGTCAGCCAGCGATCTGCGCCGAGCGCGGCCGCAGCATCCAGATAGACCCTGCGTACCCCGCGCACTCCCTGGTGTGCCCCGAGAAAGGTGACCACCGCGACGTTGGTCGCGATGAGGAGGACCTTCGAGCTCTCCCCGTAGCCGAACCAGATGACGTAGAGCGGGAGCAATGCCAGCGCCGGGGTGAAGCGGAAGAACGTCACCCATGGATCGGCGAGCGCCTCCAGGCGCGAGGCCGCTCCGGTCAGCAGGCCGAGCAGGATCCCCACCACCGAGCCGAGGAGGAGCCCGAGCACCACCCTCCTGGTGCTCACCGCGATGCTGTCGACCAGGATGTTCGACTGGATGAGGAACGTGCCCTCCTCGACCAGCGCGCGCCAGGTTGGCAGGAGCTTGACGTTCTCCACGTAGTGGGCGCCCATCCAGATCCGATCCGGCAGCCGGCTTTGGCCGATCTCGGACGCGAGCAGATAGAGCGCCGCGAACCCGAGGAGGCCGATCGCTGCACGTCTGGCCCTGACCCAGCTCATCCTCGAGCCCAGTGAGTGAGTCGCGCGCCGACGACCTTCACCACCGCATCCATCGCCCATCCGGCAGCTGCCAGAGCCAGGATCCCCACGAAGATCACCGCGGGATCCGATCGGGTCTGCAGCCGAGACGACCACAGTCCGCCGCCCACCAGGAGATTGCCCATCCCGTTCTCCGCCATCAGCATCTCTGCTCCCACCGCGGTCATCCAGGCGATGGCCACCGAGTATCTCAGCCCCCCCAGCATCGCCGGACCGGCCGCCGGGAGGAGGACCTTGAAGAGCAGGAGCCGTCCCCTCGCTCCCAGCGTCCGGGCGGCCTCCACGTACTTCGCGGCCACGTCGCGAGCGCCGTGGTACGTGGGAATCACCATGGTGACCGCCACCGCATAGACGATGGGGATCAGCCGGTGCGCCTCGCTGTGGCCCAGCCAGAGCATGATGTACGTGATGAAGGCCAGCGGCGGAACCGAGCGGGCCAGGATGTAGAGGGGGTGAAGGTAGTCGTCTGTTCGTCGGCTCGCGCCCATCAGAAGGCCGAGCAGGATCCCCAGCGGCAGCCCCACCGCCAGACCGAAGAGGACCCTGCCGGTGGTGACGGCGAGCGCTCCCTGGAGGGTCACTCCCTCCTGGAGCAACGTCTCCATCTGCGGGCTGGCCGGATGATGCTGGTGGTGGGCGTGCTCCTCGCCGGCGGCGCCCAGCTGGACACCCCGGCCCAGCAGCGCGCCGGCCGCCTCGGCGATCTCGCCGGTGGGCGGGAGGATGTCCGGACGGGACAGAAGCCGGGCCCCCAGGGTGTAGACCCCGATCAGCGCCAGCAGCGATACGAGCCAGAGCAGAGAGCGCCGGGCGATGACCACAACCGCCTATCCGCGGATCGTCTCCATGACCGCCTTGTTCTCGGTCACCTTTTGCGGATCTCCATGGTAGATGATCTCGCCACGATCGATGGCGTAGAGGCGATCGGCAACCCGGGTGGCGTTGGCCAGGTTCGATTCGGCGATCAGGACCGAGATCTTCAGCTCCTTGATCTGCCGCACCGCCTCGATCAGCCGCGTGACCACCACCGGGGCCAGGCCCTCGAAGGGCTCGTCGAGCAGGAGGATGGACGGGGCGAGCATCATCGCCCGGGCAATGGTCACCATCTTGCGCTGGCCGCCGCTGAGGTGGAGTCCCCGCCGCTGCAGGAGGTCACGGACCTCGGGGAACACACGGAAGACTCGCTCATCGCTGTCCTCCACCTGCGACGCTCGGCCCGAGGAGACCGCCAGCCAGCGACAGAGCTGGAGGTTCTCCTCGACGGTCAGATCGGGAAAGACTCCGGCATCCTCCGGCGAATAGCCGATGCCGAGCCGGGCTCGCTTGTATGCCGGCAGCGAGCTGATGTCCTGGTTCTGGAAGGCGACCCTTCCTGATCGCAGAGGGAGGAGCCCGATGATGCTGTCGATGGTGGTGGTCTTCCCGGCCCCGTTGCGGCCCACCAGACAGACCGATTCCTTCTCGCCCACCGAGAGTGACACCTGCCGGAGAACCTGTGCCCGGCCGCGATAGGTGTCGATGCCCTCGATCCTAAGCATGGGTAGGCCCGAAGACTGCGTCTTTGACCGCCTCGTTCTGCCGGATCTCCTCCGGGCGGCCGCTGGCCAGGACCACGCCCTGGTGCATGACCACGATGCGATCCGAATACTTGAAGATGATGTCCATGTCGTGCTCGATGACCACCGCGGTGATCCCCTGCGAGCGCACGATGGAGCTGATGATGTCCATGATCGGAGCCTTCTCCCGGGTGCTCACCCCGCTGGTGGGCTCGTCCAGGAAGAGAAGCTTCGGCTTCAGCGCATAGGCCACCGCCACGTCGAGCAGCTTCCGCTCCCCCTGGGAGATGCCGCCCGCCAGCACCGACGACTTCGGCTCCAGCCCGAACTGCTGGAGGATGTCGTGCGCCTCCTGCCAGATGGGGTGGTCGTGATCGGCCAGCTTCCAGAAGAAGCGGGTCTTCAGCTCGCGGGAAAAGATGGACAGCGCGACGTTGTCCAGGACGGTCAGCTCGTCGAACAGATTGACGATCTGGAAGCTCCGGGCGATCCCGGCCCGTATCCGGCCATAGACGGACTCATGGGTGACGTCCATCCCTCGGAAGACGATCGTGCCGCTGTCCGGAGTGAGCAGGCCGCTGATCAGATTCACCAGGCTGGTCTTCCCTGCGCCGTTCGAGCCGATCAGGGAGACCACCTCGCCCTCGCCGATGCTGAAGTCGACCTTGTCCACGGCATGGGTGTCGCCGAAGTACTTGGTCAGCTTGCTGGTCTCGAGCAGGCTCACCGGGAGATCCGCCTTCTGGCGCGGGCCCAGAGGAGCTGGATCGAGCCGACGATCCCCGTGGGAAGGACGACCACCAGGAACACCAGCACCACGCCGAGCAGCGCCTGCCAGTAGACCGTGAATCCGACCGCGTAGGTCTTCAGATAATTGAAGACCAGCGCCCCCACGATGGGGCCGGTGAAGTTGCGGAAGCCCCCCAGCACGGCCATGAAGACGAACTCTCCCGAGAATTGCCAGGTGAGGATCTCCGGAGTGGTCAGCCCGTTCAGAGGAACCCACAGAGCGCCGGAGATTCCGGTGAAGATCCCGGAGATGAGAAAGGCCATGAAGCGATAGGCCCGGATCCGGACCCCGACGAACTGGGCCCGGGTCTCGTTGTCGCGGATCGCCTGGAGCGCCTTTCCGAACGGTGAGTGGACCACGAGCCACATCACCGCCACGCAGATCACGAAGACGACCAGGACGTAATAGTAGTAGCGGTGGGTGAGGAAGTGGATCTTGCCCTCACCCTCGGCGGGCCCGAACCCCAGGAGCTTGGGCGTGGGCACCCGGAGCCCGTCGGTTCCGCCGGTCACCCAGAAGAACTTGTAAGCGAGGCTCCACAGCACCTGGGAGAGCGCCAGGGCGAGGATGCTGAAGAAGATCCGGGTGTAGCGGACACACACGTATCCGAAGATCACCGTGACCACGCCCGAGGCGACGATGGCTGCCAGCAGGAACAGCTCCATCGACTCGACGTGGAAGTACTTGACCATGAAGGCGACTGCGTAGGCGCCTACCCCGAAGAATGCGGCGTGCCCGAAGGAGAGGAGCCCGGTGTAGCCAAGGAGCAGGTTGAAGCCGAGGACGGCGATGGCCATCGCCAGCCCGTAGGCGAGGAGGATGGTCTGGTACTCGTCGACCACCCAGGGAACCGCGATCAGGATCACGGTGATCGGGATCGCCCAGAGCGCGACCTTGACCGGCGAGCGCCGCCGGAAAGGGGCAGGCGCGCTCGCAGCTGGCGCGGAGGCGAGCTCGGGGCTCGGGGAAAGACCGCTCATGCCGTCCGCCCGAAGAGCCCCGCGGGCCGAATGAAGAGCACCCCGGCGGCGATCAGGTAGAGGACCGCCAGCTCGATCTCCGGAAACACGGTGATTCCGATCTCCCGGATGACGCCCACGATGAGCGCCCCCACCAGCGCTCCCTCGAGACTCCCCAGACCACCGATCACCACCACGATGAAGGAGAGGACCAGAGCGTCGACCCCCATCCCGAGGACCGCCGACTGGCTGGGAACGATGACTGCCCCGGCCAGCCCGGCCATGAAGCAGCCGATGGTGAAGGCCTCGACGTAGACCAGGTTGACGTTGATCCCGAGCGCCGAGGCCCGGCGCATGTCCTGGGACGTCGCCCGGAGAACCACCCCGAACTTGGTGCGGTAGATGAACGCCCAGAGAAAGAGCGCCGCCAGACCGCCGACGGCGATCACGAAGAGATTGTACCGGGGATAGACGAACTCGCCCACGTGGAGGCTTCCCGCCTTCTCGAAGAGCACGCTGGCCGAGACCGGGTACGGACCCCAGATGAACCGCATCACGTCCTCGAGGATGTAGAGGAGGCCGAAGGTGACCAGCAGCTGGTACTCCTCGGGCCGCCGGTAAAATGGCCTGAGGAGCGTGGGCTCCAGCACCGCTCCGATCAGCGCGGCCACGATCGCGCCGGTGGGGAGGAGCAGGAAGAGCCAGCCCGAGGTGGACCCGGCGAACCACTGGCCGACCGCCGAGGCAGTGGCGAAGGCGCCGATGGCGAAGAGGTTGCCGTGCGCGAGGTTGACGATCCTCATCACCCCGTAGATGAGGCTCAACCCCCCGGCGATCAGAAACAGGACCGACGCGTAGAGCAGTGCGTTGAAGAGGTGGACGACGAGGATGTCCACCGGGCTGGTTACGCCTTCATCTGCGGCCAGGTCTTGTCGATCCAGGTATAGGTCGACGTCGGTTCTCCCTTTGGCCAGCCGGGAGGCGCGGTGATGTTCCGGATCGGGATGGTGATGATCCGGTTCGGATCGAGGATGGGGAACGGATACTCGGGCACGTTCTTGCTGAACCCGGTGATTGCGTCCTTGTAGCCCTGGTGGTTGTCGGGCCGGAAGTACACGTAGCCGCCGGGGCCCGGGTACATCATCCCCTCGATCTGGCTGATGATGGCCTCGTCATCCGGCCAGCCGCCGGTGAGCTTGTTGGCCTTCTCCACGGCCGCCTTGAGCACGTAGGTCGCGGTGTAAGCGCCCTCGGCCTGGAAGTTCGGGTACTCGTTCCACTTGGCCTTGTACTTCTCGACGAACGTCTTGTTGAGGGGCCAGCGGTCCCCGGCGGGATAGGTGAAGTGGTAGTTGGCGTGGACTCCGCTGAGGACGCCCTCGGGATGGTCCTTCCCGATCGACTGCGGCGCCGCTCCCAGCCCGAGCGTGGTGGCCACCTTCATCTTGTCGAACAGGCCGTGCTGGAGTGCCTGCTTGTACAGGGCCACGTAGTCCCCTCCCCAGCAGGAGGTCACCAGCAGATCCGGCTTGGCGGCGATCGTCTTGGTGATGTGGGGAGTGAAGTCGGTGGCGAAGAGCTTCGGCCATGCCTCGGAGACACTCTTGGCGTTGGGCAACAGCTTCTTCGTGACCACGCTGAAGTGGTCGTAGCAATTCCGCCCATAGGAATAGTCCGGATGGATGTGGGCGTACGTCTTGATGTTCGGCCAGGTCTGGGCCACGCCCAGGGCGCAGGTCGACCCATCCGCGGATTGGATGTTGGTGATCCGGAAGATGTAGTGGGGGCTAGGTACCGCCTTGTCGAAGAGGAAGTCGGTGCACCCGTCCACGAAGATGGTGAGGAGCTTGAGCTCTTCTGCGACGGGGCCCAGCGCCGGCGTGTTGCCGCTGGAGGTGATCCCCATGAAGAGGTCGATCTTCTCCGACAGCTTGAGACGCCGCATCTCCTTGGTGTTGGCGTCGGTTCCCGCGGCCTCGTCGGCCTTGAGGATCTCGATCTTCCTCTTCCCCAGGAGACCGCCCTGCGCGTTGATCTCGTCCGCGGCGAGGACGTTGCCCTTGTACATCGGCTCACCGAGCACGGCTCCCGCGCCGGTGAAGAAGGTCATGTGACCGATCTTGAATGGCGTGCTCGGGATGGTGCCCTTGGGTTTGTCCTGGGCGTGCGCAATCCCGGTGACGCCAATTCCGGTTGCTGCACCTCCCACGGCAACCGCCGTGGTGACCCCGAGCTGGGAGAGGAATTCCCGACGCGTCGGCTGCTTGGACATGGTGATCCTCCAGTCCCGCCTAGTCGCTGACCCTTGCGCGTAAACACCTGCGCCATCTGGAAGTCAACGGATTCGTTTTGTGTCCGGGGGCCGTTGTCAGCTACTTACGGTGCTGCAGGGAGGATGGAGCGGATGGTCAAGAAGGTGCTGACCGCTATCCTGCAGACACTGCGCGGCATTGGCGCTGCTCTCCGGTCGGGGCCGCGAATCGTCCTGGCTGCAGCCGCGGCGGTGACCGTGTTCAACCTCCTGGTGCCGATCGCCGTCCTCTCCATCGCCCGTAAGCCCGTGGACTTCTTCACCTGGAACCCCTGGCTCCGGCGGTTGCCTGAGTACGTCGCCTCGGACGAGCTTCTGGAGAAGAAGTTCTCCTTCCTCTCCCAGATGGCCCTCGGCTGGGCGAGCGCCGACAACGCCGGTGGAGAGGGGGTCGAGTGGAGTTTCGTTCTGGACGTTCCGACCCTGGGCCGCATCCTTGCGACCTCACTGGTGTTCGGGACGTTCTTCGCGCTCTGGTTCTACCGGCGACGTCAGGGAGCGGCGGGCCGGGCCGGATTCGAGGCCGCACGCCCCGCCGGAGTTGCTGGCGCCGTGACCAGCGTCATCGGCCTGACCACCGGCCCGTGCTCGCTGTCCGGCTGCGGAGTCCCGGTGCTGCCCGTCCTGGCGCTCGCCTTCACCGGCCTCTCCAGCGGCACGCTGAGCCTCGTCTCCCAGCTGTCGAGGATCAGCTTCGTCGTCATCACCTGCCTGATGATCGCGGCGATCCTCTGGTTCGGGTGGAAGGCCGGGGGGGCGCCCCGCCCGCCTCCGCCGGCCTCGCGCCGGACCGGCGAGCTGGAGATCGGCGCGCCGACGGTCCGTTGAGCGTAGCTGCCACAGCACCCTGCCACACCCGACCCTGTGGCGGCACAGGTCTGAAACAGGCGCCGTCGCGGTCCTTCAAACCGACGACAAGCCGGGATGCTCGACCTCGAAGATCTCCAGACCTTTGTCGAGATAGCCGATGCCGGCGGCCTGTCCCCTGCCGCTCGACGGCTCAACGTGTCGAAGTCGATCATCAGCCGGCGCCTGCTTCGTCTCGAGGCCGAGCTGGGGGTGCAGCTCCTCGCACGCACGACGCGCGGCGCGGCGCTCACCGAGGCGGGCTCCACGTTCCGGGAGCACGCCACCCGGGTCGTGGCAGAGCTCGATACCGCTCGCGAGACGATGCTCCCGGACGGCGACCTCCGCGGGCGTTTGCGGATCGCCGCGCCGTACTCGTTCGGTCTCTCTCATCTCGCCCCCGTGCTCGCGGAGCTGGCGCACCGACATCCCCTGCTTCAGATCTACGTCTCCTATAGCGACCGCCTCGTCGACGTCGTTGGCGAGGGTTTCGACTGCGCAATCCAGGTCGGGACTCTCACGGATTCGAGCCTGGTCGCGCGCCGCATCAGGACAATCTCCGTGAAGCTGGTGGCGAGTCCCTCGTACATCCAGGAGCACGGGGCGCCGAGAACGCCCGGTGAGCTTCTCGGCCACGAGGCCCTGATGCATGGCACCGAGACCTGGCGCCTGCACGACGGCAACGACACGATCGTTCTCCACCCGCAGGGCCGCTTCAAGGCTGACAACGGAACTGCGCTGGTCGCCGCCGCCATGGGGGGAGTTGGCATCGCCCTGCTTCCGGATTTCCTCATCCAAGGCCATCTGGAATCTGGCGCCCTGGTGCGGGTGATGCCCGGGTATCCCGTCCCCGACGGGGGACTCTACGTCGTTCGTCCGCCTGGCCGACAACCCACGCGAAAGGTGCGGGTGCTCACGGAGTTGATGCTCGAGCACTTCGGATGACGACGACCCAGCGCCCTCTCCTCGGGGAAATCCCTTCCCGGCGCGCTCGGGTTGACTGTCAGGTCGACAGCGTTCCGCACGCGGCGTGATTGCTCCTGGCACAAGCTCGAGCCGGAGAATTAACGTCCAGCTCGAGGCACCGACGCGACACCGTTGGCTGGACGGAGCCCCCGTGCAGGATCGTGACCTCATCGTCGGTGTCCTGGCGGCGCAGGCCGGTTTCGTGACCCCCTCGCAGGTGCTGACCGCCGCGGCAGCCGGCCTCGTCGACAAGGGGTCGGGCTCGCTGCTCACCCGCCTCGAAGTGACAGGTGCGCTGAGCGGGGAGCGCCGGAAGCTCCTGGAGGCGCTGGTCGACCAGGTGCTGACGGCACGCAACGGTGATGCGCACGCGGTCCTGACGTCGCTCGGGGACACCCCGGAGGTGATCCAGACGCTGGTCTCGGCCGTTGGAGCACCGGCCGCCGGGACCGACTCCCTGACATCGAGTCCGCAGATCCCGCTCGAGCGTCTCGGGCAGTACACCCGGCTCGGGGAGCTGGGCCGGGGGAGCCAGAGCATCGTCCGGGTGGCGCGAGACGAGTTCGTCGGCCGCGAGGTTGCCCTCAAGGAGCTGGTGGCGTTCGTCCAGCCGGCCAGGGACGAATCCTCACGCGCGGCGCGGGCCCGGTTCCTCCGCGAGGTCCGGCTGGTCGCAGGGCTGGATCATCCAGGCATCGTTTCCATCCTCGAGCTCGCCCGGCGCGAGGACGGGACGCTCTTCTGCGCACAGAAGCTGATCCGCGGAGAGACGCTGCAAGTCAGGCTGGCCGGGTGTCGCTCCCTCGCAGACCGCCTGGGGATGGTGCGACACGTGCTGGATGCCTGTCAGGCGATGGGCTTCGCCCACTCGAGGAAGGTCATCCACCGCGACCTCAAGCCCTCCAACATCATGGTCGGCGAGTACGGGGAGACGGTGGTGGTTGACTGGGGGCTCGCCAAGCGCCAGGGAGAGGCGGAGGACGTGCTTCCGCTGGGACCCTCGTCGTTGGAACCGGCGCTGACCGTCGCCGGAGTGGCGCTCGGGACACCTTCCTACATGAGCCCGGAGCAGGCGCGGGGTGATCTCCCAGCCATCGACGCCCGGAGCGACGTCTTCAGCCTGGGTGCCATCCTCTACCAGGTGCTCACCGGAAGGCCGCCGTTCGAGGGCGTCACGTCGGAGCACGTCCTGGAGAACGTGCGTGCGGGGAGGTTCACTGCCGTCAAGGCGCTTCAGCCCGACGCGCCGCCCGAGCTCGCGGCCATCGCCGAGCGGGCAATCCGTCCGGAGCCCGGCGAGCGCTACCCGGATGGGGAGGCTCTGGCGAAGGAGATCTCGGCGTACCTCGCCGGGGGCCGGGTGGGCGCGTACCAGTACCGGACCTCGGAGCTGTTGCGGAAGTTCGCCGCGAGCCATCGGGCGATCTTGACCGGGGTGGCGATCGCCGCCGGCGCCCTCCTGGCGGCGGGGATTCTCGTGGCGGTCCGTCTGCACCTCACGCGTCTGGACCTGGCGAGCTCTTTCCTCCACCGCGCGTACGATGCGGAGCAGGAGGGAGACTGGTCGAAAGCAGCCGCCTACTTTGCCGCCGCCCGGGTGCAGCACGACACGACCGAGGAGCGCTGGGGCCTTGCGGTTGCAAGCGAGCGGATCACCGAACGGGTCCTCTCGCGGCAGGGGCCAGCCGAGTCGTTCACCGACGTGAGCGTGCTGCCGGACGGGCGAGTCATCGCCCTCGGGCGGGCCACGGATCGTGTCGAAGTCCGCGAGGCCGAGAGCGGAAAGACGCTCTGGACTCGCTCCAGTGAGCCGCTCCTCGACGCTGCATTTCTCCCGGCCGGGCGGGTCCGCCTCCAGCACCCGAACGACTGGTCGTTCCACGACCCGGCGACGGGCACGGAGCTCGGAAGGTGGCCTCGCTCCTCGGGCTACCCGTGCCCCGGGTTCTATCCACCGCTCGCCGTGATCCTGAACGGGCAGATCCTCAGGCATCGGCAGGGAGTTGCACCGAGTGTCATCGCGACCGAGGCCACCGCGGAGTGGGAGTGTGCCGTCTCCAAGGATGGCCAACAGGTCGTCTACGTGGACAGGGTCGGAGTCCTGCACCTGGTCTCGCTCGACGACGGCCGCGAGCTCGCCAGGCGGAAGTTCGAGCCGTTCCAGGACCTCCGCTTCAGTCGCCATGGGTTGATCGTCTTCCGGCGGGGACGCCTCGATGTGCTCGGCGGTCCTGAGGGAGACTTCAGCATCGAGCTCCCGGAGGCAAAGGGCGGGGCATTTGCCCGGGTCCCACGGGGCGGGAGTGCCGTGTCTCCGGATGGCGAGCTCGTGGCGATCGCGAGTCACGAGGGAACGCCCCACTCGGTCGTCGTCGATCTCCGGAGCCGGAGCATCCGCGGGGTGATCCATCACGCCTCTGGCTGGCCTCGGCTGGCCTTCTCGCTCGATGGAAAGCGGATCTTCGCAGCGGGCATGAACAACGCGTCCCTCCTCAACGGATGGCTGCTGCCACCCGACGACACGCCCAAGAGTCCGCGGTGGTGGAACGCGGGCGTCCAGTCTTCGAGCGGGCGTAGCGCCGTGCTCTACAACTCGAGCTCCGGCCGTTTCGAGCTGTACAGACAAATCGAGCCGTACAGACACGGCGGGACCCTGGGGCCCCCCGCCGCCAGCGGTGTGCGGTCCCTCGGGCCGGGGTATCCCAGGTTTGCGGGGGACGCACCGGCGGTCGCGTTCTTCAATGACGACAGGAGTGCCGTGGTTCTCCATGATCTCGAAAAGGATCGCGTCGTCTGGCAGCGCCCCTGTCGCGTCTGCACGGACTTCTCCGTCTCCGCCGACAGTTCGCGGCTCGCCCTGGTTGGCGCGGATGGACTCGAGGTCTGGGACACGCGCGCCGAGCGACCGATCTTCCAGGAAACCGGACGCCTTTGGCCCGCCGGGACGCGTTGCACCCTCTCGCGCGACGGGCGGTGGCTCGCCTGGACCTTGGTCGACAAGCTCATCGTGCGCGACCTCGACTCCGGGAAGGAACTGGAGCTGACGCTCGACAGTGCGCAGAACGGGCATCGCTTCAGTCCCGACGTGGCCCGGCTCCTGGCCGTCACGACCCGGAGCATCACCCTCTGGGACACGGGGACGGGGCGGACGATCTGGAAGGTCGTGAACGACCTGCCGGACGGTGTGGACTGGATCTTCTGGTCTCCGGACGGACGCGCCGTCAGCGTGGTGCATGGGCTACATGCCACCGAGGTACTCGACTCGGGCACCGGGGAGCGGCTCGCCTGGTTCCCGACGCTGAACCGTGCAGTCACGCCGATCCGCGCCGAGATCTACGCCACCGATCTCCGGTGGAAGTCTGTCGCCGCCGATACGACCTGGGACATCCGTCCGGTGCCACAGCCCGACGAGACTCCCTCGGCAGAAAGCCTCGCCCGCACGCTTCGAAAGACTGGCCTCGAGTTCCGTGGCGCCGAGGTCGTCACCGCCCCCTGAGCGGCGCTGCCCTGCGTCCGCGCGGTCCTCAGAGCTCCTGCGTCGTCGGCCGCACGAGGATCTCGTTGATGTCCACGTCCGCGGGCTGCTCGATGGCGAACGCGATGGCCCGGGCCACCGAGGCCGCCGGGATGGCCTGGTCCCGGTAGAACGCCTGCATGCCGGCGGCCATCTCCGGGTCCGAGATCCCGAGCGGCAGCTCCGTCTGCATGGCGCCCGGCGAGATGACGGTCGTGCGGACCCCCTCGACCTCCTGACGGAACCCCTCGGAGATCGCGCGCACCGCGAACTTGGTCGCCGAGTACACCGCGCCGCCCGTGCTGACCTTGTGCCCGACGACGGAGGAGATGTTGATGACGTGCCCGCTCTTCTGTCGCTGGAACACCGGGAGCGCTGCGGCCATCCCGTAGAGCACTCCCTTGATGTTGATGTCGATCATCCGGTCCCACTCCTCGACCAGCGCCTTCTCGAAGGGAGCGAGCGCCATCAGCCCGGCGTTGTTGATCAGCACGTCGATCCGGTCGAATCGCTCGACAGCGGCCCGGATCAACGCCTCGACCTCTGACCGCCGGGTGACGTCGACCTGCTTCGCAGCCGCCTGGCCTCCTTCACGCTCGATGTCCTTGACGATCGCCCGGAGCCGCTCTTCCCGCCGTGCTCCCAGGAAGACCGTGGCGCCCTTCGCCGCCAGGAGCCGGGCCGTCGCCTCGCCGAGCCCGCTGCTCGCTCCCGTGATGACCACGACCTTTCCCTGGATGCCCGACATCCGCTCCTCCATTCCCGGGCATCGGCCCGGCTCCGTCGTCGACCCGGCGGCTGATCTCAAGCTGCCGTCCGGCAGGACGCTCCGGTAGCTTCGATAGCTGCGAAGCAGTGTCGCGGACGGCGGAACCCCGGACTGACGTGCCGATGCGACAATTTAGCTGAAGCGCCGGCGCAGCCCCGGTGATCAGACAGGCTTGAACCGCTCATCGCCGGAGGCACTCGTGCACGCCTGCCCCTCGGTTGATGCGGGACGGCCCGATGCTTACTCCCCCGCGCCGCCGGCGGACCACCCCCCAGCCCTCGGGGCGCCGCGACGATGCTCCTGGGTCTTCGCCCGCCAGATTGCCACTCACCGACGAGCGGCCCTGCCCAGCGGGAGCGTCCCGTGCAGTCAGCGCGGAGCGACCGGCCCCGGCGCGGCGTCCACCAGCTCGGCGCCGTGCATCTCGAGGCCTGCCTCGGAGAGCACGCGCACAAGGCCGGCCGGCGGTGGACCGTCCTCGGGGGGAGGGATGGGCCACAGCTCCCAGGCACCGTCCCCGCGCGAGATGCGCTCGCGCAGGCTCGGGAGGACCACCTCCTGGGTCGAGAAGGCGCCCGGCATGGTGACGCTGAAGGTGGCGAAGCGCTCACCGCTCGCGCTGTCGAGCAGCGATGTCCCGAGTGAGTCCTGGAGGATCAGCAACGCCGAATCGTCCGCCGACCAGTAGGCTTCCTGGTCCACGGGCGAAGAGGTCGGGACCCGCCAGAGCGGACGCAGACTCCGGGCTTCCCACACGCCGATGCTGCCGGACGTGACGACCGCGATCCGGGAGCCGTCGTAGCTGAACTTGACGTCGCGGATGGTGTCGTCCATCCGGAGGACCGCGTCCTTCTTTCCGTCGACGGAGGAGACGCGCAGCTCCCCACCACGGCTCCGGAGGACTCGGCTCCCATCGTCCGAGATGTCAATGCGATCCATCGAATCGACCTGCGTCCGCTCCGACCAGACCAGCGCTCTGGCCCCAAGGTCCCAGAGCTGGATTTGCCCGTCGAGACTCGCCGTGAGGAGTCGGCCGCCGTCCCCGGAGAGACGGATCCGCGGACAGCGTTCGCAAGGGATCCGCCAGAGTGTCTGGCCGGTACCGGCGCGACTGATCTCCATCCCGCCGAGCTCCGTGACCGCCACCCGCTGGCCATCGGACGAGATCGTTGCATTTGCTCGCTTCCCGAGCGTACCCGAACGGAGGAGGGCTCCTCCTTCCCAGACCTCGTAGCGAGACGCGTTGAAGCTGTAGTGAAGGATCTCGAACCGCCGGCCATCCCTGGCCGACTGGATCGCCATCACCGGGCTTCCCTTCACCGACCTGGAAGGCGTTCGGGCGCGGAGATCCCAGGCTGCCACCACCGAGCCGTGCAGCAGCCCGGCAACCACGAGCCGGTCGCTCGCGGGAGAGAAGGCGAAGCTCGGAACGCCGGGCGGGAAGCTGAACGAGGCCACGACGGTTCGCTTCCGGAGATCGACCAGGTCCGCCTGGTTCGAGGTCAGCCGGCTCGTCACCAGGAGATGTCCGTCCGGCGAGACCGCGGTTCCGCGTCCGCTCACGCTCATGAGACCGTTCCCACCGCGCCCGGGAATCGCGACGAAGAAGTCGCCCTCGTTCCCACCGAAGACCTGGACCGTGCGAGCCCGCAGGATCGCGACTCCATGGGCCGTGAAGAGCAGCTTGCTCGCATCCGGTGCGTCCCGCCTGGCCAGCTCCCTCCCTTCCAGGAGGTCCCAGAGATGGACGATGCCGTTCGCCTCGAGGAAGGCAACCAGCCGGCCGTCGTCGGAGACGGCGCAGAGCGACCGAGGGTCGAGCCCGGGCGAGATCACGACCGGCTCCCTGCCGCCAGTGGCCACCAGGCCCTCGGCCTGGATCACGACCGGTGCCGGCGAGGGTCCCGATCGGCACGGAACCCTTTCTCCCACCCTGAAGGTCTGCAGCAGCCCACCGTTCGCCGCGTCGAGGTCCATTCGCCTGTCTCCCAGCGTCAGCTGGACCTGACCGCCCGGGTTGACGTTCACCTCCCTGAGCGGTTCGGAAAGCTCGAAGCGCCATAGCTCCCGGCCAGTGTCCAGCTCGCGTCCAACGACGAACGCGCCCTCCGCGCCCACCGCCAGAGCTACTCCGTTGCGAAGGTATCCAACGTCGAGGACCGATTGCTCGGGACCTCTCCGCGCGAAGAGCCGGGGAAGCATGCGCTGTCGCGCCAGCGCGGCGCCCCAGCGCGCCTCCCTGGAATCGTGCTGGACGCGTGACGCCGCGTAGTATCCGGCCGCCCGACCCCAGTCGGACTCCTTCTCTGCATCGCGCGCGCGTTCCAGCAGCGAGCCGGCGAGGTCGAGGCGCGACCGGTGGAGCTGGCGCCAGGTGTTCACTCCAAAAGCCGCGAGCACCAGCAGCGCGACGAGGCTCGCGGCCGTGAGGCCACGGTGGCGTCGGGCGAATCTCGCCAGCAACTCCCACGAGCGGTACTCGTACGCTCGCACCCGGTCGCCCGCCCGATAGGAGAGGAGGTCCCCCGCCAGCTCGTCGGCGCTCTGGTATCGCTCCGAGGGCTCGCGCTGCAGGGCGCGTTCGACGATCGCGGCCAGATCGGGGGGCACGTCCGGGCAGATTGTCCGCACCGGAGCCGCGCGCTCCAGGAGGAGCTTCTCGATGGTCTGCGCGTTCGAGGCTCCCTTGAAGGGAACCCGACCGCAGAGGAGCTCGTAGAGGATCGCTCCCAGGCTGAAGATGTCGCTCCGGGGATCGATCTTCTCGAGTGCCCCCCGGGCCTGTTCGGGGCTCATGTACGCGGGCGTGCCAAGCGCGACTCCGGTCACGGTGACTCCTCGCTCGACCGCGTGGTCGGGCGTGGGCGTCCGGCACTCCGCCTCCGGCTCTCCCCAGCGCTTGGCGAGCCCCCAGTCCACCACCACCGTCTCTCCGAACTCACCCACCATGATGTTGGACGGTTTGAGGTCTCGATGGATGACGCCGCGCGAATGGGCGTAGGCGATGGCCTGACAGGCGTCGGTGAGGTGAGGGAGGAGACCGAGCCGGTCGCGGAGCGAGCGGCAGCGGGCGAGCCGCGCCTTCAGCGTCTCTCCCCGAATCAGCTTCTGCGTACAGAAGAGGGTGCCGTCGCTCCGCTGCGCCAGCTCATGCACCGCGACGATGCCCGGATGGTCGAGCTGCGCGGTCAGGCGCACCTCGCGGAGGAAGCGTGCAGCCGAAACGCTGGTGCTCCGCGTCGGATCGCCGCCGCTGGTGGGGAGGAGCTCCTTGATCGCAACTTCCCGGCCCAGGAAGTTGTCAAGGGCGGAGACCACCGCCGACTGTCCACCGTGCCCGATCTCCCGAAGGCGCGAGTACTGTCCCTCGCGCTCGGGGGGAACGGTTTGACCAGCGCCCGACCTCTCGACCAGCACCGCGCCCGGATGGGAGCCCTCGGCAAGATTCTCGGTCTGGCTCAGCACGCCGCGTTCGCGGGACCTGGCCATCGCGGCTTCGGCCATCGCTTCCAGGAGGGCTCGGCGGTCGGCGCTGAGCGTTCCTCTTCGCTCGAGGTGGTGGAGCAGCGATTCGCAGGTACCGTCGAGGAGGACCGCCGAGGCAGCCTCCATCACCTGCACCGGCGTTGCGAATCCGGTCTGGGTCGCCATGACCCCGAGGATCAAGTCGCGGTTACCCATCGGGGCTCCACGCTCAGGCCTCCGTTCCCAGGATGGTGCGGATCCGCAGCGACCTCGCGAGGGTTCGATGCACCGGGCACTTGCCAGCCACCTCGAGGAGACGGTTGCGCTGCGCAGAGCTGAGATCACCCACCAGCACCACCACCTGCTTGATCTCGTCTACCGGCTCGCCCCTGCCGCGGCGGGTGCTGGCCTCGACCTTCCAGTGCTCGAGCCGAACCGCGACCCGATCCAGGGGCCAGTCCTTGTGGTCGGCATAGAGGCGCAGGGTGATGCTGGTGCAGGCTCCCAGCGCCGCGAGGAGCAGCTCGTACGGACGGGGGCCCAGATCCTGACCTTCGGCCTCGACCGGCTCGTCAGCCTGGAGCGGATGGGGTCCGGCCAGGATGGTCTGGGTGAGCCCTTTCCCCGAACTGACGAGGACCGGTCGAGTAGGCATCGGCATTTGCTCAGCGCCCCGTGACGAAGTCACTCATCTGCCTTCGTCTCCTTCACTGCGCGAGCTCGAAGGGCGGTTCGCTTCTGTACGGCCACGCTCATGTGAGGCAGGTCCTCGATGTCCGACGTGTGCGCCGGACCCTCGGTGCAATCGATGAGCCATGCCCCCGGCAGTGAGGCTGTGAGTGCGGTCGCGCTCGACGCGCCGGGAGCAATGCCACACCCGGGTGCCACAGTCCCCCCGTAGCGCTACGGGGGTGGGCGCCCAGGGGAGCCGGTTCCGGCCCCCCCCACGAGAGCGGCCGGGTGGAGACGTGAAGGCTCCGTCAGTTGCGCAACGAGCTCACGTCGATGCCGTACCGAGCGACCCAGCGCATGATCTGGGTCCGCCCCTTGTGGAGCGCCCGGGCCACGGCGCTCAGGTTTCCGCCGTGCTCCCGGAAGAGGTCCACCAGCTGGTCGCGATGCCTCGCCTCTTCGGGCGTGAGCTCCCGCACCGGCTTGGCGCCGAGCCCCCTGGTCAACGTCTCCGGAAGATGCGCAAGGTCGATGGGTACGCTTCCAGTCAGGGCAATGCCGCTCAGGGCCAGCGCTCCGCCCAGCGTCTGCTCGAGCTCGCGCACGTTCAGCGGCCAGTGGTGATTCAGGACGACCTGGGCCGCCGCGGGGGTGAGCTTCACGTCGGGCCGCTCGGGGGCCAGCTTCCGGAGCAGCACCACCACGAGGAGCGGAAGGTCCTCTGCGCGTTCCCGGAGGGGGGGAAGGTTGATCGTGACGCCCTCGAGCCGCGCCATCAGATCATGCCGGAACCGCTCTTCCCGGACCAGCCGCGGCAGATCGTGGTGGGTGGCGGCGATGACTCGTAGATCGATCGGCTCCGGACGTTGCCCGCCGACCGGCATGATCTCCGACTCTTGCAGCACGCGGAGAAACGCGGCCTGCGCGCTCAAGGGGAGGTCGCCGATCTCGTCGAGGAAGAGCGTTCCACCGTCGGACGCCCGGATCCATCCGCCTCGATCCTGAGCAGCGCCGGAGAATGCCCCCCTCTTGTGGCCGAAGAGCTCAGCCTCCACGAGGTTCGGAGGAATCGCACCACAATTGACGGCGATCAACGTTCCCCGGCGCCCCGATTGCGCGTGGATGTGGCGGGCAATCACTTCCTTGCCGGTGCCGCTCTCTCCGCGCAGAAGAACCGGAATCCGCGACTGGGCGGCAGCCGCTGCCCGGTCGACGATACTTTCGAAGAGCGCCGACAGGGTGCTCAGGGGTCCGATCGCGGTCGATTGCGACTCGAAATCAATGGCGGGATTCCCGGTGGACGGGATGTCGGTGCGGAAGCGGAAGAAGGTATGACCCAGCTGGACGAGGTCTCCATCGGACAGCTCGGCCTCTCTGACGTCCCGCCCGTTCAGGATCATCCCGTTCTTCGACCCCAGGTCACGGGCGATCCACCTTCCATCGACCCTGCGGAGCTCGACGTGCTCCACCGACATCCAGCCGTCAGGAACCTCGATGGTCAGCGCCAGGCTCTGGGCGCGGAAGCGACGCGCCTGTCCTCGGCCCAGACGGACCTGCTCGATGCCGGTCAGACGCCACCGGGCGGGACCCGCCAGTGGCCGGTCGCATTCCATCTCCAGGAAGAGATGCGGGGCTCGGTGGACCTCCTCCTTCGCCGTGGTCTCGACGAGGGAGAGGGTTTCGTCATCCTGCGTCACGTCGAGACAATACCCCTCTCTCACCGGTCTCGAAACACCGGGCAAGGGACGCTCGAGCGAGTGGACGTAGATCATTTCCGGACAGGGGGGACGGCGAGAGACGCGCTCGAAACGGGGAAAGAGCAAGGGTCATGCCGGTTCTCGGAGCACACTCGCCTGCGCTTCGCGCCTGAAACAAGCCTGCGGCACACCGATCCAAGGGCGACTCGGTGAGGTTCCACCGCCGAAGGGAACTGCAGTTCCGGCACATGTTGGATTTCGAAGATCTTGAGACCACGCGTGGCGCAGCGCTCACCGAGGCGGGCGCCACGTTCAAAGAACATGCGACCCGGGTCCGTGCTGAGCTCGAGACCGCTCGCGAGACCTGGCGCTTGCGCGACGGCGACAACGCCATTGCCGTCCATCCAAGGGGCCGCTTCAAGGCTGACAACGCCACTGTCCTGGCCGAGGGCGCTCTGGCGGGCGTCGGCATTGCGCTGCTTTCTGGACTGCCTCACCGACAGCTATCTCGAGTCCGGTGCCCTGGTGCAGGTGATGCCGCGCTTCCCCGTCTCCGACGGGGGGCTCTACGTCGTTCGGCCGCCTGGACGGCACCCGCACGAAAAGTGCGCGTCCATGAGCCCGGAGGAGCAACGAGAGTCGATCGCCGCCGCCCGGGCCATCGGTCCGCTCAAGAGCGTCGAGCAAGGTGCAGCAACGAGCATCTGGTGCGCAACCAGCGCCCAGCTGGACGGCACGGGCGGCGTCTACTGCGAGGACGTCGACGTCGCTCAAGCAATGCCCGCTGACTCGACCGCGGCCTACGGCGTCCGACCGTGGGCAATGGACCCGGCGCTCGCAGCGCAGCTCTGGCGGAAGAGCGAAGAGTGGACCGGGGCGAGGCTCGCAGACTGAGCCTCGTGCCTTGCTGAATCCCAGGCGTTCGCCCGGGCGCCCAGCGTCCCGCGCGAAGCGTGCGTGGCTCACGGAACTGATCCTCGAGGACGCACTGCAGGCTAGACCTCGGCGCTCGGACGCTTCCGGCTGATTGCTGGGAGTCCGTAGCCACTTCAGCCACCCGACTCCCTCCCCGCCGTCTCGGCCCCGCCCTGGTCACAACGGCTCGCGTCGACGCATCTCGATGCCCGGAGTTTCGTTCCACTTTGCGCGACACGGATGGCCGCCGCGCGCGCCTAGCGATCCGCCTCGTGCCCGAACATCCATCTCCTCAGCGAAACGTGCCCTCCAGGCGCGATCGCCGAAACAGAGATCCACTCAATCAATCAAGCAAGACAGAGAGACCCAAAACATGCCGAAAGCCCAGCCGAAGCCCGGGGCCACCCTGCTCTCCCCGACCGATCACATCCTGATTCTCATCGACTATCAGTCCCAGATGTCATTCGCGACCAAGTCGATCGATGCAGTCCTCCTCACGAACAACGCCGCCCTCATCTCCAAGGCGGCGAAGGAGTTCGAGGTCCCGACCATCCTCACCACGGTCGCGGAGAAGTCGTTCTCCGGTCCCATGTACGACGAGATCAAGTCTGTCTTTCCGGAAGTACCGGTGATCGACCGCACGAGCATGAACACCTGGGAGGACGGTCGAGTCACCGATCAGGTCAACAAGATCGGCAAGTCCCGGATCGTGTTCGCCGGTCTCTGGACCAGCGTGTGCATCGTCGACGCTACGCTCTCGGCTCTGGACCAAGGCTTCGAGGTCTACGTCATCGCCGACGCCTGCGGTGACGTCACGGACGAAGCACACGAGCGGGCCATCGAGCGCATGATTCAGGCCGGTGCCCGGCCAATGACGTCCCTCCAGTACCTCCTCGAGCTCCAGCGTGATTGGGCTCGCACGGAGACGTACGAGAAGACGATGGCCGTCGCCAAGGCCAACGGCGGCGCCTACGGCCTCGGCGTGATCTACGCCAAGTCGATCCTGAAGGGCCACTGAGATCGCGGGAGCGGCACGCCTCACGAGCATCGCGGCGTGCCACTCCGCCTCTCTTCTCACACAACCGCCAAACAACCATGAAAGCGTATCTCCTCTCACTGGGGGCGGGCCTCCTCGTCGGCGTGATCTACAGCCTGCTCGGTGTACGGTCTCCCGCGCCGCCGCTCATCGCCCTCGTCGGGCTGCTCGGCATCCTCGCCGGAGAGCAGATCCTCCCCCTCGGTAAGCGGCTTGTTGCCGGCTCCGCATTGCGGACCGCCTGGCGAGAGGAGCGCTGCGGCGAGCACCTCTTCGGCGCGCTGCCGGGACGCCCCGCTTCGACCACCCACCCCATCGCATCCAGGAACCAGGACTCATGAGCACTCGCAGCACTCCCGATGTCATTCTTCTGAACGGACGCTTCACGACGCTGGATCGCTCGAGGCCAGTCGCATCGGCCGTCGCGATCACCGATGGAAAGTTCTCGGCCGTCGGGTCCGAAGAGGACGTCGCGCCGCTTCGTGGCCCCCGAACGAAAGTGATCGACCTGAAGGGCCGTTCGGTTCTCCCCGGCCTCATCGACAATCACCTGCACCTCATCCGCGGCGGGCTGAACTTCAACATGGAGCTGCGCTGGGACGGCGTCCGCTCGCTTGACGATGCGATGGGCATGCTCAAGCGCCAGGTCGAGATCACGCCGCCGCCCCAGTGGGTCCGCGTCGTCGGCGGGTTCACCGAGCACCAGTTCGCCGAGAAGCGACTGCCGACCCTCCAGGATCTCAACGCCGTCGCTCCCGAGACGCCGGTGTTCATCCTTCACCTCTACGATCGCGCGCTGCTCAACGGCGCCGCGCTCCGAGCGGTAGGCTACGGCAAGAACACGCCGAACCCGCCGGGCGGAGAGATCTCACACGACGCCGCCGGCAACCCGACCGGCCTGCTGCTCGCCAGGCCCAACGCCGCGCTCCTCTACGCGGCGCTTGGCCGGGGGCCCAAGCTGCCCTTCGATCATCAGGTCAACTCGACCCGTCACTTCATGCGCGATCTGAACAGGCTGGGCGTCACCGGCGCGATCGACGCCGGCGGTGGCTCCCAGAACTACCCCGAGGACTACGCCGTCATCCAGAAGCTCGCCGACGAGAACCTCCTGACGATCCGGGTGGCCTACAACCTCTTCACCCAGAAGCCGAAGGCCGAGAAGAAGGACTTTCTCGACTGGACGAGAACCTCCTCCTACAAGGAGGGCACCGACTACTTTCGACACAACGGCGCCGGCGAGATGCTCGTCTACTCGGCCGCGGACTTCGAGGACTTTCGCGAGCCGCGGCCGGACCTGGCGCCCCAGATGGAGGGCGAGCTCGAGGAGGTCATCCGGATCCTCGCCGCGAACCGGTGGCCCTGGCGGCTGCATGCGACCTACGACGAGACGATCAGCCGCGCC